>Ga0208014_1000158_pt1 | contig 38886 bp, 32 predicted proteins | sample 25_taG_FD_184099 | JGI IMG/M metagenome (GOLD analysis project Ga0208014, IMG submission 184099) | Marine viral communities from Cariaco Basin, Caribbean Sea - 25_WHOI_OMZ (SPAdes) (version 2) | ecosystem: Environmental > Aquatic > Marine > Oceanic | place: Caribbean Sea: Cariaco Basin...
TAGTCATACCAACTTTTCATGATACCAATGGTGATTTGATCCTGAGCTTTTTTTAACTGGTTTACGGCAATTTCTTCCTTAATTTCCTGTTGTTTTACTTTTTGTTTTTCGGCTCCCCACCATGCTGAAATTGGAATTCGTACAAGTCCAAATGCCATGGGTTGGATATTTGAGTCTAAACCTGTGTCGAATGTGCCATACTTTACTGCATTTATACCTACAGAAAACTGCGGTAATAGTTCGGCTTTTGCCATTTTCGTTTGTAGTTTTGAAGCCTGGATTTTTTCGTCCAACAAGCGATAGTTTGAGTTTTCAGTAACATTGGTCGTATGCTGGTATTTTAATTTCGGCGGGATAACCTCATGCAAGGTGTCAATCGCCACGGCGCTGGTGTCATAATTCAGGCCAGTGTATAATGCCAGATCTAGTAAAGCCAATTTCCGCAAATTAGAAAGTTTACTTTCATTTAATAGCACCTTACTACGGTTTACTCTAACCTGAAGTAATTGATTTTTTGCGATTAATCCGGCATCCAGTAAATCCTGTTGTTGTTTTAAAAGTTCATCTAAATAAAGTTTTGCTGCATTTATTACTTTTTTTTGTTCCTGTAATTGCACCAGTTGCCAATACTTATTTGCAGTAGTTAAAATAACAGAGTCTATAGATTGTTGGGCTCTAATTTTATGGACTTGTACCTGAATTTCAGCAAGTTTATTGGAATTTCTTACTTTGCCGCCGGCAAAAACAACTTCAGATGCCGTGGCCGATGCCAGGTATAAATTATCGATTTCAGGAATTCCTAGCATGGCAATGGGGTCGATAATATTGTCGAAGGCATGAATAGCTCCGCCCAAAGCTTCAATTGTAGGGAAATAATAAGCAATAGCTTCCTGTCGTTGCGCATGGGCCTGTTCAATGCGTAGACTGCCATTTTTAATATCGTGACTATATTTTAAGGCTGCGTCTTTAGCTTCGTTAAGGGATATCTTCATTTCCTGAGCATTGCCAGCGTAGGTAACAGCGAGGATTATAAAAGATAAAAGCTGTTTATAGGTTGAAAAATTAGTTTTCATTTCTCGCAATTTTAGGTTTAAGCATCTTCAGTTTTCTTTTCTTCAGTATTCCTAAAGAACATCCAGTATAAAGCCGGTAATACATAAAGCGTAAGTACCATAGAAATCATGAGTCCGAATGCGATTACGGTCCCTAATGGTCCCCATAAACTCGATCTGCTTATAATCATTGGGATCACACCCACCGCTGCTGCCGATGAGGTTAAAAAAATAGGTCGCATTCTTCGCTGCGCTGCAACGATTGCCGCATCGCGAACGCTATAATTATCATTAAGTCTAAGTTCATCAGCAAAATCAATTAAAATTATGCCGTTTCTTACTACAATTCCGCATAATGCTAAAATTCCCAGGAAAGAAGTAAATCCAAAAGGATATTGCATTAACAATAAACCTATGGCAGCACCTAAAATACTTAATGGCATGGTGATAAAGCTTAAGGTAGCATGTTTTACAGATTTAAAATGCCAGATGAGAATTAAGAATATGATCAAGACACTTATTGATAACGAAATTCCCATAGGGACTAAATTCTCTTGTTGCATTTCAAACTCTCCTCCGTATTCTATTCTTATCGAATCAGGAATGTTAAGATCATCTATTTTTGGTCTTAATTTCTCTAGAATTACATTGGCCACGGTACCTGTGGCAATATCTACTCTTACGGTTAAACAACGCATCCCATTACGATGAGTAATTTGTTGTTCTTCCCAACCAGGTTCTACATTAGCCACTTGTCTAAGCGGAACCATAGTCTTGGTTTTTGCGGAAAGTATGGAAAGTTCGTTGAGGTCTGCAACTGTTTGCTTTTTATTGTTTTTAGCTTTAATTTTTACCTGAATGCCATAATCTTTATCATAAATTTTAGTTGCATTTAAGCCTTCCATATACATGGCAACGGTATTCGCAATATCTTCTTTGCTTAATCCCAATTGCGCTGCTTCGTCTTTCTTAATATCAATATTTATGGTTTTTTCCATTTCACCAAAATTGGTTCGGGACCATATTGTTTTTGGGGTTTGCCTCGCCATATTAATGATGCTGTCACCATAAGTCCTTAGCTGAGTGATGTCATTTCCATATAAACGAACTTCAATGGGGGCCGGTTTGTTCACCATATTGAGTTGTTTCATCCTAAAATGAGCATTAGGAAACATTTCAGCATAATTTGTATCATAATCTTTTAAGACTTCTACCGTAGCATCATCAGAAGCTGTGGTAACCAGTATTTGTGCATAGTTTTTAGCTGGTAAGTTGGGAGCATATACCATGTGAAAACGAGGAGAACTTTCACCTATAAAGCTGGTGTAATTAAGAACACGTTCATCCTCTTTCAGAACTTTCTCTTCAAATTCGCTTACTAATTTTGAGGTTTCATCCAGATTACTACCCTCGGCGAGATAGACCTCGATTGCGAATTGATTTCTATCTATAATGGGGAATAGTTCCTGCGTTAAAGTTGAAAATAAAATGATCCCTAAAATTATCGAAGCGAGACCTACTGCAATATTGAGCCGGTAATGCTTCATAGCTTTTTTTAGCGATGCATTGAAGAAAGACTGTAATCGATCTAACATCGATTTTTTATTTTCTTTTTCTTTTTTGTCGTTATGAAGTCCTTTTTTTATAAAAATAGTATTGAAAAAAGGAACGATTAAAACTGAAATCGCAAGGGATAAAAATAAGGCGATCATAATCGTAAAAGGAAAGGTACTTAAAAAGTCTTTAGCCGTTCCACTCAAAAAGAATACTAGTGGTAAAAATGTAGCTGAAATCGCCAAAGTAGCCGTAAATACCGAAGGGAAAAGTTCTAAAGCACTATGGTAGGCTGCTTTCCAGATCGATTCGCCTTCATCTAATTTTTCTACGTGATTGTCTATAATTACGATAGGATCGTCTACTACGATCCCCAGCACAATAATAAGCGCCGCCAGGGTAACCGTATTTAATTCCATTCCTAACATATACATAACGGCAAGGGTAGAGGCAATAGTTATTGGAATCGTTGCCGCTGCTACCGAGGCAACTCTAAAAGGTAAAAGGAATAAAGCCACGAGAATCACTCCAATTAAGGCATAGCCAAATTCTTTCATAAAATGACCAATAGCACTGTGTACGACGTCAGGCTGATCGGCTATTTTTACGATTTTTATATCTTCAGGCAGATTATTTTTTATCGTATTAAGACGTTCCTCGATCTCTTTCCCAAAATGAACAATATTATTGCCCTTAGCCATTTCCAAAGTAATAATCATCGCTTTGGTGCCATTAGTAGTGGTAAAAGCATCTGGATCTTCGTATTCCCGTTTTACTTCCGCAATATCTTTTATTCGAATAATACTTCCGTCATTAGTAGTTCTAACAATCTGGTTGGCTACATCGGTCTCATCTTTTAGAAATGTATCGATATGTATGGGCCGGTCAAATTCATTTTCCTCTAAGGTCCCCCCGGGATTAATATTGCCCTGTTGTTGTAAACTTTGCATTAGCATTCCCGGACTAATACCATAAGTGGCTAGCTTATTTTGATCTGTATACACCGCTATTTGCTCGGTCAAACCACCATCATGACTAATTTTTGCAACATTTTCTAATTGGCGAAGGTTATCTTCAATATCTTCTACATGATTTTGTAAATCCTTGTAGGGACGGGAAGAAGATTGTACCGCCAGAATCATGGCTGCGGTATTTCCAAATTCACTATTAACGATTACACCGCGTACGCCGGGAGGCAGTTGTTGTTGCTGGAAAACTAATAATCCGTTTTTTAGTTTGTTCCAAAACTGCTGGGTGGCATCTTCATCTATACGATTGGCAACTTCAACATAGATATACATTTTTCCATCTTGTGAATAAGAATAGGTTTTGGTTTTATCAACCTCATTAAAACTGAAAAGGTATTCTTCTACTTTGGTGGTTAGTTCCTGTTCTACTTCTTCTGAGTTCGCTCCCGGGTAATACCCAATAATCAATCCCTGCCGAATCGTAAAATCAGGAAACTCGTTTCTTGGCATATTGAATAAACCGAAAAGTCCGATACTTACCATTAGTAAGGCTAAAGCAAGCGGAAATGATTTATTCTGCATTGCCCATTCTATAATAGAATTGTTTTGCTTTTTCATAATCTAAACTTATGTTTTGATTTATTGGGCAATTTTGATAGGTGTATTATCGGTTAGTTTATGATAACCTGAAGTAATGACTTGGTCTGAAGCACTCAAACCAGAAGTTATAGCAATACCATTGCTGTAGAGTTTTCCGGTGGTAACCAGTTTCCGTTTTGCTTTTCCATTTTCAGCAACAAAAACAAAATATTGATTTTTTTCAGTCACAGAAACTACGTTAACAGGGAGGATAATATCGGAGGTTTCAGAAGTATCACTTTCCTTAAAATCAATAAAAGCCGAACATGACATTCCGGGTTTGATCGACCTTTCTGGATTCTCCAAAAGAATTTGGGCGATATAAACGGGATTTTGCTGATTGGACTGAATAGAAATTTCAGCAACTTTTCCGAAGAAAAAATGATCTCCCAAAGCATCGATTTTTACCTTCGCACTATCTCCTTTTTTTAACTGGTTAATCTCGCCATCCGGGATTGGGATGGCCGCTTTTACATTATTTATATCCAGTAATTGAAAAACCGGTCTGCCGGGGCTGGCTAAATCTCCGGGTTCCATTATTTTAGCGCCAATATATCCGCTAAATGGCGCATATAATTTACTGTGTTTTACATTTTGGAATGTTGCATTTGCCGCTGCATTTGCCTGATTGTAATTAGATCGTGCTTCGATCATTTTAATCTCGGCAATACTTCCCTTTTGATATACTTCCTTGATACGCTCGTAATTTTCTTTGGCAAGATCGGCCTGGGCTTTTCGAGCTTCGTATTCTTCTTTATAAGCGGTAGCATCAACCTGTGCTAACAAGGCTCCTTTTTGGACAAAATCCCCCATTTCAGCGTTTAAAACTTCTATAGTTCCGCCGATCTGAAAACTAAGGTTTACCGTTTTATTGGCTATAATTTTGCCGGTAAAACCAACATTTTGGTTATTTTGATATTCCATTTGGTTACCAATTTCAATGGTTTTTACGACGATTGGCTTGATGGGTACAGATTTCTTTTCTTCGCCACAGCTAATGGCCAAAACAGAAAGAATTACTAACAATGCGGGACGAATGTTAAGCATAATGAAATATTAATAAATTAATGTTGAAGTGCTTTTATCATAAGTTGGTTAATCCATTCTAATTGATCAAACATATCTTTAGGGAAGCGCTGGTAAAGAAAAATTTCTTTTTCAAGACTATCGGTAACAGTCACCAGGGAGAAAGCCAAAAAATTAATGTCCTTTTTAGAAATCGACTTAATTTCCTGTTTTTCTACGGCCCATTGAATACACTTCTCGATGATACTAACCTCTTCAGTTCTAATGCCGTCTAAAAGTTGATATAAAAAAATAGCGTTCTCTTTTAGATCGGTTAATATGTAGGTATAGGTATTGGAAAGTGTTATTAAATGATCCAATTTTATATTTCTATAATTAGAAAGGTTTTTTTCGATACTAAATTCCTTTGATATATTATTAAAGGTTTTCTCAATTCTTCTATTGTATTCAGCTTTAACAAAAGCTTCAAAAACCTCATTTTTATTTTGAAAGTAATAATATAAAGTACTGCGTCCTTTATCTGATGCTTTAGCAATATGATTCATAGTCGCTTTCTTAAAACCGTATTTTTTAAATACGGTTTTAGAAGCTTCTATAATCTGCATTCGTACAAAATCTTCTTTTGATTCCATTTTTTTTCGACAAAAAAAACGTTAGTGTCTAATTTTGGATAAAAATACAACTTTTGTCCAAATTGAATCTTTCTAAGTTGTTAATTTTTAGATATTAATTAAATACTTACTTTTACTCACGAATCGAGAATTGATTTACTGATCTGGTTTCTATAGCGATCAGGACGCCTCGAAATAAAAAGCAATTTTTAATAGATGCTCTATGGGCCTGTTTTAAAATTGTTTAATATGTTGATTTTAAAATTATGATGATGAAAAAAATCCTTTTGGTACTTGCGTTAATTTTTGGTACTACTCTAATAGCCCAAAACAATAAAACGATATATCAATTTAAAGTTGAAGATATTAATGGAGAAACATTCGATTTCAGTTCTCTAAGAGGTAAAAAGGTAATGATCGTTAACACAGCAAGTAAATGTGGTTTTACACCGCAGTATGCCGAATTACAGCATATTTACGAACAATATAAGTATAAGGATTTTGTAATCGTAGGCTTCCCTTCCAACGATTTTGGAAATCAAGAGCCAGGCTCCAATGAGGATATCTCTGAATTCTGCCAGCAGAATTATGGAGTGGAATTTCCTATGATGGCAAAGATTAAAGTTAAGGGAGATGAAAAGCATCCATTGTATCAGTTTTTAACCGAGAAAGCTAAAAACGGATTTAAAGATTCTGAAGTGAAATGGAATTTCCAGAAATATTTAATCGATCAAAATGGTAGAGTAGTAGCCGTAAAGAATTCTAATGTACTTCCAAACGACTCTGAAATTGTAAATTGGATTCAGGAATAGTTTTTAACCAATACTATTTTACAAAATTAGGATATCCTAAGCTGACTATTTTATATGGATAAGCCAATATTGCAACATTCGGTTTATGCATTCGTATTTAAGGTATAAGTTTCACCTCGATCAAAATAGTTTGATATCATGAAAAAAATACTACTCGCCTTATTCTTTTTATTTTCTATTGCCGTCGAGGCAGAAACCAAAGAAATAATAGCTGAGGTTGTTTTTGAGAATGCAACTGATGTGGCATTCTCTTCCGGAACATTTTTTATTACTGAATTGGATGAGGAAATTGAAATTACCTCTTTGGAAAACTTTAAAATTACACTTCCTAAAAAAGGCAAATATCAGTTTGATTTTTATGCTGAAGAGTTTGTTAGCTATATTCTTTATCCTTCAAAAATAACTTCAAGAAAAAATATCATAAGGATACGATTAGAAAGTAAAATAAAATCTAATGCTGTATCCGGTTTTAATATCTATACAAATAATCCTGATATAGGAATGAATTTTGTTTATAACGGGATAAACAATAACCCTATAGATTTTACGCGATTTACCAAGGAATACGGCGTAGGAATGATAAGTAAAAATTGTGTAGTAGATCCTTTAATGATGAAATATGTTACTGCACATAATCAGAAAGTGGCAGCCTATCTTACTGCGAAGTTTGGAGTAACATGGAAAGATGATTTACCTGCAACCCCGTTTGGACTCCAAAAACAATGATACTAAGCAGGCAAAACTAAGATAAGACCTGTGATAATAGAACTTCAGATTTATCCGATAATAAGAATCCTGGGGTAATTAAATACAATCCTATAAGAACTACCTCATAAGCATGCGAGGAGGTAACTTAGCCTAATACGCTACTTGCATTTATTTTGTAGTTATTTAGTTGAGGCTTCAATCCAGAACTAGACTTTATACGAATATGAAATTAGTTTATAGGTTCAAATTTTAATCTACAACCTTGATGGCAGGCGGGATAAGTAGGAATGAAAATAACATTAATGCCTTCATAATCAACCTCTTCTATAATAGTAGATGAGGTGCTGGCTATTCCTATCGTTCTATTGTTGTTGTTGCAATCAAAATCCAAGTAAATCTCATCATTTTGGATCGAGTAGTTGCCTGTATTGCACTGAGAAAAGCGCGTAGAGCTAAAAGTACCATCTTCATTAAAGGTATAACTGTAGGCATTTTCAGCGGGGCTCCATTGGCCGCGACCATCTCCATTGTCATTATAAACTTCAACTAATTTCCAGGATCCCACAATTCTATCAACTTCATACATTCCGTACTCTTCGTTATCACAACCGGATAAAACGAATAACCAACAAGAGCAAAATAATAACAAAAGATTTAGTTTAATCTTATTCATTAGTTCTATCAATTAGTTTTTTAATAATTTATAGGGGCTCATAATTTCTCAGATAAATTAGGTCCAAAACTTTTATCCGAAATATTAAGTAGGTAAGATATAAATCGTAAATTAAAAATTTATGATTTATATAACATAAGTAGGGCAAAACAAATATAATTAATTATCTCTATTATAGTAAGTTAAGTTTTTTATTTTTTAAAAAATTAACATTTATGTAATTTTAATTTTTGGCGTATAAAAAATAGAATATTTATAACATTATTCAATAATATCTGAAAAAAGTCATAGAAAATGAGTCAGCAAAACCTTTAAGTGAATTAGAATTCATACCGGCGAATATTTAATCATTCTATTTTGTGATTCGTTTTTGATGAAGAGTGTTCTAAATTTAAGATATGTATTCCTTTTTGCAGAGTTGTATAATTATCTTATCGTAATAAAAGAAAGAGGATTGATAGCCATTTATTTTGCCAAGGTTCGGTAAAATCAAACTGATTTTACCGAACCTTGGCAAACATCACCTTCCTGAATTCCATTTAGCCACACTTTTAGTTTTTTGGTACGCTCCTCTGTAAGTTCTTTTAGATAAAGGGCTTTACACATAGGATAAGAAGAGCCATAATAAGATTTATCTTTTTTAGGAAATTTCATTTCTAATTCGGCATTCCTAAACTCAATCCAAATTCGTTGAGTACTTTTTAATTTGGATATAAACTGGGAATCTGACTTATATGTTCTTAGGATATTTTGATAAACATTGTTTAATTCTTTATCTGCTTCCGCAAATTCTGCGTAGGCCTCTTGATTTAATTCAGTTTGTGTTTGGGCAACAGCATTTAAGCTAAAACAGAATAATGCGATAAATACTAGTTTCATTTTATAAATGATTTAAAAATTAGTGTCATAATAATCAGGATTTATAGGCTTTTTTTAATGATTTTTAGCGGAATGCGTTGTAAAAAATGATCGATACGTCTTTTGTTTTCCTGCTGTAATAAAGAGGGATATAAGTTCATTAAAACATTCATAAACACAATCCATGCAGAGAAGATAAATTCTGCACGAAGCACTTTTAGTGTAGCAAAGAACATGACAAAGAAAAAACCAATAAAATGACTTATTTCAGCAAAGGTCATTTCTTGTCTTAAATCAATTAATTCTTTAGCTGTTGCTTTATTTTTTAGCTGTAGCTTAGGATTAAAAAATTTAAAGAACGTATTTTTTACAATCCATTTAAAAATACTTAAACCAATAAACTTGTTCACCTTTGTACTCCTTATACAGTTAATATTTGATAATTTTCCGTAAAATTCTGTTTTACTTAGAGCAAAATTTATAATCATGCCAACGATCCAGGAAATAAAACAAATTGAAATACTGAAAGTAAGATATTTTAAAGTCATTTAATTTTCTTCGCTAAATTTGGTCATGTATGCTGCTTAATTTTAATTATAGTTTATTCTACAGCCTTATTAAGAAAGTGATTAAAAGGCAGCAAACATTTATAGATTTCTATCAATTGTCTTTCCAGATCTTTTTGCTCCCAAAATTCGTTCTTAACGGGATGAATCATTGCGTAACTTTTATGTTTTAGCAATTCGATTTCCTCAAAATTTTTAGGGAAATCTTTTGGGGCACGCTTCAGTTTTTCGCCATAAATTTCAGGGAAATAAGACTGGAATTTGTCATTTTTAATGATGTCTTTAAAATCCTTGGTATGATCAAAAATATACTGTCGAATGGCTTTTAAACTTGGGGCATCTGGTTTGTAAATTCCTCCACCAACAAAGCAACGATCTGGTTCTATATGCATATAATATCCGGCATTCCCACTTTTACGACCATCTTTAGCAATATAGGCGCCAAAATTAGTTTTATAAGGGGCTTTGTTTTTAGAAAACCGGACATCCCTATAAATCCTAAACATGCACTTGTTGGGATCTTCTACGTTAATTTGAGGATCAATATCCTTTAATTTAGACAAAAAATCATCCAGGAATATGACAAACTCATCCTTAGCTTCTTCATACCTCAATTTATTGTCATTAAACCAGTTTCTGTTATTGTTAATTTCCAGGTCGATTAAAAAATGAAAAATTTTTCCAAAATCCATTTTAGGTAAGGTTTTTTATGAGCTAAAGTTAGCACAATTTTTAGGTAAATCTTACATCAGCTATATTTCTTCCTCTTGCTATGTGGAAACATTTAAAGTGAAATTTAAAAACTTTTATAGTAGAAGTAATTTTATTTTAGAGGTTGATAATTAATCTCTTAGATATTTTTTACTACTTGTTTTTCATTTACTCTTAGTTAGTCAAAAAGTAAACAGTTATTAATGGTGATTATACAGGTTGACTTTAATCAAGATGGATAGTTTAGCAGATTCGGATGTTAGTCACTTTTGATAATATATAATGTCATTATTATTTAAAATCTTCAATTTCTGATAAAAATGATTTAGCTTCATTAATTTGGCTACCATTAGCCTTTAATAACCAGTTCATGTAGTTTTTGTCTTTATTTTTAGCACTAAGTTTAGCTGAAAAAAACAAAGATATTAGTTGTAGTATCGCAGTAATCCCGGCAAATATCAAGACCTGCCGTAAAGAGATTATTTCTGTAACATCGAAATTTAAGATTGCCTTGATAGTAAATATTCCTATAAATGGACTAAAGGGTAATACAGCAGCAGCGATTTTTAAATTATAGATAACCGAAAGTTTTAATTTTGAAAGTTCTCGTTGCAATATGGTGATTGGTTGCTGGTAATCTAGACTCAGAATAATACGCAATTGATGAACTGAAGAAAATACAAAGGCAATGGCAAAAAACAGAATCACTATGCCTGAAAATACGAAATACCATGTTCCAAAATTTGAGATTATAAAAATTGTGGCATAGCAAATAATAAAACAACAAAATAATAAGGTGCTAACTGGTAGATAAAGAAGCTGTTTTATTTTCGATTTAGTGTGCTCCAATTTTAGTTCTTTTAAAATCTTTACATTTAAAGCTCTGGTAGCCTCTAATTTTTCTTCTTGTTGTTGCCACGCATTTCGTAATTGATCGATATCCATAACTTATTTTTTAAATTTCGTTTTTAGCTCTTTTTTAATTCGGTTTATTTTAGTTCCCACATTACTTTCTGAAATTCCTAGAACCATAGCAATTTCTTTATGGTTTTTTTGGTCTAAATACATAATCATTAAAGCTTTATGTAATGGCTTTAATTGTGCAATAAAATGATTTAGTTTTTTTAAATTTTCATCGTCCTCAACCTTATTTTCATCCTGAATATGAACAAATTTCTCTTTTAAAGGAACAAAGTATTTCTCTCTGGTCTTTATTTTTCGGTTGTAAGAAATCACCACGTTAAATGCTATCTTATATATCCAGGTGGTTATTTGTACACCGTAGTCAAACCTTTTATAGCTTTTTAAAAGATGAATAATAATTTCCTGGATCAGATCTTCTTGTTCTTCTGGATAATAACAATAAGCATTCACCACCTTAAAAATCAGGTTTTTGTTTTTCTCAATTATTACTGTAATGTCTTCTCTCGATGGTTTCATTACCTATGTTATCAGGTCTTTATATCATTAATCGTTTGTACTATTTAAAAATCACTCTTTTTTCAGAAAAAAATCAAATAAAATAAAATAAGCTTTGTGCTTTGTTAGCATTATAAAATACTTTCTTTACAAAGGATTTCAGATAAAAGCATATTTTACCTAAATTAGTTTAAGGTTTTAGCAAAATTCATCATCATGAAAAAAATAATCTTTGAACTGGCCTAGTTACTGGTTTATCAAGCCGCCAAAATAAATAGGAACTATCATCACAATTTTATTCCGCTCAGGATACTACTTATTTCTCAATATCCGGAATGGAAGATAAAAGAGATTCGTCACGGGTAATGATTAGTCCGATTAAATGGTTCCTTTTTAGGAGTAAATATGAGTCAATAAAAAAATAATCAGTAAGTAAAATTTTTCAAAAAAATGAAATTAAGATTAAGTGTTTTCTTTTTATTGTTGTCTTTACAACTACTAGCACAGCAATATCAGGAGGTTAAGGATATTCAATATTACGAGAGTCCAACTTCAGAATATATGAAACAACAATCCAAACTGGATATTCATTTCCCAAAAGATGAAGGAAAAAAATATCCTGTAATCGTTTGGTTTCATGGAGGGGGATTGACTGGAGGCGGAAAAGAAATTCAGCAGGAGTTAAAAAATAAAGAAATTGTAGTGGTAGGTGTAGGCTATCGCCTGGCGCCAAAAATTAAGGCTGAAGAAACTATAGATGATGCAAGCGCTGCCATTGCCTGGGTATTTAATAACATCGAAAAGTATCATGGAGATACTTCAAATATTTATATTTCAGGACATTCTGCTGGTGGATATCTGGCTTTAATGGCGGTAATGAATAAAGATAATTTGGCAAAATACGATATAGATGCCAATGATGTTGCCGGATTAATACCTTTTAGCGGTCATACCATTACTCATTTTACCATTAGAGATCAAAAAGGTATTCCCGGTACGCAGCCTATAGTAGACAAATGGGCACCCTTATTTTACGTAAGAAAGGATGCGCCACCAACTTTACTAATCACAGGAGATCGCGAATTAGAAATGTTGGGTCGCTATGAAGAGAACGCCTATTTTTACAGAATGATGAAAGTTGCCGGCCAAAAAGAAATAGAACTTTACGAAATGGATGGTTACGGGCATAACATGGTTTATCCTGCTTTACCATTATTGTTGAAATTTGTAAAAGAAAAATCCGACCAATAGCAAAAATCCAAATCCCCCTATTGAATTATGAAATTTAGAAGCCGAAAAGATGTTTTTTTTCTAGCAGTTATTTTTGGTTTTACAGCAATTGTATGTAGTGTTTTTGTATATCAGTTTTTATCTGAAAATACACGCAACCAGAATTTTATTGTTGGAGACATTTTACTTATACTAATAGCCGGACTTTTATTGTGGTTCAACTTTGGAACTGAATACGAACTTACCCCACATTATTTTAAATATAGAGGAGGGCCTTTAAAGGGAGAAATTCCATTAGAGAAAATTACCGAAATTGTAGAAGGTAAAACCGTATGGATAGGATTACGACCAGCTACGGCGAGAAAAGGATTAATCCTCAAATATGATATTTATAATGAAATTTATATAAGTCCGCTTACCAACGAGAGCTTTATCAAGAAAATTTTAGAATTCGATAGCCAGATTAAAGTAACTTCTATTAAAAAAGGAATGCCTTAAATTTTTAAATAACTACAAATCTAAGCTGGTACTCTAATTTCTTATTTAAGGACTAGTTTTTAGAAATCCATAGTTGATGGGGTTTCTGGCAATTGCAAAAGATTTTTAATTTCTCTCTCTTGGTACCATGATCTTTGATGGTATTGAAAGAACGGGAGGGGGAAGGACAGTTTAGCTTTCCGTATGCAATCATTCAATAAGGTCTTGCTAAAGAACAGGATCAAAACCTGTTATATTTTGACAACATCATTTTAATATAGAACTGCCAATAGCCTCTACGATAAAAGTTCTTGGAATCTTCATAAATGTGATTCGAATAAATTTAAGGAATTACACTTCCCTCATTTCCATATATTGATAAAATATAGAGTTCATAATTTATAAAATTTTAAAATTATAGGTTTTTTTAAGAAAGTTTCACTTTGAAACATTAGTAAATATCTGTAATATTGCTTCATATTGAATCAATGATGTGTCAGCTCGAAATCGTTATCATGAGGATTACAAGATTATGACGCAGTATTATTCCGCTTTATTGCCTGATAACGAAAGGGAGTCAATAGATGTATAACATAAAACCTTAATAATAATGTGAATAATGAAATCTCACATGGGGTTGCCCTTAGGTAGTTGCTCTAATTAATGATTATTTGTAAACATAAGATTGAACAGCAGATGGCTATGGAATCAAAACTGAATCACTTCATAGTCTAAGAGACCTAATCTTTGTTTTTAACATGTTAGACGGTTATTAGTTTAATATTATTGGTACTTACGGAGGAATATGGAAGGTATTCAAAAATAATATTTAGGGAATAGCCATGATTGAGATCAGTAAAAGACAAAATTCAATGATGCAGCATAAGTAAGACTTTTTGCTAACGTATTAAAGCAAGCTATATAACTTTAAAAAACAGGTTTCAAAAATTTATTCTCAATTCAAAAAGATGAAAAAAGCAGCACAGTATTTCCAAGAAGCAATTCTAAAAGAAGAAGCATCAACTTTAAATGCATAAAAACTGAAAAAACTAAAAGTAATTTTTTTCCATCTAAGGTTCATTTGCGATGGAAAAAAATTTAATTAATTCATAAAAGTTTCAAAATGAAGCAATATATCGACAAAAATTTTAAAAGAAGAAGGCTAAGCCTATTATTCGCAGGACTTTCTTTATGTGCCTCATCATCACTTTTTGCACAGGAAGAGGAAAATCAAAATTTAAAAGTACAGGATTCAGTTGCCTTACAACAGGAGTTGAAAGGAGACAACGAAGTTGATGGCAAGAAAAACGGCAGTGATAGGAATGTAATGCTAAACGCATCCAGTAACTCTGGTCCCAGAGATGTAAACATAGGTTTGCCGGGAAGTGTGGGAGGTATTACCATTCTCGAAAACGATTTACCTGTAGTTTATCTTTTTTGGCCAGAATTACCTAACAAAACCTGGAGGCAAAGTGTAAGTCTTCAAAGAACCGGACTTTTAAAAATGGATGAATTAGCCAGTACGATGGGCGATTTAGGTTTTGCCGTAAATTCGTATACACAAACCGGTACTGAAAAATTTCAAGTAAAAGGAAAACTAACAGGTAGTCATTTTGGATGGTTTCAGGGAGACTTGAATGTTTCAGGACCTATTTCTGATAATGGCTGGTCGTATACCGCTGGAGCTTTTGTAAACTTCGACCCCAGTACCTACGATTTAGGTTATAACAATTATGCCGATCAAACCAAAATTTTTAGAGCAGGTATCACCAAACGTTTTAAAGATGGTAAGGGAGAATTTAATATTTCTTATAAATATGCAGATTCTTACACCACTACCAATTATGCAGTAATAGAATACGGGCCTGATGGCGAAGCCAATGAAATAGATGATTTTAGAATTGGTCGCGATTCCTATATTGTAAGAGATGGTAAAGTACGTTTTAAAAATATTGATGGGGGCGATGATTATTGGGCCTTAATGGATGGTAAAGAAAATACCAACACCTCTCATAATATAGACGTCTTTGGTAATTATCTTATGGACAACGGTTGGAATTTTAAATATTCTACACGTTTACATTTAGCGAAAGCTTCCTTATTGAATATTATTCCACTAAGTATCCTTAATGCCAATGCGGAGGATGAATATACTATTGCCAGTACCGGAGAAACCTATACAGGAGCTGTAGGTACACAATTAGGAATGAATAGCCCAGAGATTCCTACAACATCTATTATGGGAAGATTCTCCATCCATAAAAAAATAGAAAATCACGATGTTAGCCTTGGTGTTTTAGAGCAATATTATGATATAGATAACTATATATCTAACCGCTCTCTGTTTTATCAAACCATAGAAAATCAGCCACAACGATTAATAAGTCCAGGCACAGATGAATATGGATTTTATGGTTATAATGGCGGTGCAGAATTCCATACCGGGATAGAAAACAAATTAGCGGTTTATGCTAGCGACGATTGGCAGGTAAACGACCGATTTAAACTAAATTACGGAATATTCTTTAGACATCATCATATTGACGGAGAATACTCCTTACAACAAAGAGGAGTTGATTTCACTATTCAGGATGCAGAGAAAACACCTATTAATAAAAACTGGTTTAATATAGCCGGAAAGATCAATGCCTCTTATAACTTCACCAAGAAATTTGGTGTATTGGCCAACTTTCAATATACCGAGGAAAACGGCAGGTTAGAAAGATATTCTGCGGCTTTAGATCCAAATACCACCACCAGCAAAAGTCCCTTAGGTGCTGCCGGTATATTTTATAATGGCGATTGGGTTAGCTTGGTATCGCAGGTTACCTACTTAACTAAAAATAATTACTTAAAACGTTTCAATTTAGTAAACCCACAGGATAATACCCAGCAGGAACAAACCACCACGTATTACGATATTGAAACCTTAGGCTGGACTACAGATCTGGTGTTAACTCCGTTTAAAGGTTTCAGTTTTCACGGATTAGTAACCTTACAGGATCCAAAGTATAAAGACTTTACATTTAATGCATTTGGTAACACATATGATTTTAGCGATAAAACCGTATTAGAAATTTCTAAAGTTTTAATCGAATTAGATCCAAGTTATACCTATAAAGACTGGAAAGTTTGGGCGAGCTTTAGATACTTCAGCGAGCAATATGCCAATATAAATAACGCCCTGACGTTCGCACCCAGATGGGAGAATTTTGGAGGTGTAAATTACAAATTCAACGATCATTTAAATTTTGGCCTTACGTTAGTAAACTTCTTAAACCAGGTAGGTGCCAAAGGAACCATTAACGGGGCCGAATTAATTGAAGATCCAGAACCTTACTACGGAAGATTATTAACCTCATCTTATATTCGTCCGTTTACCGCGCAACTTTCTGTAGGCTTTAATTTTTAAAAATCAATACCACCAAAAGCATCCAAATCTGGATGCTTTTGGTGGTTATAAAATCATAGCATTATGAAAACAAAAACTTGTTTATTCCTAAGTTTAGCTTTAGGGATCCAAATAGGATTTTCACAAGAAGCTAAGGATATAAAAACCCTCACCAGTAAATCAGGAACCGTTTTAGGCTACAGTAAAAATTCTGGAGTTAAAATCATTAAAGAAAATGGCGAATCTTTTAAAGATTTAAATAAGAATGGAAAATTAGATCCTTACGAAGACTGGCGGCTTCCTGTAGAAAAGCGGGCTAAAGATCTGGCGTCTAAAATGTCTGTTGAACAAATTGCCGGTTTAATGTTATACAGTAAACATCAATCTATTCCGGCTGGTGAAATTGGTTTTGGAGCAGGAACCTATAGCGGAAAGCCTTTTTCTGAAAGCGGAGCGAAAGCTTCAGCAATTTCAGATCAGCAAAAGCAATTTTTAAAAGACGATAATTTACGACACGTTTTACTTACTGCTGTAAAATCGCCGGAAGTTGCCGCTGAATGGAATAATAATGTACAGGCCTATGTAGAAAGCTTAGGTTTGGGAATTCCCGCAAATAACAGTTCAGATCCACGAAATACCGCTACAGTTACTTCAGAATTTAATGCCGGAGCAGGGGGAACGATCTCCCTGTGGCCTGATGGCTTAGCTATGGGAGCGACCTTTGATCCAGACTTGGTAAGACAATTTGGAGAGATAGCCGCTAAAGAATATCGTGCTTTAGGGATTACTACCGCGCTTTCACCGCAAATAGATTTGGGAACCGAGCCACGCTGGTATCGTATCGCTTATGTATTTAGCGAATCACCAGAACTGGTAAAAGCGATGGGGAAAGCCTATGTTGAAGGATTTCAGACTTCAGGTAAAGATACTGAAATCAACAGTGGTTGGGGATATGAAAGTGTAAATGCAATGGTTAAACACTGGCCGGGGGGTGGTCCGGAAGAAGGAGGTCGTGATGCTCACTGGGCCATGGGAAAATTTGCAGTTTATCCAGGAGATAATTTTAAAGACCATTTAAAGCCTTTTACCGAAGGTGCTTTTAAATTGGATGGAGGTACTCAAAAAGCAGCTGCCGTTATGCCTTATTATACGATTAGTTTTGGTCGGGATGATATTTATAACGAGAATGTAGGGAATGGTTTTAGTAAATATATGATTACTGAACTGCTTCGCGACAAATACGGTTACGACGGTGTGGTATGTACCGATTGGCTAATCACTGCCGATGAAGGAAAAACTCCGGGAACTTTTGCCGGAAAACCCTGGGGAACTGAAGCACTTAGTGTGGCTGAACGTCATTATAAAGTACTAAAAGCAGGAGTAGACCAATTTGGTGGAAATAACGAAAAAGGTCCGGTTTTAGAAGCTTACCAAATGGGCGTTAAAGAATTTGGAGAAGACTATATGCGTAAGCGCTTTGAACGTTCTGCGGTACGTTTGCTGAAGAATATCTTTAGAACCGGATTATTTGAAAATCCATATTTAAATATCCAAGAAACCAAAGAAATTGTTGGTAATGCAGAATTTATGCAGGCTGGCTACGAAGCGCAGGTGAAATCTGTCGTAATGCTAAAAAATAAAGATCAGGTATTGCCGATTAAAGAAAAGAAAACCGTTTACATCCCTAAAATTTATACGCCGATTTCAACCGATTGGTGGGGTATTCCTACTCCGGCAACATTTGATTATCCGGTAGATTTAGAATTGATCAAAAAGTATTACAAGGTCACAAATAATCCAAAAGAGGCAGATTTTGCATTGGTTTTTGTGAGAAATCCACAAACTAAAGAAGCCGGTTATAGCGAAGTAGATCGTAAAGAAGGTGGTAATGGTTATGTGCCTATTTCTCTTCAATATGAAACCTATACCGCAACAACCGCCAGAGAAAAAAGTATTGCTGCCGGAGATCCTGTGGTAGATCCAGAAATTACCAATCGTTCCTACAAAGGAAAATCGTCAACCTCTTCAAACATAATGGACTTAAGAACCATTGAAGATACCAAAATGTTGATGGGTGATAAACCGGTTATTGTTTCGGTAACAGCAAATAAACCGATGATTTTTAGTGAATTTGAATCTCAGGTAGAAGGAATTGTTCTCAACTTTGGGATTTCAACCCAGGCAGTAATGGATATTGTTTCGGGAAAACAAGAACCTTCAGGATTATTGCCTTTACAAATGCCAGCCAATATGGAAACGGTAGAAGCGCAACAAGAAGATGTGCCTTTCGATATGATTCCGTATCAAGATTCAGAAGGCAATACATATGATTTCGGTTTCGGTTTAGACTGGAATGGCGTCATTAAAGATAAAAGAACTTTAAAATTTAAAAAACAATAAAAATGAAAACTAAAATTATAGCTTTCTTGGGATTATTTATGGCTGTTTTTCAGTTATCTGCCCAAGATGAGGTGATCAAACTTTACGACGGAAAAGCGCTCGGTTCTGAAGATTGGAATTGGGAAGAAGCACAAAAATTTTCCGATTTATTTAAAACTGAAGTGGTGTATAATGTGACCGATCCTTCGTTATTGGTTTTTAAACCGGAAACTCCAAACGGAACAGCAATTATAATCGCTCCTGGCGGAGGTTTTCAAACCTTATCAATCAATCGGGAAGGTATCGATTTAGCTAAAGAATTAGCTTCTAAAGGGGTAACTGCGTTTGTGTTAAAATATCGTTTAGTGCATTCTAAAACAGATTCTCCTGCAAAAGAATTAATGGAAAGTTTAAAAGATCGCGCTGATTTTGATGCGAAAAGAGTTAAAATCAAAAAATTGGCTGGGCAAGATATGCAAGCTGCTTTAAAATATGTAAGAGATAATGCAGCTCAATTTAATATCGCTAAAAACAACGTGGGAGTGATTGGGTTTTCTGCCGGAGCTACTGTAGCTTTAGAAAGTGTGCTTAGAAGTACAAGTAAAGCAACACTTCCTAATTTCGCAGCTTCACTTTATGGAGGACCTAGCGACGATTTAATGGCTCAGGATATTCCCAAAGAAATTCCATTATTTATTGCTGCCGCCAGCGACGATCAGTTAAAACTAGCTCCAAAAAGTATAGCTCTTTATAATAAATGGCTAGCAGCCGGATATCCGGTAGAATTGCATATGTATGCCAAAGGCGGTCACGGGTTTGGAATGGGAACTCAAAATTTACCGGTAGATACTTGGTATAAGCGATATGAAGACTGGTTAACTCAATATAAATACCTCAATAAATAATAGTATATGAAAATGAACAAACTAAAGCTTTTAGCTTTTGTAGTATTAGGCTCTTTACAGCTGGCAAATGCTCAAAAAGCGCCTCAGTTAGGAAAAGCTTCTGTAGACGAAGTAATCCAGGCAATGACGCCGGAAGAAAAGGTAGAATTATTAGTGGGGCCCGGGATGCCTGGCTATGCAGGTTTGGTCCCTTTAGAGGGAGAGCCTGACGTACGTGTTTTAGGGCAAGCCGGAGGAAATGAAGAAGTGAAGCGTTTAGGGATTCCTAAGACCGTTTTTGCGGATGGTCCTGCCGGACTAAGAATTCAGCCAAAAAGACAAAACAATCCTAATACCTATTATGCCACTGCATTTCCTGTAGGAACTGCATTAGCCTCTTCTTGGAATACCGATTTAATTGAAGAAGTGGGAAAAGCGATGGGAGAAGAAGTAAAAGAGTATGGTGTAGATGTATTATTGGCTCCTGCGTTAAACATTCATAGAAACCCCTTAAACGGAAGAAACTTTGAATATTATTCTGAAGATCCTCTGGTTTCCGGTAAAATAGCTTCTGCTTATATCAAAGGAATCCAGTCACACGATGTAGGTACTTCCGTAAAACATTTTGCAGCAAATAATCAAGAAACTAATCGTTTATCGGTTAACGCCCATATTAGCGAGCGTGCGATGCGTGAAATTTATTTACGTGGTTTCGAAATTGCCATAAAAGAAGCCAATCCGTGGACAGTGATGACTGCTTATAATAAAATTGATGGGACGTATGCTTCCGCTAATGAAGATTTGTTAACTACCGTATTAAGAGATGAGTGGGGCTATAAAGGAATGGTGATGACCGATTGGTTTGGCGGGTATCCGGGTTTCGCTGCTATTAATGAGAAAGGTAGTGTAAGTGATGTTATAGCGCAAATGGAAGCCGGTAACGATTTATTGATGCCGGGAACAAAAGCCCAAAAAGAGGCTTTACTAAAAGCTATTAAAGAAGGTAAGGTAGATGAGGCGGCTATAGATAGCAACCTGCGTCATATTTTAAATTATATTTTAAAAACGCCAACGGTAGAAAACTATAAATATAGCGATAATCCAGACTTAAAAGCACACGCTGAAGTAACGCGTAATGCCGCTACTGAAGGAATGGTGTTGTTGAAAAATGAAGAAAAAACTTTGCCTTATACCAATAAATCAGGTACCGTTGCTCTTTTTGGAAATACTTCTTATGATTTTATTGCTGGAGGAACAGGAAGTGGTGATGTAAACGAAGCTTATACCGTTTCGTTACTGGAAGGATTAAAAAATGCCGGGTATAGCATCGATCAGGATTTAGAAAAAACCTACGTTCCTTTTGTAAAAGCAGCTACCGAAAAGGAAATGAAACGTCGTGCAGCAGAAGGGTTATTGGCCGCTGTACAACGTATTCCAGAGATGCCGCTGGCAAAAGAAATGGTAACTGAAAAAGCAGTATCTTCTGAAGTTGCCGTAATTACCATAGGTAGAAATGCCGGTGAGCAACACGATAGGAAAATAAATAATGATTTCTATTTAGGTCAGGATGAAATAAAAATGATCAATACCGTTAGTGATGCCTTTCATGCTGAAGGTAAAAAAGTGATTGTGATTTTAAATATTGGGGGCGTTATTGAAACCGCCAGCTGGAAAGATAAAGTTGATGCCGTTTTATTAGCTTGGCAACCTGGGCAAGAAGGAGGAAATTCTGTTGCCGATGTAATTTCTGGGGTTAAAAATCCTTCCGGAAAATTAACAATGACTTTTCCAATGGATTATAACAACGAGCCTTCTGCAGCTAACTTCCCAGGAGTTCCTGCAAACGATCCTAAAGAGGTATTTTACAAAGAAGGCATTTATGTTGGCTATCGTTATTTTAATACTTTTAATGTAAAACCCTCTTATGAATTTGGTTTTGGTGAGTCGTATACCACATTTGAGTATTCAGATATAGCATTCAGCAATAACAATTTTAGAGATGAGATCAAAGTTTCAGTAAAAGTTACCAATACGGGAAATGTTGCTGGGAAAGAAGTAGTTCAGGTATATGTTTCTGCGCCTTCAAAAATGCTTGATAAACCTTCAGAAGAATTACGAGCTTTTGGAAAAACTAAATTGCTCCAACCCGGAAAATCTCAGAAGTTAACATTCACTTTAAAGGCAAAAGATTTAGCTTCTTTTGTAGATGCTAAAAGTGCCTGGATTGCTGAAAAAGGAACCTATACCGTAAAAATTGGTGCCTCTTCTTTAGACATTAAAACTACTAAAAATTTCAATTTAGCTAACGACATCACCGTAGAGAAAGTAAATAACACTTTTGATCTTGATGTAGATATGGAAACTCTGAAGAATTAAGATAAGTTATTCATTTAAATAAAATTATTTATGAAACTCATAAAAAATGCTTTTTATGTAATTGCAATTTTTCTAGCGGTTGCTTCTTGTAAAGAGAACAAAGAAGAAAGTCAGCAGGAAATTCAACAAAAAGAAACCAAAAAAAGACCAAATATTGTCTTCATTATTAGTGATGATCACGCTTATCAGGCCATTAGTGCATATGGCGGAAGATTGGCAGAAGTAGCACCCACACCTAATATCGATAGAATAGCTGATGATGGGATGTTGTTTAATCACGCCTTGGTCACAAATTCCATTTGCGGACCTTCAAGAGCCACTATAATGACTGGAAAATACAGTCACGAAAATGGATTTGTGGATAATACGATAGGTAGTAAATTTGATTTTACTCAACAAACTTTTGGAGAGTTGTTGCAGGAAGCTGGCTATAAAACTGGGGTTTTAGGTAAACTACATTTAGGGCAAACCCCAACCAAAGGTTTTGATTATATCGATATTTTACCCGGGCAAGGTTCTTACTATAATCCCTCTTTTGTAAATAAAGAAGGGCAATATCAATTAGAAGGCTATGCTACAGATATTATCACCGAAAAAGCTATTAGCTGGATAGATTCCGTAAAATCGGATGACCAACCTTTTATGCTGTTCTTGGGTCATAAATCTCCGCACAGACCTTGGCAACCTGGTCCAGAAGAATTGGGCATGTACGAAGGTGTAGAAATTCCTGAGCCTGAGACCTTGTTTGATGATTACTCAGGCAATAGAAAAGTAGCATCTTTAAATTATATGTCTATCGCTGATGCGATGAAAATGGGGCAGGATATTAAAATAACCGATAAGCCACAAGCTGGTTTTAACAAAACTCAGCAAAAAATGTGGGATTCAATATATGGTCCTATTAACGAAGAGTTTAAGAAAGCAAACCTTAAAGGAGATGAGCTCACCCGATATAAATATCAGCGTTATATGCGAGATTACCTAGCATCTGTAGCCGGTGTAGATAAAAGTGTTGGTCATGTTTTAGATTACTTAAAAGAAGCTGGTTTAGATGAAAATACGATTGTGATTTACACTTCAGATCAAGGATTCTATCTAGGAGAACATGGCTGGTTTGATAAACGATGGATGTATAAAGAATCATTAAGAACTCCATTATTGGTTAAATGGCCTGGAGTAATAAAAGCAGGAACAGAAAATAACGACCTGGTTTCGAATCTTGATTTTGCCGAAACTTTTCTGGATTTAGCGGAAACAAATATTCCTGATGATATGCAAGGAAGAAGTTTAGTACCTGTTTTAGAAGGGAATACTCCTGAAGACTGGAGAGATGCACATTATTATCACTATTACGAGCATCCTTCTGAACACGATGTAAGACGTCATTATGGAATTACTACAGATAAGTACAAATTAATTCATTTTTATTATGATATGGATGTTTGGGAACTGTATGATCTGGAGAAAGATCCTGGTGAGATGAATAATGTTTATGGTGATTCTGAATATGCAGAAGTTCAAAAAGAACTTCATAAAAAGCTCGAAGAATTACGCGTAAAGTATAAAGACAACGATAGCTTAAACCAAAATTTTATCGAAGAATATAAAGAAAAGGTGAAAAAAAATCCTCTAATTGAATATTGGAAATTATCCCCTGAAGAAAGACAGAGATTATTTAAGGAATATTCAAAAAATAAGAAATAAATATTCCTTAAATTATAAAAAGTAAAATTACAGGTTTTTGCTTATATCTTTTTAATAAAGGTAGACTAAGCTATATGCAGTAATACATTAATTCCTCTGGGGGGTACCTTCAGGGGAATTATAGTTTATACCACGGATATTGAGATCTGAAATTTTATAAAAATTTCAGCATACTAAAGATGAAATATTCAAAATGTGTTTAATACTATTGGGCAGATAATTTCACTATGGGATAGGAGAGAAGACAGGGAGCAAAAGGCGTGATTATTTTTTAGTTTTCGAAAAACAAAAACTTATTCTGATGTATTTCTGGATTTAAAAAATTTCCTCCAGATCTTTTTAATTATTTGTGTAAATCCATTCAGGTCTACAACTATCGTTCCTATGATAAATAGAATAAATAATAGAAACGTGAGGATATAAAAGTCAGCAGCTTGCAACTCATGCATGATTAATAACTATTTTTTGTCCATACTAAAGTATAAGTTCTAAATTATAAATTATCGCTTTAAGCTTATTAAAAAGTATTTAAATTATTAAGGTATTAGAGTTTATTTTTTTAATTAAGGTATTAAAAACTAGAGTAGTCATACAGGTACTGGAATAACCTTTCACAAGTTATGCCATATTGCAGACTATAGTGCTTATTATAATAGTTTAATCTTAAATATGGAGAAAATTATTCTCCATATTTAAGATTAATTTAAAGAGGTGAAAAAGCAATTACTCTTTAATATCTAATTTGCTTATCGCAGTAATGGTTCCTCCTTTAACCTCTATGCCCCTGGTCGCCATAGCAGTGGTAGCATCTATCTGATAAATATAACTTCCTGCTTCCGTAGTAACCCCAATATGAACGATATCATCTTCCACATAGTTATTTTGACTGGTAATATTTGTAATATCAGATTCAGCTGGCATTCCTTCCACCCAGATAAGATTTTTGTCATAGACGTTAACAATGGCCAATCGTTTTCCTGTTGTATATGCTCCTTTAGTGGCAACAGGGCTCATATTCAATACAAACACTCCATTTCCTACATAGGTCTGTTCAGTCATATAATATCCATTAGAAGCTTCTTCCAGATTAAAGAAATAAGATTGGTCAAATACTTCTTCTCCAGCCTTAATTCTTGTAATAGCAGATGGCTTTGTTGAACTTGCTTCTCCGTTAGTGGTGGCTACCGCAGATGAAAAAGCATAGATGTCACCATTTTCAACAACTCCTAAGCCACTTGTAAAATAACGGCCAATAAAGCTGGTTCTATCATCTTCAATAATGGTTTCTAATTGCATTTCGGGGTAAGCGTATACCGCTATCCAAGCTTGGTCTGGATATTCAGTGCCGAAACTATCGTTACAACATGCTTTAACACTCATAAACGGAGCATATACCTGGTCACCAACCTGGGTCATCCAGGTAAAAAAGGCCAATTCATCGTTATCGATAATATTTTGCGTATTTATTTGGCCTTCGCCCACCAGCTGCGAAGTTTCCGTATCCAGACGGTACCAACTGGCGAATGGATTAGTACTATTTCTTGAAATTTTGGTCATAAGGATTTCATCATCCATATTCGTAAAGGACTGCACCGTCTCTGCCTGGAAATCGGAAATCATATCAAGTTTCCCCATAGCGTTTAACTGGTAGGTGGTTACCGCCCCAGGATTTCCTTGCCCGTATAATAAGCTAAAAAACTTATTATTATTTCTAATATAATATCGATAGGTTCCGTCTTGTTCAACTCCATTACCTACTAAGCTGATTTCTCCTGAGTTCAGACTTTCTAAGGCTAACAGGTAGTCGGCTACTCCCTCCAGGGCATTTGGAGTTGCAGCTACCACATATCTGGATTCTATCTGTGAAGGATCTTCTGGATTTTCACCAGCATCCTGATCAGGGTTTTCTTCAGAATCCTTATCTGTATTTATAGGGGTATCATCGTCGCTACAACTAAAAATTGCAGTTGAAAATAAGAAGATTAAAAAATAACTTTTTACTTGTCTCATGGTCATATATTGATTTAAAATTGATTAAAAGGTATAGCTGATTTTTCCGGTGAAGCTTCTTCCCGGTTTTTGTAAACTAAAATTGTCATAGAGGTTTTTATCTAGAATATTTCGAATTTCCAGCGTAAAACTAAAATGATCCATCATATAGGTTGCGGTAAGGTCATGCGACCATTGCTCAGGGATGCCATACTTAGAGTCGCCGTTTCCAAGAGAGGGCCAATAACGATAGAAAGCATGCACATACAACAGGTTGTAACCCAGGCTCAATTGGTTCCCAGTATTCATTATATTGCTGAAATTGTAAGTAAGATTTCCGTTTCCGTAGAAATAGGGCATGTTGGGAATGCGGTCACGATACACCAGGCTTTCTGTTCCTTCCACATACTTGGTGTTATTTCTTAAATTCTCGTAGGTAAAGTTCATTCCTGCCAGAAAGTTTTTATTGGTGTAATTGATTTGTAATTCACCTCCTAAATTGGTGACATCCTGAAGATTTTCCATGGTTTGTAATACCTGATTGGTATTCAACCTTGGACGTATAAAATCTTTAGCATCTCTATAAAATAAGGTGCCATCAAAATGAAAGCGATGATCATGGCTAAGTATAAACGAATAGGCAATCCCGAAGTTATAATTGTGACTGCTTTCCGGTTTTAAATCTGTATTACCTTCCAGGGTGATGTTCCCATCTCCAAAAAGTTCATTACCTGTAGGCAATCGATAACTCTTCTCGTAGGATGCCTTTAATTGAAGTCGATCATTCATAAAATAGGTCCCAGCAATCCCCCAGCCAAAATTATTAAGTTGGTTATATCGCTCAATTTCTATAGGATCATTGCTTCCGGATTCTCTATAGGATTGGATGAAGTTATTAACCTGATTATAATTTTTTGCGAATAGGGTGGTACTCCAGTCTTTTTGTTCTATTTGATAGCCAATACCAAGAACATTTTTAAATGATTTTCTTGGCGGGTTATAATTATTCTCTTCAGGGTTAAGCAGGTTTTCCTGTTTTCTGTCAAAACTGGTAAAAACATTACTAAGAGATAACTTTTGATGCTCATCTATTTTATAATTAAATGATGCATTTACCAGTCCGTTATTATTTTGAAATCTCGAATGCGTATAGGATTGCTCCCCGCCGGGATTTCCATTACCCAGTTCTTTGTGATGACCATACCAGTCATATCTGCGATTAACTGTATCAATTACCTGTTCTTTTCCCAGATTGTAATTAGCATTGATAGAGGCATCGAAACCGTCAACAAAAAGATCCTTTTTTTGATACTTTAAAGTAGGCATGATAATGTTGCTTCTTGAATGGCGTTGACCAAAAACTCGTACCAGCCGTTGTGCGGTTTGAATTTCGTTGTATACCTGCCCCAGAGTGATGCCAAAAAGAAGGCGATCTGCGTAGGATTTATTAATCACTCCAAAGCTTCCTATAAAAGTCTCATTATGATACTGGTCATGGAATCGTCGTACTTCCTGGTTACGGCTATAAGCTCCGGTATTCACATCTGCCACATCAACATTGACTTTATAATCATTATCGGAATAGTTTTGAAATGCATTGATGTTTACGATAATATCATTTTTAAAGACTTTAGTCATGTCGACATTGGTGCGATGTGTATTAAATGATCCGTAGGAATAAGAAAGATCTAATCGGTCTTTCTCATAAGTATTGGTGATGATATTAATCGCACCTCCCAAAGCATCGGCTCCTAAACCAACAGGCACTACACCTTTATAAATTTCTATACGCTCAGCAAGGTTTATAGGAATATTATTGAGTTGAAAAGCACTTCCGAAATTATCCATAGGAATACCATCAATAAAAATTTTAACCTGATTACCCCGAAAACCATTCATGGATAGGCTCATTCTTGATCCAACACCTCCACTCTCGCGCATTCGAATTCCCGAAGCTCTGTCCAGGGCATGAGCAACATCCAGCGTGCTGTTTTTCAATTTAGTAGCATCAATGACATCTACATTGTAAGCCAATGCTTCTATCTCCTGAATTTTATTTTTGCCAATAATCATCACTTCGCTGAGATTATAGCCCGTTTCCAGGGCTATGTCAAGTTGATAACTACTGGTAGCTTCCAAAATTATGGTTTCGGTATAAGTTTTAAATCCAATAAAACTGACTTTTATTTCTTGCGATCCGATAAGGTTTGTTTTTAAATGATAGGCTCCAGTAAGATCACTGATTACTCCAGTTTTAGTACCGGCTAGGGAAATAGTGGCTCCGGCAACCGGATCACCATCTTGATCAGTAATGGTTCCATAAACCCCATTCTGATATTGTTGAGCAAGTACAGGAATAAACCATATTGATATAAGGTTAAAAAAGATAATAAGAAAATATTTTTTATTCATTTAATTTTTATTAAGACTAATTATAAATAATTAATTAAAAAAAACTGTGGTTATCAAATAAGGTATTGAATAAATTAGGTTAAAATCGTTGTGGGAGCAATAGAGCGTTTTTTCATTTTTAGAAGAACCGCAAAACTTGTTAAAGCAGTGAGTAACCAAAAAATATCAACAACCATAATTTGATGATAACCTTTGGCTGCCGTGATCCATAACCAGTTTCCGGTAATAATCCCGTTACTCACAGGTACAAGTAGACTTAGTACTCCTCCTATTAAAAGACAGGTTTTATTCGTAAAGTAATTATTTCTGCGAACTAGAAAGAAGATCACCAGGGCAAGCCAACTATAAAAGAACACAGGATAAAGTACTTCCCGTCCACCCATTTGATGGGTTAATTTCATAACAACAAAACTAAGTGCCGTAACCGGGAATAAGGACAGACAGGAGGCAGTATAGACCTGTACCAGCCAAAAATTAAATTTCCGTTTGTAAGGTGAGATATTCTTTTTGTTCCGTGCAACAAGCCAGATATGAACACCTGATAAAATGACGAAGCAGGTAATAAAGCCCAGAACAAGATAAATAAGTTTAAGTCCGTATCCCCCAAAATCACCATAATGCAGTCTTCTTAATATATTAAATGCACCGGCAGCATAACCGCTGGGTTGGTCGATTGATTTTTCGGCTATAACCGATCCGTCTGCCAAATAGGTTCTATAGGCTTTATTTCCCAGGGAGTGGTCAAAACCGGGGGAGCCCGTAATGATTACATACATCCCTTTATCCCCATAATTACTAATGTTTAACTCATCTATTATTAGGTCAGGCCATTTTTCAAGCGTATTATTAACCATCTGGTTGATTGATGCCTGGTTTTGAAGACGTTCTCCTTGAAAATCTATATTAACCGGTTCTTTCAAACTCAGTATTTCCTCGATATGTTCGGGTCGATTTTCAAATATATATTCTTGAACCGGAGGGAGCATAACCGTATAGCCTATAATAAGATAGCAGCCGGTGACAGCAAACATAAATTGATAGGGAAGACCGATCATTCCAAGAGCGACATGGGCATCTGTCCATATCGTTTTCCATTTGGCTTTTGGGCGAAAGACATAAAAGCTTGAAACAATTTTTTTCCAGTGGACGATAACTCCTGTGATGACGGCGAAAAGGAAAAAGAAAGCTACTAGTCCAGCCAGTAAATATCCTGATCTTCCAAAGAAATTTAATTGGGCAAAGAAGTGCAGACGGTAAAAGAACTCGCCCAGCGAGTAATTTTCCATGTAATCCTTTTTATCAAAGGAATCCATATCCATATAAAAGTAATTCCCGCCTCTTCCCAGGGCTTCATCAACAATACTGGTATCTTTGGATGCTGTGAATGTTGTGGTCACCCGGCGTTCAAAATAGCGGTGAGAAAAGGTGATGTCTCTTCCGTATAATTCCTGATCTTCGCCCATATTGTTCAGAGCCTGGTCAAAATCGATAGTATTAAAATAATTTTCCTCAATAGGTTGATTTCGTTGCCAGGCATTGATCTCGTCCCTTAAAAAGGCAATAGAACCGGTAAAGAAAATTACATACAATAGCGCACTGATGATGATTCCACTGATGGTATGAGTGTGGAAGAATATATTATATAAACGTTGTGACATACAAAAACTTTATGGGATGAGAATAAAAACGCCGAGTAAAACAATACTGCTTAACAAATAGATTCCTAAACATTTTAATCCGCTTTTAGGAATAAATGCCAGGATCATCAGGCATGCCCAAAGGATAAAACCGGCAAACTGGAGACTAACTAGAGCAGCCGGTTCATTAATACATTTAACCAGGATCATAAAAAATAACTCGGTTATAACATAACCTCCTGCAAAACCGGTTACGATCTTTAAAATACGATGGAATGGGGATTTTGTAAGATGTTTTTTATTAGCTGGCATGATTAAAAAATAAAAAATTCCACGATGAAAGAGATAAAAAGTAAAGTGACCAATACTGGCCATTTAAAAAACTGAAGTGGAGCTGTTAATACGACCAGGCTTAGTATACTCATTAAGATGACCAGGCCACCAAAAATTCCACTTCCAGTGCCCATATTTATTATGGCAATAATTATGGAAAGTAAAATGAATGATCCTCCGATAATTCGGGCTAGTTTGCGGTTTAAAGAAATCCATTCTACCAAATTATTGTTTTCCATAATCATCGCTCTTTGGGAGGAATAGTAACAAACTAATACACCTGCAAGCATGAATAATATGATTAGGGTGTTCATTTTACTTAGGTTTTCGGTTTATTAAGAGCAAATGTATTAATTTAGATTTAATAAAAATAAAATTATTTTAATTTTTATTTTTATTATCTAAGATCTTTGAGAATAGGTAGTTGATGGTTTCTATTGTTTTTAATTGCTTCGTTCAATATTAATTTTCACTACTATTTTTTAAAGCGTTTTTGTATCGCTGTGCTTTATGAAAAGCTGGCTGAATAATCTAAAAATCAAAATCCTGGAGAAAGATATTACGAAAATTTCCATCAGTTTCTTAAGACTTCCTGACTTTAATATGAATAATTAGCTGTGATACGTGGTCGCTGACCAGTGAATATTTTTAAATATTAAAAATGGGAATTCCTTGTTATCCAAGGGTATTAAAAGTTCTAGTCCAGATCTATCCGGATTGATTGGAATCTTTTGTAATAAAAGGCTTCTCTATATGATAAGCTTTTTGGCTTATTCTCTTGTCATTTACGGCAAACCGTAAGGCTGTACTCGTTGTTTGTTGTAACTTTTTATAATAAATAAAATCATTTTATTATGGCGGTAAAACATACACCAACCGGAATTGTACACATTGGTCAAAAAGGAGGGATCACTGGATGTGGGACGGATACCAAAGAACATTCAAATCACTGGTCTAATACCTCAGAGAAGATCACATGTACTAAAAATGGATGTCATTAGCATCACTATCATTTATGAAATCATCTGGCAGTTAATTTATTATCTGCCAGATTTTAAAACTTTGCAATGAAAAATATTTTACAACTTTCAGTGCTATGCGTCCTACTTACAGCAATTACCTCCTTTAGTGCACTGTCATCCTGCGCTGAAGAGACAGAAACTACGGTTTATCTCTGTAAAGGAAAATACAGTAAAAAGTATCACTATAATAAGAATTGCAGGGGACTTAGCAACTGTTCTACGGCCATTTATAAAACTACTTTGGATAGTGCGAAAAAATCAGGCCGAAAAATATGCGGCTTTGAAGATTAGTATTTGATCTTCAAAGTTTAAAATTTTCAAATTACAGTAGACCTTATACAATATACCGGTATTTATCAGCATACAGCTTTCAGCCAATTCAAAATTAAAAATTAAACAATTCCTGCTTCCTGACATTACAACCAGCACATTAATTCATTTTCAAATTGCCAAATGAACACATTGTCAAATCAGCTAGTTTCTAACAGCGAAGCGGTCTAATTTCTACCTTCTAAATTAAAAAAGATCTCTCTTCCGATAGCTATCGGAATGGTCGAGATGACGGTAGCGTTCAAAGTTGAAAGTTGAAAGGTTGAAGGTTCAAAAGTTGTTGTATTGAGAAGTCTGTTTTCAGTATGCAATATAGAGTCTACAGCTCTTCAAAATTCAAAATTTCCTCCTGCTTCTTGAGTTTCTCGTCTATTTCCTAACTACTAAACTTAAAAAAGATCTCTCTTCCGATAGCTACCGGAATGCTCGAGATGAAGGTAGCGTTCAAAGTTCAAAGGTTGAAGGTTCAAAAGTTGCTGTATTGAGAAGTCTGTTTTCAGTATGCAATATAGAATCTACAGCTCTTCAAAATTTAAAATTTTACCCTGGTAGAACTACTAATTCACCTTACTTATTCATTACGTGGGTTTGGATGATATATGGGGTAATTTGTTTTACTGTTTGTTCTGTTTCCGGATTGATGCCTGGTGCTGTATAATAGGTCAGCACGTTATTTTCTTTATCGTACCATATTTTCGGCTTTCCGTTTGGAGCAAAGAATTCTGTATCAGGATTTATTTCTACTTCTCTAAAGTTTTCAAAACGATATTCATTCCATTCTTCCTCTGAAGGTTCTCCACTACATGTAGAGACCTCAAAGTGGTCTTCCATCCAAACCATACATTTTTCCCGACCGGTTGAAAAGCCCAAATAACCAATCCCAAAAAGAACAGGGAAGATGACTAATAGAGTGGTGAGGACTTTCTTTTTGTTTTTCACTTTTAAGGATATGGGACTTTCCACTTCCTCAGTCTGATCTTCTTTGTGTTGGGTGATTAAATAATCCTGGTAGGATGTATAACCAAGATAAGTAGCCAGTTGGTTTTTCTTCTCTCCGTTGGGAGTTGTTTCTCCATTATAATAGCGTTCCAAAGTTTTACCTGAGATTTGAAACCTATTTTCTTCCATCAAATAATCCGAAATATGTTCGGCCCACTTTCTTAAACTCTCCTCTCCGGATTCTTCTTTAGCTTTTTTAAAAACGTCCTGTAAAAATTGTTCCATTCGATACTTTTTTAGTGGTTATTCAAAATTATAATTTTCCTCGTAAAAACCTAAAAATCAGACTCAAATCATTGCTTTTTAACTGAGACATTTTTGTCCCATCGACCTGTCTTTTTACTGTCCCAATTTTGTCCTGTTTTGTCTGGTTTTGTCCTGGATCTGTCTCAATTTTTTGCTGCTTCTCATCACATCTTTGTGCTGTAATCGAAAGAGAACCGGGCTTTGCAATCCTGGTACCGCGCAGCTTTCGATTATAGAAAGTTCAATACGGCTTGTGAAAGTCACTGGGAAGTAACTTCTCGCGGTCGTACTGCTTTCCACTTCCCAAATATAGGCCTCAAAAGCCTATTCCAATTACGGATTGTCGTAAAGCGGGGCTTTAGCCTCCAGGACATCCTATGTCAAATTTTTAACAACAAAGTGATGAAAAAAGCAATTTTATTTTTATGCATATTAGGTGCAAACATGGCATTTATTGCCTGTACCGATGATAGTTTAGCCGATATCAATGAGTTTAATGACACCTATGCCGATGGCACTGATGATAATCCTGATGACCCAGGAGCAGGAGGAGGATCGACTGGGGAAGATGGTCAAATAGATCCACCTGAAGAACCACCAATGGGAGACTAATTTTTATAAACGCTGCTATTTTTAGCAGCGTTTTTTTATTTTAGAGATGTGAATCCAAATAAATATATTTTTATTTTTCTGGCTGTAATAATCTTTTCTTGTAAAGAAAAGGATATCGCACCAAGATACTATTCTAATTCTAAAGCAGTTCAATTATTTAAAGAAAGTAAAAAGGCGAACAACGATCCTTTAAAAACAATACTTTTAGAGAAAGCATTAGAGGAAATCATTTCTGAGGAAGACACCATAAAACCCTTTATTTACGATCATTTGATTTATTATAATAATAAACTTCGCAATTATGAGCAGTCATTATTTTATGCAAATGCGCTTATTGAAAACTCTTCAGAAATTCAGGATACCGCTAAGTTGGCTTTGGGATATTACAGAAAGGCTATGGTTCAGAAACACCTCGATAATCAGCTGGAGGTTCTAAAAAATCTTTATAAGTCTCAAAATCTATATTTAACCTCTAAAGATAGTTTGAACGCAGGAAAGCGCTTAGTCGAATTGGGGATAGCCCAATATAGATTAGGAGATTTTAATGGTAGCCAAGCGAGCCAGGTGAAAGCGTTAAAACTATTAGATGATCATATTGATTCAGCTTATGCAGTAAGTATTTATAGTAATCTGGCGAGCTCGTATAGACAACTTTCGGATATGGATGAGGCTATAGACGAGTACAAACAGGCTCTTAAATACACTACTTCTCCTAAAGACAGCTTAACTATTTTAAATAATATTGCGAATATTTATAGTGAAAATGGAAATCTAAAGAAAGCTCTTTCCGTTTTCGATTTAATATTGCCTAAAAATTTTGGAAATTACTTAGACTTTAGAGTTGCGGATAATTACTACTTTACTTTGTGGTTGGAAGATAAGAGAGATGTTTCGGCTAATTTAGAAGAAATCCTTTATAAACGTAAGTCAGTAAGGGACCTTGAAGGTCAGATGTCCAGTTATGATCATCTCATACGCTATTATTGGGATATAGAACCAGAAAAAGCTTTGGACTATTCTTTTAAATATTTTGAGTTGACGAAAAATTTGAAAAATACTTCCGACGAAAAGAGAGCTTTAAAATATTTAATAGCATTGGCTTCATCGGAAAGTTCTAGGGAATATTCGATGCGGTATATAAAACTTACCGATAGTATTATGGATGTAAAAGATCATGCCAAAAATGTATTTGCCAAAATCAAATATGATGAAGAGCAAAAACTGGAGCAAATCAATAGCCTTGAAAAATTATCGGCGCAGCAACAAATCGCCTTATTAAAATCTTCCAATCAACGAAATATCGCTATCTTTTTAGGAATCCTTATTATTGGAGCTAGTGGATTTGTTATTTACTATATACGCCAAAAGGCTAAAAAGAAACGTATTCGTGAGATTCATAAAACAGAAGCCAGGATTTCTAAACGTATTCATGATGAACTGGCCAATGATCTCTACAGGTTAATGACCGCCCTTGAAAATCTTAATGCACCGGAAAAACTAGAATTGCTGGATAAATTAGAAGATATTTATTTTCGAACACGTGATATTTCTCGTGAAAACTTACCGGTAAAGACCAATCAGGAATATTCAAAAGAGGTACAGGACATGCTTTCTCAAATGACGCCAAAATCGGCACACATCTACTTAATAGGCATTCAGGAGGTGAACTGGGATAAAATAAGTGAAGAAGCTAAAATCACTATTTTCAGGGTGCTTCAGGAACTGATGGTGAATATGAAAAAGCACAGTATGGCAAGTATTATCAGTTTTAATTTTAAGACCGAAAATGCTAAGTTACAAATCAATTATAACGATAATGGTGTTGGATTACAACCTAATACTTTAAAAAAAGGTAAAGGATTGGACAATGTGGAAAACCGTATGGAAAGTATTGGCGGTTCTTTTAAATTTCAAACGGGAAACCACGGTGGTTTTTCTGTAGAACTTATAATACCTTTTTAAATGTTTGAAAAGATCCTGATAGTAGAAGATTTTGATACCGTGCATAAATCATTAAGCACTTTTTTAAAAACCATGGGGAAACCTAAAGTAGATATTGCTCCCTATTGCGACGAAGCCTATCTTAAATGTAAAAGGGCAGCGCTCGATCAAGAGCCTTATGATTTACTAATCTGTGATTTATCCTTTAAAGCCGATCATCGTAATGAAAAAATAACTTCAGGGGAAGAACTTTCCATGCTTCTAAACAAAGAGTTACCGGATTTAAAAATTATCATCCATTCTATAGAAGATCATCCCTCACGAATACGAAAGCTTAAGCCGTACATCAATGGCTATGTATGTAAAGGGCGTAAGGGTATGGAATATCTTAAGATCGCGATTGACGAGGTAAGTAAAGGAAATTTTTATTTATCTCCTACTTTGGAAGCAGCGCTTAACCAGTCCAATATCAAAGAGCTTACCGAGTATGAAACCCAATTATTAAGATGCCTGGCAGAGGGCTATACCATGGATGAGATTTGCGCCGAATTTACGCAAAAAGGCTTAAGCCCCGGCAGTAAAAGTGCTATTGAAAAACGCTTAAAAGAGTTAAAAGACGAATTTGGCGCCAAAAACAATACGCAATTAATAGGTATTGTGCTTTCATTACAATTAATCTGAAGACCAGCTGATTATAAAAAAAGTAGCTTCTTACGGTAATCCGTAAGGTTCTGATAATCAATAGTCATAATTTTATCCTATTAAAACCTTAAATATGATGAAATTATTATTAGCCTTCAGCTTTTTATCGATTTGCTGCCACAGGATGGCAGCAGCATCCCTTAACGAATGGGTAACCCGTCTTAGAAAGAATACGGGTGGTGCAATCTATATGAGTTCAACTTAAGAAAATTTAGGAGGATGAGAGAAATCTTCAAAGATTTTGTACCGAAGCTTCCATAGGTCTATCATTTCTATACGATTACTGGAAAATTCACTTTATGATACAAAATACCCACAAAAAGCTTATCCGGTTCATACCTCGCGGGTTTGCTTCGGGATTCCTGATTGACCGCAATATTTTGCTATAGCTTGTTTTCGAGGGGTAGTTTTACCTGCAACAGTTATGTATGAAAGTAGGCTACAATCAACTATCAAATACTACTTAACTAACTGACTTGTGCTATTAAGGCTTTCTTAAGCTTTATCTATTGTGGTAAGGGACTGGTTTCGAATCAATAATTGTTTTTTTATTATCAATACATATGAGATTATGGGACTAAGAATACATAAACGAATTAATCTTGGAAAGGGTGTAGGTATCAATATTAGCAAATCCGGTATTTCACCCAGTATACGCACCAAACGTGGAACATTAAGTACAAAAAGCCTTTCGGTACGTACAGGAATTCCGGGACTAACCTACAGGAAAACATTTTCAACCGCTAAAGGTAAAGGCTGCTTACTTCAGATGCTTATTTGCTTTGGCATACTCACTTTTCTAACTTATAAACTATCAAGCCTATGAACACTACTATTTCTACTGAACTTAAAAGTCATTTTTTAAGACTTTACCAAATGGCCCTAACTGATGACAAGTTTGACGTAATGGAATTAAAAACCCTCTATCAATTTGCGGAAGAACGAAACGTTCCTAAAGAAGAACTGGATCGTTTGCTTTTAAATCCCGTAGATCATACGTCTAGTATTCCAAAGGAGGTAACAACACGTATTGAATACCTGTATGATTTGGCTTTTATGATTCTTGCTGACGGCGTAATCACAGAAGATGAGCGTAATACCCTGAAGAAATACTGTAAAAAGTTTGAATTCCTGGACGAAAATATTGATGAACTCTGTGAATACTTATTGGATTGTGTACAGCAGCATATTACCAAAGAAGAAATTATAACCAACCTTAATCTTTAATTATGGCCATCAAAAATTTATTTGCAGTTCGTAATACTGCAGAGCAAAAGGAAGAAGCATTACCAAAGGAGGATAAAGAACAAATCCGTATTACCTATTATCAGAGTGGGTTTGCAGCCTCTACCAAAGCGTCTGGAAAACCAATTGTTTTACAGGGCCTGTCTACAAAATCTGTTTGCGAGTTTTGAAGATCAATGCAGAAGGCAGGAACTGGAACAGGAAAAATTAAAACAACCCTATAAAGAAGAGCAGGAACGTTTGCGTACGGAGCTTAGAAAACTGGAAACAGGTTTATCTATTTTTGAAGAGAAAGATCTTCAAAATAATCAGCATATCGAGAAGCTACATAAAGATATGATTGATGTAAAACATGATCCCGAAAAATATGGAGTAGAGGCCGATAAACGACCTAAAGCTCAATTTTATATAGGATTACTGGTATTGCTTCCTATCACACTTTATTTGTTGGTTTTTTATGTGTCGGCCTCCTATTCAGCATTTTTTAAAGAATTTACTATTGATGCTTTAGTTGCGGCCATTTTTGATAAAGATGCTTTTACCAATGCTTTTAATGATAGCTGGCTGGAAGGAATTTTAGTAACTACTATTCCATTTGTTTTTATGGGGTTAGGTTATGTGATCCACATGATGCAAAAGGGGCGAGGTATCTTAAATTATCTGAAATTAACAGCACTATTGCTGGTGACCTTTGCCTTTGATGCACTGTTGGCCTATGCTATAGAGCAGAAAATCTATGATTTCAATAAAACCCTTACCGATCCTCCATATGATCTAAGCATTGCGCTTTTTGAAGCACAGTTTTGGATGATCATTTTTGCAGGTTTTGTGGTCTATATTATCTGGGGGCTTGTATTTGATTTTATCATGAAGGAATATGAAAATCTGGATAAAATCAAAGTATTTATTCAGAATAAGAAAGAAGAAATTAAGAACTTACAACGGGTTAAGGAAGAAATGGGGGAGAAGCTTTCTGAATTTAGAAATCAGATCATAGAGGTGAAAGGAAAAATTGCTGAGGTCCAATCTAAAATCAATGGGTTTATTTTTCCAATTAAAGAATACCTGCTTTACCATACCCAATATAAAGAAGGATGGTTTCAGGCGATAATGACCGAAATCGCACTTCCTTCAAACAAAAAAGAGGAATTGTTGCAGTCCTGTGAGGATATGGCAGACCTTCACTTAAAAGAAATGAAACTAACCGATAACGATTTTCAACATCTCGTTTATTCAAAAAATTAAATGATGAAATCACTACGATATTTAAGTATAATTTTTGTGGTTCTGGCTTGTAAGTCGGAACCAGAATCAGAAACCTCGTCAGTTCAACCTAAAGGAGGAGAATCAAGCTATAACTTCACATTCCGCAAAAAATTT
>Ga0208014_1000159_pt1 | contig 38627 bp, 35 predicted proteins | sample 25_taG_FD_184099 | JGI IMG/M metagenome (GOLD analysis project Ga0208014, IMG submission 184099) | Marine viral communities from Cariaco Basin, Caribbean Sea - 25_WHOI_OMZ (SPAdes) (version 2) | ecosystem: Environmental > Aquatic > Marine > Oceanic | place: Caribbean Sea: Cariaco Basin...
GTGATTAATAATTCTGGTAATAATATCTTGAGTAGGTCTATATATGGATCCAATGCTTCCTGTTTAGAAAACAAAAATCTAATTAATATTTCAATTCACACACAACTTTTGAGAATGATCCTTCTACAGCCTTATTTCGCCTAAAACTATGTAAAGCAACCGGAATTGTGATATTTCCATGTTATCTTTATTTGCTGCCAATAGCGCTCTCCAGGCTATTATATAGGAAAATTAGAGTTGTTTAAATAAACCCGATATATGTTTTGATTTTTTTCTACGTTATGATAATGTAGATTTTATTTCGGTTATAATAAAAGAAGGCCATTGATGCTTTCTCCATGCAACAATATATTTTTGGATGTATTGTATGATATTATTTATAATTGAAATTTTCAATAGACTATTGTTGGGGCATTCGGGTGGTGGAGAGAAATATCAAAAAATTATCTAAATTGAATAGGTTATCAAAAATAGGGTGGATTATAGGCCTAATCGCAATTATAGTTGTTGCAATATATATCTGGAGACTGGTCGGGAAACCTTATTACAGAATTAGCCTGATGGGAACTGAATATATTGAAAATGCTGATCAATTAAGCTATGCTAATGAACATCTTGAAGATAATCTAATATTGATTAAAAAGTACATGTATTCAAAAGATGTAATGTTAATAGGTTTTGGGGGTGGAGGTAGCCGAACTGATGATTATTTTTCCTATGGACTTACTAATAGTAATAAAGATATTCTAATAGAACCTGAATATCAGTTTATATCTTCAAAAGTAAATTCAGATAATGAGGTGATCATATATGGACTTCCCTATATTGTTAAAGGAAACGAAAAAATGATGTTTTATAAAGTTGAAGATGGAAAACTTAAAGAGATACCTGAAAAAGATAGTTGGTAGTAAAGCTTTGAGTTAGAATTTCAATCACTTTGATTGGCTTGAGAGATAAAATTATCATCGTCTAATGGATTCCATTCATTTTCAAAATCATCTATAGGATGATTTTTTTGTTTACTGGTAGATATAACTCAACTCATAATTATAAGTTGTTTCTAGTACTTATGTAAGGAACAAATTTGATTCTTATAAAAGGAAATCCATACATGTAATTCACATATAGTATCTCTGATAATTGATGTGGAATTTATAAAAGATCTGATCTATTAGAAACATAAATAATAAAACCATGCTAAACAGTAATTCTTCACTTACTTATAACAGTAATTTTAGTATTATATAATATGGCTTAAATTAAAACTTTGTGGATTCCATTTAAATTTGAGGCTTAAATAATCAAAGATGAATTTGCTTTCAGATTTTAAGAAAGGAAAAAAAGCGGCCTTAAAGCAAATATATCTTCAGTATCATCAAAATGTTTACGCTCTTGCATTAAATTTTACTAATGATGTGCAACGAGCCGAAGATTTTGTTCATGATGTTTTTTTAAGATTTTGGGAACAGCGAAGGAAACTTTCTGAAGATCATAATATCGAATCTCAACTCATTAGAACTGCTAAGTTTTATATCATCAATCAACTAAAAAGTAATAAGTGGGAAGTGGCTTGTAATGCACAGAAGTCCGAGAACATTTCACAAGAAATTGACATTGAAAATAACGAAAATCAATTACATAGCTTAAATAAAGCCATCAAAAAATTACCTCAGCACTGTCGTGAAATCTTCATCATGCACAAATTAGAAGGGCTTACCCAAAAAGAAGTCGCAGACTATTTAAATATTTCAGTAAAAACGGTCGAAAATCAGATAGCCAAGGCGATTTCAGAGCTAAAAAGGCATTTGATTTAAGAGCAGAGTCCTTCCTTATTTGATTTGTTGATAATTGAATTTTAAGACGCACTTTGTTTAAGCGTAACGTTTTGATTTCGAGTTGAAATCGAAAGAAGTCCAATTTTTAAATTATCAGGGAGTAAAGGAAGTGTTACCAAAATATTAAGGCGTAGGGGATTTCATTTTTCTATTTGAATACTAAATAGAATAGCATAAAATGAAAAATAAAACAGAAAAGTTTTTTTCTGAAGGAAACTTCGATAAGCTTATTAATAACGCCTGGGATAAACCGGTTAATCCCAATTCGATAAAATTGTGGCAAAGAATTGATAAATCTACCACAAATTCCAATTACACTATTTGGAAATCTATTGCCGCCATTTTTGTTATTGCATTTTTAACCGCCATCAGCCTTACTCTTTTTAATACAAATACAACATCAAAACTTGTTGTAGTAAATAATGACGGCATGACGCCAAAAGAGATACTACTGGAAGATGGATCAAAAGTGTTTTTAAATCGTAATAGTGGTGTTACATATAGTCCTGAAAACTCAAGAATGCTTAACCTAACAGGAGAAGCTTATTTTGAAATTAAAAAAGATAAAAACCACCCGTTTACAGTAAATACAAGGGAATTAACTCTCAGTGTTTTAGGAACTTCTTTTAATGTAAATGCATATAAAAATACTAATGAGACTATTATTTCTTTAGTATCAGGAAAATTAAAGGTAAGTAGTGTGCAAAATGGCGAAAAAATTTTATCACCAGGGGAGGAACTCATTTATAATAATAGAGGTAAGAAAGTGAGTGTGAATAGTTTTAATGTTAATACAGTACTTGCCTGGAGATCTTCTTTGATTAAGTGCGAAAATACCGGTCTGGATTTTTTACTGGATCGTCTAGAAAATTATTACGCCATAGAAATTAATAATAAAACAGATTATGCTAATTGTAAGATATCAGGTGAATTTAGGAGTGATTTAAGTTTGGATGAGATTATGGAAATTATCTCATTTTCCCACAATATCGAGTTTTTATCATTAAAAGAAAATGAATACAAAATTAAAGGTGAAATATGTGAATAGAAAGTAATATAAAATGGGGATAATCTCGGCCAAGACTATCCCCGGCAATTATTAAAAATAACTATTAATAATAGATGACAAAACTATAAAAATACCTGAAAATTAACTGATAATAATTCTTAAAAGCACAAAAAAATGAAAATATGATCTAAACACTACGCCCGGCAATTATAGATCCCGGCCAGGATCTGCAAAAAGTAACTATTAATAATGAATAACTAGTAAAATGAATACAATAAAAAGACGTTGCCGATTTTTAACGACAACAATTTTTATGCTGACTATCTATGCTATAGGAACTCAGCAATTAAAAGCACATTCCAATAAATCCAGTAACCTGGATGAAGTGATCCAACTCTTAGCCAGAAATTATGGAAGTATCAATTTCGTATATAATACAAAGGCTTTTAAAGAAGTAGTTGTTTCCGATTTCTCTCCAACGAACAATGGCATTGAAAATGAGTTACACCAACTGCAACAACTTGTTCCTCTCTCTTACATTAAAAAAAGATTTACCATTGCTCTTAAGCTTAATAAAGAAATAGAGCAAGAGCGAATTATAACAGGTACCGTGACCGATAGTGATAATCTGCCAATACCGGGAGCAAGTGTTTTTGTGCAGGACACTAATATAGGAACTGCTACAGACTTTGAAGGAAATTTTACATTGGAGGTTCCAGAAGATGCCAGGTCACTAAGTGTTACTTACATGGGATATAAAAAGCAAATTGTAAATATCGAAAATCGAACAGAAATTGATATTATTTTACAAACAGATGCTGCAAGTCTTGAAGAAGTAGTTCTAGTTGGATATGGGCAGACCAGCCGTGAAACTTTAGTTGATGCGGTAAGCAAAGTGGATGCTGAACAAATTCAGCAACGTCCAATAGCCGATGTCTCCGCCGGATTACAAGGATTAAGTCCTGGTTTGAATGTAACACAAAGCAGTGGTGATCCAGCTGCCAAACCAAGAATAAATATTCGGGGATTTACATCGATAAACGGAGGAGAACCCCTTGTGATTATCGATGGTGTAGAAGGAGATATTAATAACCTCAATCCAAATGATATTGAATCGATAAGTGTTTTAAAAGATGCGGGAGCTTCAGCTATTTATGGTGCCCGTGGCGCTTTTGGAGTAGTACTTATTAGCACAAAAAATCCCAAAACTGGAAATTTAATGGTAAGTGTGGATGCTACCACCGCATGGAACTCTCCTACTGTAAATACCGATTTTTTAACCGATCCTTATAAAGCGGTAATGTTGGTAGACGAATCGTTTCGTACGGCAGTAGGTAGAAGTTACACTGGTTATAACGAGGAAGATTATCAAAACATTTATGAGGTATCACAAGATCCTTCCTTAGCCCGTGTAGAAACCGATATTCGTAATGGTAGAGAGCAATATATTTATTATGGACATACCGATTGGTGGAATTATTTTTTCAGGGATAGTTATCCTACACAAATTTATAATGTTTCAGTTTCTGGAGGATCTGATAAAATAAAGGGATTTTTTTCCTACCGTAATTACAATAGTGAAGGGATTCTAAAAGTTCAAGACGATCATTATAAAATTTACAATCTACGTGGTAAGCTGGAAATGAAAATTAACGACTGGCTCAGTTTCACTAATAACATGCAATACAATAGTTCTAACGACCTAAAACATGGTGGTAGCCAGTATGGATGGGGAGATCAATTTAATGGTAATATCTATGTACATGGTTTGCCATCGTACATGCCGCAAAATCCAGATGGTACGGCGACCTGGAGAACAGAACTTAATAATTATACCATTGGTGACGGTGCCTATGCATCTTTACTTTACGGTAAAGCAAAACAGGAAACAGAAGAAGGAGAATTCTCTAACATTGCTACTTTAAAACTGAATCCTGTAAAAGGCTTAGATGTCACCGCTAGTTATGCCTATCGAAGAACGAATTATAATCGCTATCGGCGATCTGTAAATATACCGTATTCAATTTATCCCGGAGAAGTTAATACGATGGGAACCGATCAATTGACTGAGTATAATACACGATTTAAATATGATGCTTTTAATATTTATGGTGATTACCATCATCAAATTGGCGATCACAGCTTAAAAGCAACTTTAGGTTTTAATCAGGAGTCTTTTTATACCAAAAGTACTACTGCAAGCAAACAAAATAGCATTTCAGACGATTTAAATTCTTTAGGTCTTGCTACCAGCAACCCTGAAGCTTTAGGAAGTGCGGCAGAGTGGGCTTTACAAGGTGTATTTTATAGATTATCTTACGATTATAAAGATAAATATTTATTAGAGGTAAATGGTCGTTATGACGGAACTTCAAGATTTCCCGAAGAAGAACGCTGGGGTTTTTTCCCTTCAGTGTCGGGTGGTTGGTTAATTAATAAAGAAAATTTCTTTTCTAGTTTAACCGATACTTTCAACCTGGTTAAGTTAAGAGCTTCCTATGGTTCTCTTGGTAATCAAGAAGTAGCCAATTATGCGTATATACCTACATTGAGGAAGAATATTGACGGTAACTTTGCCCTAAACGGCAGAACTTTAGATTATATCGCAGCACCGGGATTAAACCCTCGCGAAATTTCATGGGAAGAAGTAAAAACATTTGATGTTGGAACAGACATTGCGCTCTTTAATAATGATGTAAATATCACTTTCGACTGGTTTCAGAGAAATACTAAAGGAATGCTCACCCAGGGAGCAACTTTACCCAGTGTTTTAGGAACCGGCTCACCGCAGGAAAACGCAGCAGATTTAAGAACACGTGGTTTCGAACTTAGTTTAGGCTACCATCATAGTTTTGAGGTAGCCAAATCTCCTTTAAATTTCGGAATTGAGGGGAATTTATCCAATTCAGTCACTGAAATAACAAAATTCGATAATCCAAACAACAGTTTATTAGATTATTACGAAGGGATGACCATTGGAGAACTTTGGGGGTATCATGTAGATGGATTATTTCAAACTCAAGATGAAATCACAGGTCACGCTGATCAAACCCGTGTTTCCAATCGTATTATTGCTAATGGAGGATTACAACTCGGTGATGTTCGTTATGTAGATTTAAATGGGGATGGTGTTATCGATGAAGGTGAAAATACCCTTCAGGATTCAGGCGATCGCAGAAAAATAGGAAATACAGCTCCGCAGTACTTATACAGTTTTAGAGTAAATGCAGCCTGGAAAGGTTTTGATGTTTCAACTTTTTTTCAGGGAGTAGGAAAGCAGGACTGGTATCCTAATGGAGATTCAAGAATTTTTTGGGCAATGTATAATCGACCCTACGATACATTTATTCGTAAAGATTTGGTAAACAATATCTGGTCTCCAGATAATAGGGAGGCTTATTTTCCGAGATTATTTGGATATATCGCATTATCAGATAGTGATGCCTTAGGAGCTGTTAACGACAGATATTTACAAAGTGTCGCTTACTTAAGACTAAAGAACCTAAGCCTTGGATATACTATCCCAAAAAGGATTACAGAAAAATTTAATATCAGTAAGTTTAGGATTTATTTTAGCGGAGAAAATCTTTTCACCTTTACTTCTCTAACCGATTATATCGATCCTGAAGCAGCTAGTAACTCCGTAAACCTAAATCAGCCTTCTACTTCTGCAAACCGAAGTACCGCGCAAACAGTTCCCTTTAACGAAACCTATTCGGTTGGCTTATCACTTCAATTTTAAAAACAATGACGATGAAAAATATAAAAATAATCTTCATCCTGCTTTTAGCTGTATTAACAGGTTGTAGCGATGATCTTTTAAATAAAGAACCTTTATCCGATGTCACTGAAGATAACTTTTTTACTAAAGCAAGTGATTTACAATTATACACTAATGGGTTTTACAGATTGTTGCCCAGTACATCTATCTATAACGGAGATACCAGAGCAGGTAATATTTTGGAGACCACTTTAAGTGAAGAAATGCGTAGTGCCAGAACCATTCCAACTACTGGCGGTGGCTGGGATTGGGGATATCTTAGGGATATCAACTACTTTCTTGAAAATTATCAACGTGGTGATAATGCATCGGCAATTGCGCATTATGGTGGAGTAGCTCGTTTTTTTAGAGCCTATTTTTACTTTGATAAGTTAAAGCGATTTGGCGAAGTACCATATTACGATTACACGATAGATCCGGATGACGAAGAAAGTTTGCAGAAACCAAGAGATAGTCGCCAGTTTATTGTAGAAAAAATTCTGGAAGATCTTGATGTCGCTATAGAAAATTTAAATCAGGATCAGCAATTGTATACGGTAACTAAATATACCGCTCTGGCCTTAAAATCAAGAGTAGGACTTTATGAAGGTACTTACGAAAAATACAGGAACATCAGCGGTTACGAAACTTATTTAGAAGCATCAATAGAAGCTTCAGAAGAGCTGATGAATAATTCACCTTATAAAGTATTTAGTTCCGGAAATCCAAGCTCAGATTATCTAAATCTTTTTAATTCGCATGACGCGGTTGGTACTGAAGTTATTTTTGCTCGAGAATTTAACACTGCGCTTGATGTAGATCATAATGTGAATTATTATACGACAACCTCATCTTACGGAAGACCGGGGATGCCTAAAGATTTGGTAAATACGTATCTAAATGCCGATGGAAGTAGGTTCACGGATCGGCCAGATTATAATCAGGTTTTTTTTACTGAAGAGGTGGCTAATCGCGATCCAAGATTATCGCAAACTATTCGAACTCCCGGTTATACACGTAAGGGACAAACACAGGAGTTACCACCTAATTTAGGCGCCACAGTTACAGGATATCAAATTATTAAATACGTTACAGAGCCCCAGTACGATACCAATGATCAGTCCATTACAGATTTGCCAATTTTTAGATTTGGAGAAATTATATTGAATTTTGCTGAAGCTAAAGCTGAATTGGGAACAGTGTCGCAAACAGATATAGATAATTCCATAAATGTACTAAGAAATCGTGTTGCTATGCCACATATAACTATTAACGCAGCGAACAATGATCCAGATCCGTATATGCAAAATCAATATCCGCAGGTAAAGGGAAATAATGCAGGTTTATTGCTTGAAATTAGAAGAGAGCGGAGAATAGAGTTATATATGGAAAACTTCTTCTGGGATGACATGGTTCGCTGGAAAGCGGGACAGTTTATAACAAGACCTTTACGTGGATTATATGTTCCCGGTCCCGGAGAATACGATTTTGATGGGGATGGTGATACAGATGTAGTGTTTTATAAGGATGACGCTCCAGGCAATCAGATAGAGGGGATTCAATACTTAAAATTAGACTCTGATGTTTTTTTAAGTGAAAATAATCTTATCGATCCACAACCTAATTTTAATAACAGAAGTTTTAATGAAAATAAGGATTATTTGTATCCAATTCCACGAATCGAGTTGCAGTTAAATCCAAACCTGGAGCAAAACCCCGGTTGGGAATAACTTGAAAAGATGAAAAATATTAGGTTTAGAGGTTTACTTTTTGCATTTGCAATAAACGCAAAGGAGAAAACACTAACAAAATGATTTCAGATAAAGAAGAGAAACAAATAATAGGTGCAAAATCGAAGACTGAAAGAGAGATAAGACGGATCAAGCTATGAAATTAATGGTTTAATGGAAGAGAGCCCAGTGAAGATTTAGATCTATTACATTTTTTCAGGGAGATAGCTATTAAAAGTACCTATTGACTAGCTTAATTTAGGGAATGATGCATTATATAAGCATCATTCCCTTTTTTTTTCAATCAAATTGAATGGTTTTTTGGAAGAATTTTTTACTATACAATTGGCTGATCATAATGATTTAAAAACCAAAAACTCTTTACAACTTCCATTAAACCTTAATCTTATACAATTTATCCCGGTCTAATAGAAACGCATTGTCGTTGAGCAAGAAAAGCCCGTATGCATCAAAGACAAAGGTTTGCCCTTTGGCCGAAAGAAAAGGTGAGATTTTTCCTTCTTTATCGATAGAAAAAATAGGCGCATTATTTTTTTCATCCTGAAAACTTTCAGCAGTCGTTAATAGCAATCGGTGATCTTTGGTATATTCCAAGCTCGAAATATTGGCGCCTCTTCCTAAAACGGTGGTATCGATTTGTTCCCAGGTTTTGCCTCCGTCGGTGGTTTTTAAAAGCAAGCCTTGTAAGCCAGCAATATAGCCTTCTTTTTTAGTTGCAAAAGCGATAGAATTCAAGGATTCTCCTTCTTTTCCGCGGCGGAGCAGGCTCCAGTCCTTGCCTTCATTACTGCTTTCATAAACATTTCCTGTAAAAGAGAGAAGCCTAATGGTATCATCGGGAAAAATAAACACATCGCTTAGCGAGACTTCATCAGTTTGTAACCCATTAAGCTTGACTTTTTTCCAGGGCGCGCCTTTATCTGTGGTTTTCAGGACGAGTGGCTTTCCGTTGTTATCACCAACGATAATCCCAAAACCGCTGGGAGAAAACTTTATTTTATAAAATTTAGGATGGCGTAAGGCGTATTTGCTTTCGCCCAGCGTATTAACATCAAAAGCTTCCCATTCGGTATTTAAATCGTCATTTCTAAAAATATAGCGGGAAGCGCCAACCACATAAAACTGATTTTCGTAAATGGCGGTGCTGTAAAAGGCATTGGCAAAACCCGAAAAGGAAAAGCCTTTCCAATGTTTTCCGCCGTCTTGGGTGGAGCGCAGGCGTAACCGGGTGCCGCCGGCGATAATGCCTTCTTTATCGTTGCGAAAACTAACGCTGTTGTAAAACTGAAATCCGGTATTTTCTACCGCGTGCAATACCTTGACGGTGTTGCCGGTTACATCGTTTTTAAATTGTTCCTGCTCGGGGAAACTTACGGGTATCGTGTCAATTTCCACATTAAGGACACTTATGGGTTGGTAAGTTTGCTGCGCGAGACTCGGTAAACTAAAAAGGAGGGCGACAAGGATCCCGAGGCTTGGTCTTGTTTTCATTGGTTTATTCTTCAACATAGCATTAGTTTAACGCGGACAAAGCGTATTTGATTATGTGAACCGGCTATTTTTTTAGGAAAGGTTTTTTGATGGGCTATTTTTCTCTTTTAAGGGAAACCGTAATGGAGATTGGGCTTTTTTGGTAGATTTATGATTAAACTAAAATGGATATCGTACAAGGCTTGTTGGGGTATAGCTAGGTTTATAGTAGTACTTCTACAGAGAAAGTTTAATTTTGAAATTCTACAAAAAGTAATAACTTTGTATTTACAAAAAATCAAAATTATGGAAGCTTCAATTATTAAAATCGGTAATTCTAAAGGATTACGCTTAAGTAAGACCATTCTTGAAAAATACCATATAAAAGATAAGGTAGAACTCATTTTAGAAAAAGGTCAAATTATACTTCGACCAATTGATTCTCCAAGAAAAAACTGGGAAGAAAAATTTAAAAAAATGGCCGAAAACGAAGATGATCAACTTTTAATGAATGATGTGTTTGATGATGAAAATTTTGAGGAATGGATGTAAATCAATATGATATAGTTCTAGTTAATCTAGATCCAACCGTTGGAAGCGAAATCAAGAAAACAAGACCTTGCGTAATCATTTCTCCGAATGAAATGAATAAATACTTAAGGACGATTATAGTGGCTCCAATGACAACAAATACAAAAAAATATCCGACAAGAATTCTGGTAAAATCCCATGGGAAAAATGGAATGATTGCGATAGATCAAGTTAGAACAATTGATAAACAAAGAATTGTAAAAGTCTTTGAATCATTGTCAAATTCCGATATTAAAAAATGCAAAAAAGTGCTTAAAGAAACATTGGTGGACTAAGTACTAATGCTAATAACAATTATCGCAAATAGCGGTTTTATTGAAAATAGAGTAATTTTAGAAACCAGGAAAGCAAACAATTAAACCTAAAACTCCGCGTCCCAACTCCTGAAAGTTGATATAGCCGAGACCGCTAGAAAGCATATGAAATAAGTATTCGGAATATTATTTACAATTTGCCTTTGGTTGTTTAGTTGTTCTAAAAAAGCAGACAATACAGACCATAAAAGCGAACTATCGAATTACCACTTTAATGGAAAAATAAAATCTGTAAAATCGGAACTCTTCAATCTAATTATTGAGAAAGACACTTTTAAAATTGGAGAAAAAATAAATTCACTTGCATTTGATCGAAATTCTCTGCTTGAATTTAATGAACTCGGAAACCTGACTTCAGTAAAAGAGTTTCTTTACAACGGCAAAGTAATTAAAGAAGACATCTATACTTACGATAAAAATGACCTATTAATTAAAAGAAAGGAAATTGACAATTACGGTAAAGGTTCGTTTTTAGACTTTGAATTTAAATATGATTCTAAAGACAGCTTGACTAGCGTTTTAATATCTAGTGATGGATGTAAAAAAACTCTAAAAATTGAGCGAGATAGTAATAATCGACCAATAGAAAGAAAAACTATTCAAAATGACACAGTCCAATTGACTTACAGTGTAAAATATGACAAAAACGACAATTTGATTTCTGAAATTCAGTTTAGGCACAAAAGCGCACCAGTAAAATTAATTGAAAGAAGTTTTAATAGTCAAAACTTGAAAGAAAAGGAAAAGATAATCGAATATAACAATGAAAACCTTTGTACAAGCTATAATTCCTAGAAATTCTCATCCCAATCAACCCATTAAAGCGATTTTTCTCTTTAAACAGGACTTTGGTTACATAAAAGTATTCATCCTGGACGTTCAATTTTATCAAAAACACGAATGCATTATTCCCGGCCTACTTTTTAGTTCCGTAGTAAAACAAATCAATTCCGGAGCTTAGGGTGTGGAGGATGGCCTACCCAGCGTATTGCCATCCGAAGAATAAGGAGTTTTGATAGTTTTTATCATTTTGGGTCATTGAGTGAGTTTTCATAGAAAATTTATATTGAAATGCTCCCAAAACCAATAAGCAACAGTGAGCTAAAAAGAAAGGAAGACGTTAAGAGGTTTGTATCACAGGTTTTTGATTAATTTTATAAATCTGTTAGCCACAAGCTCAAAAACCGATGGAAAAAGAAAAACCAAGACTAGCAAGATTAACAGCGATCCTCACCCAATTACAATCAAAACGGATGGTGACCGCAAAAGAAATTGCAAAACATAATGTGAGTGTGAGAACGGTTTATCGGGATATTAGAACGCTTGAAAAATCGGGAATTCCCATTGTCATCGAAGAAGGAAAAGGCTATACGCTGATGGATGGCTATAGAATTCCACCGGTGATGTTTACCCAAGATGATGCGAATGCCTTAATCACAGCCGAACAACTGATTCGAAAAAATAAAGACCAATCCTTGACCGAACAGTACGAAAGTGCGGTAACCAAAATTAAGTCGGTTTTAAAATACACCCAAAAAGAAAAAACAGAACTACTTACCGACAGAATCCAGGTTCGGAACAATCTTGAAAATAAAAAAACAAGCAATTACCTCATACAACTGCAATCGGCGATATCGAATTATCAAATTCTAAAAATGGATTATCGATCGTTGGAAGACAAGCAAAGTCAACGAGAAATTGAGCCCTTTGCCTTGTACACTACTCAGGACAATTGGGTACTTATCGCCTTTTGCAAATTAAGAACTGATTTTAGAGCATTCCGTTTGGATTGCATTCAAAAAATAGAAATCCAGGAGAATCATTTTGAACCACATCAAATGACTTTGCAGGAATATCTTGAAAAATGTAAAGAAAAATATCGAAACACCCCTGACACACCTTTGACGCAAGATCAATCTACTTTTGCAGTAAATCATAAAATTTAAAAAATGCAAACTGTAAAAATTGAACCTTTTCATATTATTGGGATTTCGATTAGAACCACCAACGAAAATGGACAAGCCAGCAAAGAAATAGCTGAACTTTGGAGCAAGTTGATGTCTGAGAGCATTCAGGAAAAAATCCCAAATAAAGTTGATCAAGAAATTTATTCACTTTATACCGACTATGAAAGCGATTATACAAAACCCTATACCGCAATCTTAGGCTGTAAAGTTGAAAACTTGAATACTATTCCCAACGGGATGGTTGGTAAATCAGTTGACGGAGGAACATACCTAAAAATTACAGCCAAAGGAGACTTGATGCAAGGTATGATTGTGAATCAATGGTCGGAAATATTTAAAATGGAATTAGACAGAACCTATGATGCCGACTTTGAGATTTTGGGTAAAAAAGCGCAAAATCCTTCAGCTGCTGAAGTAGATTTTATGTGGGGATAAACCAAGAAACCAATGGGTAAATTAATAGTAAAAACAGACCCAAGAGTAAATCAAGTTTTTGCGAATTATCCCGACTTTGTTGGGGATAAAATGCAACAGCTGCGTGAATGGGTCATTGAAACAGCAGAAGATACCGAAGGAATAAGCCTTTTGGAAGAAACGCTGAAATGGGGAGAACCCAGTTTTGTGACCAAAAACGGCAGTACGTTGCGAATGGATTGGAAGGAAAAAACACCCCATCAATATGCCATGTATTTTCAATGTACCAGTAGATTGGTAGATACATTCAGGTTAGTTTTTGATCAAAAATTTCAATACGAAGGAAAACGAGCCATCATCTTTCAATGCAACCAGCAAATCCCTGAAGTAGAAGTAAAAGAATGTATAAAAGCATCTTTGATCTATCACAAGGTAAAAGACCAGCTTACCTTAGGGATTTAAAAATAATCCTATAAAGTGTTGAAAAAGACCTTGAAGATGAGACCCTGAATCAGGCCCGCCTCGCCGGCAGGCGGGTTCAGAGTGACGACGGATTATGATGATCCATTCCCGGCCTACTTTTTAGTTCCGTAGTAAAACAAACCAATTCCGCAGCGCTGGATGTAGAGGATGTACTAGCGCAGCGGTTGCCATCCGCAGTATAAGGAGTTGTGATAGTTTTTATCATTTTGGGTCATTGAGCGAATTTTTGTAGAAAATTTATATCGAAATGTCACTAAAGTAGAATTCTTTATATAAATAATTTTTACAGGATATGTGACTTTAATTATCAAAGGTTTTTAGTTAGTTTTATAAAAGAAATAAAACGAATATGTTGATACGAATACGCCCACAAACCACTAAATTTTGAAAAAGCTCCTTCACGGCATCATCTTCCTTCTTTTAACTGTTATTACCCAAATAGGCGGTATAATATATATTATTTCAATTGTACTTATTAAGTTGACAGCACACAAAAAGCTGATAAAACGGCTAGGGGTATTTATAGCACTTTACCTCATCGCCACCTTTTTGATTGTTCCGAATGTGGCTCCAATTTTTGGCCGTGAAAAAATCAAAGAAACCGAATTTTTAAAAGCACATTCCATATTTTATAAACTGGCCAATAGAAATTATGTTCGGCCGGAACTAAATAAAACCCTCGCATAGATAGCCAGTGAATTTGGACAACAGCATAACGGAATAAAAATGGTTTATTTAGATGCCAATTTTCCATTCATTGATAAATTTCCGCTTTTACCTCATTTAAGTCATAATGACGGAAAGAAAATAGATGTTTCGTTAATCTATGAAAATCCGAATGGACAACTAACCAATAGAAAACCATCAGTTAGCGGATATGGTGTTTATGAAAGTCCGAAACCTAAGGAATATAACCAAACTACAGTTTGTAAAAAAGAGGGGTATTGGCAATACGATTTTCCTAAGTATTTAACTTTAGGAAAGATTAATAAAGACATTCAATTTTCAGAAAACGGCACACGTAATTTGGTGGATCTCATTTTGAAACAGCATACTATCGGAAAAATGTTTATCGAGCCACATTTAAAAACGCGACTTCATCTCGCGAATGAAAAAATAAGGTTTCACGGCTGTCAGGCAGTATGACACGATGACCATATACATTTCCAATTGAAATAGAAATTAGACCACAACAAAGAGATTTGCTTAGTTGTTTTTAATCTGCATTGACAAATTCCCCCTTTTCATTTACCACTTGATTGCCCCATTGGGTAATGGACTCCAACACCGGGATAAAAGATTTTCCGAAATCAGTTAACCCATAAACAACCTTAACCGGTGGTTTTTTGCCATATACTTTTCGGGAGACTAATCCGTCTTTTTCCAGTTGCTTTAGTTGCAAGCTTAGTGTCATTTCGGTAACCGTACCCATTTCCCTGCGGAGTTCACTAAACCTTTTGTTAGCATCCATCAAGTGGTATAAAATAACCGCTTTCCATTTTCCGCCCACCAAATCCATTGTTAGACTTACTGAACACGGATAAATTTTCCCGTTCACTTTTACCTAATCGCCTTTACATTCTTCTTTCATCGCTATTTATTTTCCAGCTATCCAAATCGATAGGTATTGTAAATATAAAGCACTAAAAGTAGTTTAGCAACTCAACTAATGATAGTATAGATTATGGCATTAATTATTTTAGGACATCCCAATTATAAAAACTCCTTCGCCAACAAAACGGTAATCGAAGAATTGCAGAAATGGGATTTAACTATTGAAATCAGGAACATTCACCACTTATATCCGGACTACAAAATAGATATAAAAGCAGAGCAGGAAGCACTGTTAAAGCACCAAACTATTGTGTTTCAATATCCATTTTACTGGTACAATATGCCCGCCATTTTAAAACTTTGGTTCGATGAGGTTTTTGCATATCAATTTGCTTATGGTTCCCAAGGCGACAAACTAAAAGGTAAAAATTTTGTCCCGAGTTTTACTGTTGGCTCATCAGAAAACAGCTACAATGTTTTAGGGTTTCAGCATTTTCGGGTGTACGAGTTTTGCAAAAACCTGGAGCAAACCGCCTTGTTTGCCCAAATGAATTATATTGATCCCATTTACTTTCATGGAACGTCACTGGCGGCCGGTTATACCGAAACCGACATCAAAAACAACGCAAAACAACATGCCCGAAAACTAATAAAACGCTTAGCTGAATTGGAATAGACGCAAACAGTTTTTGCATAAAACCTTAAATTCAAGAATTGATTAACTGTATTTGCCATCCGCAGGATAAGGAGTAGGAGTAGTTTTTAAGGATGTAAAAATAAGCCTAGCCTTTCCTGTCCAAGGCAGGCGGTTTTGTTTGCTTGTCCTGAGCTTTTGTTGAAGGGTGCGCAATGCTAATCTACAAGGTAGGTTTAGGAGCCCTAAAACCAAGAATCAACAGTGAGCTAAAAAAGAAAGGAGGGATGTTGAATGTTTTATGTCACAGGTTTTTTTGACTAGTTTTAGACTATAAAAACACCAGATTCATCACCGGCATCTGGTGTCTTAGAGAGAAACTGAAAATAATGAATAATCTACTAAGCTATATTTGTTCTTTAACCCCATTTTCAGAGGAAGATTGGGAATATTTAAAACCTGCTTTAACTAAGAGAACATTTGCCAGGAATGAGTTGCTCTTACGGGAAGGGGAAGTTTGCAGCTCACTTTTTTATATAGATGCGGGCTATTGCAAAAGTTATTATGAAATAGATGGAAACATAAAAAACACCGAATTATTCTTTGAGAATGAAATAGCAACAAATGTTACTAGTTTTGGCAGCGGATTAGAGTAAAAATATAACATCATAGCCTGTGAACCGCTAATTACTATTGTATTTAACAAAGATAAATTATTTGAGCTATCAAAACAGCACCCTAAAATCGAAAATTTAGGACGAATTTGTTTGCGCCAGTTTGCCGTAAAGCAGGAAGAATTTTTAGCAATTTTTAAGCTTTATAGCCCAAAAGAGCGACTGGAATATATAGAAACCCATCACCCACATATTGTACAAAGAGTTTCACTTACCCAATTAGCTTCATTTCTTGGTGTCACAAGAGAGACCCTAAGCAGAATACGCAATAGAAGGATTTCCTGATTTTGTGACAAATGTCTCAGCTTAATTAAACAATTAAGCGCCACTTTTGACTAAACAAAAATGTTGATATGATGCTACAAAAAATTAGTGATAATAATAATGTGCTCACATGGTTTGAAATCCCGGTTTTAGATACTACTAGAGCTAAAAAGTTTTATGAGACTATATTTGATATAGTAATGACCACTAAAACTTTTACAGAAACAAATGAGGAACTAACTTTCTTTCCTTACGATCCCAATGTTAAACAAGCACTATCTGGGAGAGTTACCGGTGTTTTATCGAAATCAAAAGACAGAACGCCAACAGAAAAAGGGATATTTATATATATAAATGCCAGTCCCCATATTCAAGTTGTTATTGATAAAGTTGAAAAAGCAGGAGGGAAAGTTCTTATTCCTAAGACTGAAGCTCCTTTCGGTCTGTTTTCAGTTATACTAGATACCGAAGGAAACCGGATTGGCTTGCATGCTGAAGAATAAAAATGAGTTAGGGTTAAATTTTTCCCTCCAAAGCTGATTTTTTTATCTTTTTAATTAGGGTGAATCAATTTTGTGGAAACGGCCACCCTATTTAAAAAATTCATATGATTGATGGCGATAATGAGCTGTGCGATTTCATTACCACTGAATAACGTACTTATCTTCTCATAGGTATGGTCGCTAAGCCCTGTCTCATTTATTTTAGTAATCTCTTCGGTGAGCTGTAATACGGCTCTTTCTTTTTCAGAAAATAACGGACTTTCCTGCCAGGCGGATAAGGCGAATATCCTACGTTCAGTTTCACCCAATTTTAACGCGTCTTTTGTATGCAAATCAATACAAAAAGCGCATTTGTTGATTTGAGAGGTTCTGATTTTAATGAGTTCCCTAAGTTGTTTATCTAAAGAAGTCCTGGCTAAAAATTGTTCTATTTCAATAATTAATTTCCAGCATTCAGGCTCCAGTTCTTTAATGTTGATGCGGTGTTGTGAGTTAAAAGTTGAAGACATAATGTTTAAATTTTGTGTTATTAAATCCGATTTTATGATAAAGTTGTTGTGCTTTTTTATTGTCATTTCCTGTCAAAAGCCAAACTTGTTGGCGATGGGTTGCTTTGGAAAATTCCAAAACGCTTGTTAGTAATTGAGAGGCCACGCCCAAACCCCGAAATTGTTCCGATACAAACAGATCGTTCAAAATCCATATTTCTTCTAATTTGATAGTCGAGAAAGAAGGGAAAAGTTGGGTGTAGCCTAGCAACTGGTCTTCCAGAACGGCTACAAAAATGACACTGTCCTCCTTATTTATTCGGTCATTCAGAAAGCTTTCTACTTCTTCAGGGTTTGATTCTTGTTTGTAGAACTTTCTGAATTCATTCATAAGAACCATCAGTGAGGTTATATCTAAATGTGTTGCTCTTCTTACAGTCATCTGAAGCTTATTTTTTAGCGGCTAATTTATTATGTAAAAAAGTATCAAGGGCAGCGATACAATAACCAAGCACCAGGGAAAGGATTAGGATAAAAAGTGATTGGACAGCGATTTCAAAACCCGAAGAAAACCAGGTGATGAGTCCCAAAAAGTAGGCGGGAATGGTATTCAAACGTTTCAATTTTGAAATGTAGAAAACCCCGATCATAGCGATAAATACGGCTAAAGGAAATCCAAACGCTCCGATAAATGCTGAAAGCCAAGCTCCCGTATATTGAATGAGCATCGCAATGAGGATTCCAAAAAGTTGTTGGATCAGGATGGTGAAGGCAGTTTTTAGGTTTGTGCCAAAAAGATGGTAGCTCACCCAGGCGATGAAGAGTACCCAGGGTGGTAATGCAAAATAGAAAGCTATAAAAATGGCTAAAGCTCCTGTACAACCTAAAGATAAGGCCTGTTTTAAATTGGTCATAGTAATCTTGTTTTGTGCGGACAAAGATTACCAGAAACAAGCAGCAAATTCTTAAACTGGTTTAAGAAAGCTCTTTTCTGCGGATTTCACTTAAATATTCAGGGGTGAAACCTAGAAATGAGGCGATAAGGTATTGGGGCACACGTTGAATGAATTCTGGAAAGTTATCTCTGAAGTGATAATATAAATCTTCCCGGGAATACTCATAAAGTAGTTTTATTCGGTATTGAGAAGCCGCATAAGCCCGTTGAAATACCAAGTGGAAGTATCGCTCCAGAACAGGAAATTCTTTAAGCAATGCTTCTTTAGCATCGGCACTTAGCACTAGGACTTCACTGGGTTCTACTGTGCGAATGGTGAAGTGGGATGTATTCTTCTTAGAAAAGGCTGAGAAGTCGGTAGTCCACCAGTTTTCCAGCGCAAAATCAATGGTTTGTTCCGTGCCGTTTTCTTTAGTGTACAATACCTGCAAACAACCTTTGTTCACAAAAAAGAGATTTTGACAGATAGCACCTTCTCTTAATAAGTCTTTTTTCTTTTTAAAGACCCTCGTTTCAAAAAGGGTATCCATCATGCCGAGGTTTGTATCCTTAATATCTATAAATTTTTCTATATGATTGATCAAAGCCGCTATCATACTACTTAAAATTTAATATCATTTTACCAGCTTTTTATGCTTGGCTCCCCAGCTGCTTAATTTTGACCAGATAGGAATCAATTCAATGGCGATTGGGGTGAGTTCATAATCTACTTTTGGTGGTACTTCTGCGTAAACTGTACGTTTCACCAATCCATCTTTTTCTAACTCCCGCAACTGTAAGGTGAGCATTCTTTCGGTAATGCCATCTATCGCATTGCGTAGCTCACTATAGCGCAACTTCCCGTTTTCAAGCTTACAAAGGATTAATAATTTCCATCTTCCACCAACCTTACAGACCGCATAGGTTAAGTCGCAACTTTCCATAATGTATTTTTCATTCAACAGATTGGTTGAGCTTTTCTTTCTTTTTCCCATAACGGACAAATTTGTATGTACCGAACATTTAGAACCCTATATGCAAAAATAGGGATAGCTACATAATTTTGTGCTATCAATTTTTAAAACAAAAAAAATGAAGAGATACACAACAATTCTTTTGCTTTTACTAGGCGTTTGGAAAGGCAAAGCACAAAAAGATGTAACGAATAAAACGTTTACTATGACCCCAGAAGTACAAAAGGTACTGAACTATATAAAAGCTATTGAAGTACCCGAAAACGAAAAACCCTGGATAACAGGGCGCTTATTTTACGAAAAAATGAATCCACTAGCAGGAGGAAAGGAGCAGGTATTTAAAATTGAGAACCGCATTATCACACTTAAAAAAGAGACAGTGCCAGTTCGTATTTATCGTCCAAATAATCAGAAGGACCTACCTATCATCATCTATTTTCACGGTGGATGGTTTAAAGGAGGAAGTCTGGAAACCCACGATTCCCCCCTACGTCAATTGGCAAATCTCTCCCAAGCCGTCATCATTTCAGTGGATTATCGTCTTGCCCCTGAACATCCATTTCCTGCCGGAATAGAGGATAGTTTTACTGTGGTAGAATGGGTTTTAATGAACACCAAAGAATTGAATGTTGACAAAAACCAAATCACTATAATGGGAGATAGCGCGGGCGGTGCTATAGCCGCCACCGTTTCCAATAGATTTCCAAACGAAATTGCCACACAAGTGCTCATATATCCTGCTACCGATAATAGCTTAAAAACCAATTCGTGGAATCTTTTTAAGAACGGCCCTATTTTGAATATTAAAGAAGCTAAAGAGGCTTGGTCCTATTACTTACCAGATGAAAAAAACCACGAAAATCCAGATGCAATCCCTTTAAAAAGGGAAAGCTTCCCCAATCTTCCACCTACATTTATCGCAACGGCTCAATATGATCCGCTGCGGGATGAAGCCCTACTATATGCCGAAAAATTAGTGAACAATAATGTTCCTGTAACCCAAAAAACCTACGGAAATATGATTCACGGCTTTTTTCAAATGGGCGCTTACCTCAAAGAGAGCAGAGAACTGATGCAGGATATTGTCAATTTCATCAACGATTTAGAATAGTACGATGAGAAAATATGCCTATATCGGTTGCCTGGGTTTTATAGGGGTAATCACTACGGAATTTGGAGTGATCGGCATCCTTCCGCAAATAGCAACTTACTATGAAATAAGTATTGATCGTGCCGGACTTTTACTAAGTGCTTTTGCCCTTGTCATCGCATTAACAGGCCCTTTTATGACCCTTTTTGCTTCTGGGTTTGATAGAAAGAAAGTAATGCTGCTTTCTATATTTTTGTTTGCTATTACGGGACTGGTTTCTTCCTTTTCCCCTCCGTTTTGGTTATTGATGCTGGTCAGGGTTTTACCCGCATTTTTACAACCCGTTTATATAGCTACAGCTCTTTCAGTAGCGGTATCTCAGGGAGATAAAAATAATGAAAATGAATTAATGAGCATCGTTTTTAGCGGTGTGGCCATTGCGATGGTAACTACGGTTCCTTTTGCGACTTACATCGCCAGTATATGTTCCTGGGAATATTCGTTTTATATGCAATCGGCAATTAGTATCATCGCATTAATTGCGATATATGTTGGTTTACCCAGTATGCCTGTAAAGGAGAAGAAGTCGTATGGAAGTCAGTTAAAAATACTAAAACAACCTACTTTTATAGCAAGTACCGCAATGAATTTCTTTATGATTACCGCCTGGTTTTCTACCTACAGCTATTTTGCAGATTACCTAAACAAAGCTAAAAATATGAACCATACGATGGTCAGTTATATGATGCTTGTTTTTGGCATTATTGGTGTACTGGCGAATTGGACAGCCGGGAAAATGTTAGATAAAAACATTACCAAAACCACTGCTTTTTTCTTATCAGGAACCATTTTGATACCAATATTGCTGCATTTTTCAGGAGGAAATACGGGTGCTACAATTGTGGTGATAGGAATCTGGGGATTTTTATATTCTCCAAGTTTTTTAAATGCTTCTACCTATATGATTTCATCTGCACCCAAATCCTTAGAGTTTGCGAATAGCCTTGCCACCTCCTTCGGGAATTTAGGTATCAGCTTAGGAACTACCGCAGGCGGTTGGCTGATCGCTACAAAAAGTGTGGTATACACCCCCTGGTTAACCTTGCTTTTTGGAGTGCTGGCTTTACTGATGATGGGTGTAAGAAGAGTGTTGGAACGAAATAATTTTAAGTGAGAGTTACATTAAGGTGAAGAATTATAGTAACTAGCTTTCAAGAGTATCGATTTTCACCCATTTTAGGGGCATTGCAGTACAAATTTTCACAGAAAATTTGTACTGCAATGCCCCCAAATAAACTTATTTACCAACATTTACTCAGCTTCCGCAATTTTCTTATTAGGAATCTAAAATTGGATTACACAATGCGTAATCATTTGTTGCTGACTTTCAGATGCCTATCATTGATTCTCACGAAATTGCTTAATTAAACCAATACAGGTTTAAACGTATTTTTCAAAACTGTATTTAAGCACCTTACACCTTCCATCCATTTGATTGTTGTTGGATATCCCACATTTTTCGATAAATACCATTCTTATTCAATAGTTGGGCGTGTGTTCCTCTTTCAGCAATTTCTCCATTCTCCAGGACTAATATATTATCGGCACGCATTATAGTCGCCAATTTATGGGCAATCACCACCACCGTTTTAGATTTTACCAACTCCTGAATGGCCTGCTGGATGAAAATTTCATTTTCCGGATCCAGGCTCGCTGTAGCTTCATCCAACAGCACGATTGGAGCATCTTTAAGCAGTGCCCTGGCAATACTTATGCGTTGTTTTTGCCCCCCTGAAAGCTTATTCCCTCCTTCGCCCACGCGCGCGTGGAGGCCTTTGGGTAGTTCCCAGGCAAAACTAAGTACCTGTGCTTTTTCGGCAGCGTCTATGATCTCTGATTCTGTAGCTTCTGGATTTCCTATTTTGATATTGTTGTAAATACTGTCATCAAATAAGTACACGTCCTGAAATACTTCACTAATCAGTTGATAGAACTGTTCTTGAGGAATATCTTTGATGGGGACGCCACCAATCTCGATTTTTCCTGAATTGACATCCCAAAAGCGAGCAATAAGAGCAGCAATAGTAGATTTTCCCGAACCAGAGTGTCCTACCAGGGCAAGCATCGATTTTTCGGGGATGTGAAAGCTAAGGTTCTGTACCGTAGGCTTATTGAGGTAACCAAAACTCACGTCCTTAAAACAAATATCAAATTTCTCTGGTAGCCTAGCTGTTCCAGATGCCATAGCAGGAGCATCCAGCATTTCAATAATCCGTTTTAGGCTTTCATTCATATACCTAAGCGATAAGTAATCGACCATCACCACTTTTAGCGGATGAAAAAGATGATAACCTAAAATCAAAAAACTAATCAGGACGGGTATAGTAATCAAATTCCCGTTTAGATAATATAAACCCAAAGCAACCATTGCCAGGAATGTAATTTCAAATACAATAAAAGCTGTTACTATAAAAGGACCCGGCACAGCTTCCATCCTGATGCTTTTTTGGCAAAGATCTTTAAGGGTATATTCCAATCCGGTGTACTTTTTCCCTATCAGGGCATACGATTTTAAGTGACGTATACCTTGCACGTATTCCAAAAAGTTGGCTCCTACGGTATTCCGTGCAGCAATCTGCTTGTTTCCCAGACGACTCACCAGGTAGTTAGCGGCAAGTAAAAAGAGATAGGTAATGGGTAGAGCAGCTAAGAGACACAGGGCAAGCCTCCAATCATAAATGACTAAAAAAACCGAAAGTACAGTCGTTCCAAAAACAGCTGCTGCCAGATTACCTACACTATGCCCAAAAATACCTTCAAAATTCGCCACATCCTGCAAAACGATAGCAGCTACCTCACCCGGGTTCTTTTGCTTAAAATAACCAAGAGAGAATTTACGTAAACGATTTCCTAAGGTAATTCGCAGCTTTGTAGATAAGCCATACACCCATATATTGGTTTGTACCATCGATTTTGCTGCAATAAAAAACTGCAAGACTAACATTACGGCCATTACGCCTACCACTGTCCAAATTTTAGTGGTATTGGGATGTTCTGAAAATAATTCCCAAACAATAACGAGTACTATTCCCGAAGGTGCAGCAACAAAAATGCTGTGTAAAATCTCCCCAAAAAAGACCTTAAGTGTGGCTTTGGGATCCAGTTGACAAATGCGGTTTAAATTTCTGATCATAACTTTTTATTTAAATGGAAGTTGGGAGCCTAAATAGTTTTTTTCTGAAAAAAGTAAGCAGGAGTAGAAAGAATATCAGGTACGAAAGGTTAAAGCCTGCGGCAATTAACCAGTCCTTAAAAGTTGAAGCTGGTAAAATAGATTTGATGGGGGCTTGATAGATCGTAAGAAAAACAGGGCTAATAAAACCTACCCATCTGGGAAGTGTTGTTTTTCCCAGGAATACTAACACCGAAAATAGAAACCAACCTAACAGTAACACGATAATCGCCGTGCCCCAGGAGATGTACAACATTTGCATGAATCCGGCAGCAGTTTCAAGCAGATAAGGATGGGCAGCGACAGGGCTGTTATAAATGGATTTGAAAATTTCACCGGTATAAAAGAAAACAGCGTGGCCCAATGGCATCAAGAGTACACTTAGTAACAGGATAAAATAAGTAACCCAGACATACCATTTGGACCGATCTTTTACATACTGATAGGCCAGCCATACCCCCGGTAGGAACAAAATAGCGGTCATTGCCGCGATTAGCGCACCAAACATTAATCGTTGGGTAGAACCTTCCAGCATTAATACTGCAAACTCCACATCAACTTGATCTGCATAAGTTTCAGAAAAAATGGGATATTTTTCAGGTATGATCTCAAAACCAGCAATCGCAATATCACCAATTACCCAACATATAGAGGCCATAATGGCTGAAATAAACGACCATTTTATTTTTGTTTGATATTCCATTTTATTGTCTTTGGGTGTTTTTTATTTTCTCTACAAGAAATTCCGCATCTTCCTGGATGCCAAATACTAATCCTGATTTTTTCTTTCTTAACCACGGAAAACCGATGCAGTACAAATGCTCCGTGTTCATTATTCCATTACAGTGCGCTGGGCTTCCTTTATCGTTTAAAATGGAAGGGCTCATATAAGAAAAATCATATCCAAAACCTGTCGCCCAAATAATGGAGGTGATTTCTGACTGCTTGATGCTAATTTCCTTTACTTCAGAAGCCGAGGAGCAGTGCATATCGGGCAAATCTGCTTCATCTTCTTCCGTGATTCCGGTATTCAGTTCAGGATGTTTAGAAAGGAATCCATCAATATTTTCTTTAATCGACTGCGAAGTATCATCAGCAAAACGAATATTTTCTTTTGCATTATCTGAGAAATGAAAGGCTTTTTTGTTAATACCTTTGAACGAACCTAAAATAGCAACTCCTAATTGATGTAAGGATTGATAACTAATGGTATGCCCAAAAACGCCCACTCCTGAACTTTGCGGTTGTTTATTCTGTAATTGTGCGGTTGATTTTACGTCTTGCGTCAAGGTATCTTGAATACCCATGATTTCCAGCCATTCCATAATATCCTTACCTCTGTAACGTCTGGGGGCACGGGGTACTTTACTGCTGGCCAAATACACTTTTTTTCCCGACAGCGCGATTTCTTCTGCTATCTGGCAGCCCGACTGTCCACCTCCTACAACCAGGGTTTTTCCGTCAGGTAATTGATTGGGGTTTTTATAGTCAGAAGCGTGCAGCTGTAGGATATTTTCGGGAATTTTCTGCGCCAGTTTCGGAAATTTTGGTTTGTTCATTATCCCAGAGGCAATCACCACGAAATCGGCTTTTATCTCAAGCCTTTTTCCTTGATTATCAGCAAAGATGGTAAAGGAATCCTCTTGTTTTTTAAGCTGAATAACTTGGTGTGCTTCTGCTATGGGTAATTTAAATTGTTGAACATACTTGTTTAAATAATCGACAAATTCATTTTTGGTCATAAACTGTTGACTTGTCGCTTTGGGCAATGGCATTTCTGGTAGTGCGGTCATCCAGTTTGGGGTATTCATTTTAAATGAATCCCAACGTTGGGAAACCCAGGAAGAACCAATCACATTTTTTTCCAGCACTATATGTTTGATGCCCGATTTTTGGAGGTAATAACTTGTGGCTAATCCCGCTTGTCCTGCGCCAATAATAGCAACTTTATAATATGGGTCTGTAGTTGTCATTTTGCTCATTGAGTACTCTTCTGTTTCCTGATGTCTTGCTGTCATAGATTTATCTTCCGTCATTCCCGCTTTCCAATACGAATAAGCGTACAAATCTTCTCGTTGCCAGCCTTTTTCTTTGCGGAGGTAATTGCGAATTTCCTTTACGGAAGAAAATTCTGCAGCTACGTATCCGAAATGTGGTGCGGGTGGTAAATGATGTTGTTTTACGACTTCTGCCAGTCGACTTCCTTTTTGTGGATGTTTATTGTACAGCCAGGTAAAATGAGCATTCGCATTCGATTTCAATGGCTGTTCATCTTCAGGCCCGTGAACTTCGATGATACAAGTGGCGTTGGCCGTTTTTGGGAGATCTTCTAAAATAGCTGCCAGAACGGGAAGTCCTGTGGCATCTCCTATGAGGAGATAATTTTCAGTTTTTGGATAAAGTTCAGTTTTTCCATCCCGCATTAACACCCCCAGCAGGTCACCGGGTTGCGCATTTATCGCCCAGGCAGAAGCCGGACCTTCTTCCCCGTGGGCTATAAAATCGATCCAAATTTCATTGTTTTTGAGGTCTATACCGCGATGGGTATAGGTTCTCACAATAGGGCGTATAGCATCGGGTTGCGGTTTCCACTGCATTTTTTCATAATCAAATTCAGGAAAATGGATTCGATCACTTCCCTTTGGCGGAATAAGTATTTTATTATTGATCCCAATCGTAGTATTTGCAAACAAAGGGACTTTTTCCCCGGTAAGAAATACGCGTATATAGTGCGGACTGAGGTATTCTTTTCTTTTGACTGTAAGTTCTGCCTGAATTGTTTTCATGTGTATATAGTTTGTTTTTTAATGCCACATGGAATGTCTGATATCCACCATCTACTTCCAAATCCAAGGTTTTACTTAATATTCATCCTTGGTTGGTATAGCCGGCTTTATTGACATTTCATGTTTTGTATGCTCATATTGTGTTTAGTTTATTGGATGACAAAGTCTTTAGCTCTGTTGTGTGCATCCCACATTCGTTGGTAGAGTGTACTGTTTTTCAGTAAATCCTCATGCTTGCCTTTGCTGACCATTCTTCCTCTATCAAACACCAGAATTTGATCGGCATTGGTAATAGAGCTTAGCCGATGGGCGATAACCAGCACTGTTTTGTTTTTAATTAATGTACTAAAAGCCTTTTGTATATAGTATTCACTTTCAGGATCGGCAAAGGCAGTGGCTTCATCCAAAATCAGGATAGGGGCATCTTTAAGTATCGCCCGGGCCAGTTGAATTCGTTGTTGTTCGCCCCCACTTAAGTGAATGCCCGATTGCCCAAAACGGGTATCATACCCATCGGGAAGGCTGGTGATGAGTTGGTGGATTTGTGCCGCTTTTGCTGCATTTTCCACTTCTTCAGCAGTTTTATCCATGCCCATTTTTATATTTTCATAGATAGTCTGTTGAAACATAAAGCTGTCCTGAAATACAAAGGATACCAATTCCATCAACTGCTCGGTGGGATACTCTTTTATATTTATTCCGCCAATCGAAATGGTACCGTTATTCACTTCCCAAAACCTGGAAATCAACTGACCTACGGTACTTTTTCCAGCACCGGACGGGCCAACCAGAGCAGTAATGCTGCCCTCAGCAACGCTAAAATTGATTTCGTCCAGTACTAGCTGGTCTGATTGGTAAGCAAATGAGACATCTTTAAATAGAATTTCATAGTTGTCAGGTCGTTGACGCTCACTTTTTTCTTCTAAAACATCTTGGTCCAGCAGCGCGTCTATCTGTTCTACACCCCTGTTGATGATGGAAAGTTGTATGCCCATATTGTTGATGGCAAAGAGGGGTTTGATATAACCTGTACCCAATATGAGAAAGAGAAGTAGGGTGGCCAGGGAAATCCCATTTTGAAAATACAAGTACAATCCTAGGGCCAGCACCGGTAATAGGGCATTACTGGTAAAGCTCATAAAAACGGCAAATGCGGGTGTACTGCTTTTTATCCATTGTTGTACAAATCCGTAGAAACGCTTTACTGTATGACCGTATTTTTCGAAATTTTCAGCAGATTGCCCAAAAATTTTCATCACCGGAAGCGCTCGCACATATTCAACAATACCAGCGTTCATATCCTCCAGTGATTGATGGTAATTTTGAATTAGTTTTTTGTTTTGATTGCCGTACATTTTGGGGAGCAAGACAGCAACAACAAGTAAGGGTACAGCGCTGATGGCTGCCAGGCGCCAGTCTTGTGAAAAAAGATAGCCAATAGTAAGTAGGGGTAGGGCCACACCTTTAACAAAATCCGGGATTTGATGCGCAATAAAATTTTCGATACGTTCTACATCGTCCGATAGTACTTTTTTGAGCGCACCTGAGTTTTTGTTATTCAGGTATCCCATGGGGAGTTTCCCTACCTTATCAATGATGTATTTTCTTAGTTCATATAAAATGCGGTAAGCTGCAATATGAGATAGAATGCCCGATATATAGAGCACAACCATACTAATAATTGCAGCAATGACCGCCTGGACAATATAGTCGCGGGTCAAGCTAAAATCTACAGGAACCCGGGTAAGTTCCCTAATGATATAAAATATGAGTACATAGGGCACTAAACTTAAAATGGCATGTAGTACAGCGAGTGCACCGGAAGCTATAAGGAGGTTTTTACGACTTCCCGCAATTTCCAGGAGCCTGAAAATCCCCTTTTTTTTCTTTCTTTTTCTCATTTATAGTGTTCTTATTAAGAGTTATTCTAAATAATTATAACTTTGGCCAAAATTACTGGCAACTTGTTTATGGGGTGTTGGTAAAAAGGAGTAAAAGCTCCGCAAAAAGGAATAATTCGATTAAAACACAGACAGGATGCACATCAGTTTATATGCGGAAGATTTTGAAATCAATCTTTTCCAAAGTGCTTTACCGCTAAGTGGGGAGAATGGGATTAGCGAAAACAAAACCGCTTTTAAAGGCGAATTTGGACAGGGCTATTATAAAGAAATTGCTTTCGAAGGGGTGCATATTGGTTTTGGCAATGTATCCCTAAAGGATCGAGTAAAACTTTTTTTTGAAAGCGATCTGGAGACGGTAGAAATGCACTTTGCCTTAAAGGGAAAAAGTAACGTTTGTGCATCCAGTTTTAAAAATAACGTGCGTTTTCAAGATCATCAGCATAATATTGTGTATGCCAAAGGTATTTGTGGGGAGTTAATTTGGGAAAGCAAAGAATTGCAACTTTGCGAAATTAATCTGAGCCCTTCGTTTTTTAATAAATTTTTACCTGAAGACAACAGCTTATTCGAAAAATTCAGGAGCAGCATAGAAAAAGGGAATTCCAACTTGATTACACAACAACATTATCACATTAATCAGCAAATGTATGAGATTATTGATGGGATAATGAACTGCCAGCGTCAGGGAATTTTTAAGAAAATGTATTTGGAAGCAAAAGTAATTGAACTCTTATTGCTGCAATTAGAACAATTTTCTGAACAGGATAACTGCCCTACTTCCCTCAAAAAAAAGGATATTGACAAGATGTATGAAGTGAGGGATTTTATGCTGAATAATATAAGTGATACTTCTTCGCTTCTGGAGTTGGCACATCGCGTAGGAACCAATGACTTCACATTGAAAAAAGGATTTAAAGAGGTATTTGGCACTACGGTATTTGGTTTTTGGAAAGAAGCAAAAATGGAACAGGCCAGACATTTGATCGCGCAGCAGGGAAAAAGTGTTCAGGAGGTTGCCGAAGCTTTAGGCTATAGCAATGCCCGGCACTTCTCTACAGCCTTTAAAAAAACCTATGGCATTTCGCCTGGTTCTTTAAAAGCGTAAAGGATTGCTACATTCGATTGAAGGGCGTTCAAACGGGAAGTGTGTGGGTCATAACTATTAAATTCAATTTAAATTGACCATACTGGCTATTTGATTATTCATAATAGTATGCTGAAAATTAAGATAGTAGCTATACCAACGTTTTCAGCATCCAGATGTTACAGGAAGAATGTCCTGAATTTCCTAAACGTTCATCCAGGCTTTTAAAACCCAATTTTTTGTACCACGAAACTGCATTTGAGAATTCCGGCAAGCTTTCCAGGTAAAGTTCCCGGTACCCAAATTGCAGGGCAGAAGCCAGAGAAGCCTCCATCAATTTTTTGCCCAAACCTTTTCCACGAGCTTCTTTGCCGATGTAGAATTTAACCAGTTCAGCACAGCCCTCAGGTAAGTCTTCGGTAGGATATACACCGCAACAACCTACGATTTTCCCTTCATCTTCAGCTACCCAAAGTTCAGCATTTTCTATTCTGAAGCATTCATAAAGGCTATTCGTGGCCGCATCAGAATACACCGTTCCTTCTTTTGGTGCATTATATTCTTCGAACACGCTCTTAATCAAGGTGGCCACTGTTTTATTATCGGTTCTTTTTATTTGTCTAATTTCCATTAGTGTAGTTCTAATTTCATATGATTATGCGGTATGCCTACCTCTGTAAAAGTTTCGCCGTAGGGGGTAAAACCTGCTTTTTTATAAAAGTCGACCGCATAGTGTCGGGAATGGCACTGAATCTCTTTTAAGGATTTACTTTTGGCAAAAGTGATGATTTCCTTAAGCAATAACTGACCTACACCTTTTCCCTGAACATCGGGATCTACCGCCATTTGTATCAATTGCGCTAAGGTTTTATGTTCTTCAGAAGGAACCAGCACCGCACAGCCAATTACGTTGTCATTTTCTAGTGCTACAAAATGCCAAGAGCGCTCGTCGTGCATCTCCCAGGAATGATCGGGAATCCCAAGGGGACGTAGCAATACTTTATTGCGAAGCTCGCGCATCTCCTGATAATACGGAGAATGCGTATTTATATTTTTTATACGGATCATTGCTGAATTTTAGTATAAGATGTTGTATATTACTTGACAAAAGCAAATATAATTAAAAATACTTGATATAAGCAAGTAAATTTTATGAACGAGATTGAAATTATACATAGCATTCGAAAATTCAACCGTAATTATGTAAGAAGTATTGGCTTGTTAGAAAAAAGCTTTTTAAATACGGGGTATTCGCTTACCGAGTCTCATATTTTATATATCGTTAAAGAACAGGGTAAGACCACCGCAACCGAAATTAATAAGGTATTGAATTTGGATGAAGGTTATTTAAGCCGAATCATCAAAAAACTGATTTCAAATTCGATATTGACCAAAGAAAAATCAAAAGACGATAAGCGCGTTTTTAAAATTAGCTTAACAGAAAAAGGCATCAAAGAACAACAAAAGCTCGACGATTTATCTTCCGATTCCGTAGCCGGTATTATTTCACATTTATCCCTTCCTGAACAGGAAGAATTGGCGCATTCTTTTAATAAGATCATGGGCTTACTGTATGGGGAATGAGTTGTGGATAGTTTTTATTATAATATTGATTTTAATTTGTTTCTAGGAAAGATGCAATGACATGTCTGGATTAAAATTCAACGACTCAGTTTCTAAAATAAAATGAAGCTTTCCATATTTATTCTCCCTTCTTACATTTTCAGTCACAATTTTTATAATTGAAATTTCTGACTACTTCGCATATTTGTTAAAGAAATGCTATTATTTATTAATATTGATGTTCAGGATTCCTTCTGAATTATATCAATTTTTTTTCATTCTACTTTTCTATCAGATCTTAATTTCTCAAATTTTAAGTTCTTCAATGATTTAGCTTATAATTCTGTGATTATTTAAAATTCTTTAATTCAGTGTGTTAAGTGTTGCTTTCATTTCATTTTAGTAGAAGATTACATATTTATTTTCAGTAATGTAACCTAGCGTAAAGTAATTGTAACAACTAGTTTTTTGTTAAGGATTATTAACAGATATATTTGATTTCGTTAACGATAACTAAAAATTTACAGGATCAAGTATGATGTTTCTGTTAAATCATTAAAAATAGATGTAAAAATTACGGTTATGGTAATAGTAGCACTGTAATTATTTAATACTGGTCTAACTGATTCTTAAAATAGATAAATGAGAGAAAAATTTACACTTCAAATTAACACTAGCGTTAAAAATAATTATTCAGCCAAAAACTGTAATCGCAATTATTTTTTTAAATCAAAAACTACAACGTTATAGTGGTTCTTTTTTGTAGGCAACGTAAAAGCATCTCCCTCTAATTGAATTTAAAATTAAAAAGTATGAGCATAAAATTACTTAACCCTCCTCATCTCGTAAAGTTTCTTGTGATAGGAGTGTTGTTTAGTTTCTTTTTTTCGTCGTGGATTTATGGAAATAATATTGATTTTCAGAATACTATTACAGGTACAGTAACCTCTTCTGATGATAACTTACCTGTACCTGGGGTAAATATTTTTGTGAAAGAGTTGCCTAATGTAGGTGCAGTTACAGATATGGATGGAAACTATAGCATTCAGGCTCCTGCAGATGCAACTTTAGTATTTAGTTTTATTGGTTTTAAAACCATAGAACGAAAGGTAGATAATCGTACAGAAATTAATGTTGTAATGGATTCAGATTTGGATGCTTTACAGGAGGTTGTTATCGTAGGCTACGGTGAGCAAAAGAGGGAAACAGTTGTTGCGGCCGTAGTGCAGGCTAGTGGTGAAGAGCTGGAACGTGCCGGCAATGTTCCTAATATTGGCTCTGCGCTTGCGGGTAACGTGCCTGGAGTTATTACCACATCAAGTACGGGGATTCCGGGGGGTGAAGATCCACGAATTTTTATACGGGGCCAAAGTACCTGGAATGATTCCAGTCCGCTGGTACTTGTTGATGGTATAGAGCGTCCATTAAATACTATTGCCATAAGTTCGGTAGAATCAATATCAGTGCTTAAGGATGCTTCCGCTACCGCAGTATATGGGGTAAGAGGTGCAAACGGAGTGATTCTTGTGACTACTAAAAGGGGTAAAACAGGAAAAGCGGTTATTAGGGCCCGACTCAATTCTACTGTAAAAACAGCCTCAAAACTCCCCGGTAAAAAAGATGCTTTTGATACTTTTCTGGTTCGTAATCGTGCTATCGAAAATGAACTTTCACTTACGCCAGAGTCCTGGAGTTTCTTTCAGACTCAGGATATTATTGATAAATATCGTTTTCCTGCAAACTTAACTGAAGCAGAGCGCTACCCTAATGTAGACTGGGACAAAGCTTTATTTAGGGAATATGCTCCTTCTTATAATGCTAACTTAAACATAACTGGTGGCTCTGAGATCGTTAAATATTTCGCGGGAGCTGATTTTCAATATGAAGGGGATTTAATAAAGCAATATGATAATAATAGAGGTTATCAACCAGGTTTTGGATTTAACCGTTTAAACGTTCGTACCAATCTGGATTTCAAGCTTACCTCAAGTACTGTATTAAAAGTAGGTCTTTCGGGTTCTTATGGAGTGCGTAAAACACCGTGGGGGTTTGGTGGAGGAGATTATGGGTATTGGATTGCTGCCTACTCTACTCCGCCAGATATTTACTTACCTCAATATTCTGATGGTTCATGGGGGTATGATGCACCTTCAGGTGGAGGCGAGGGGAATGCGATCAGGAACCTTGCAATAAGCGGAGTACAATTCGTAACAAATACACAGCTTCAAACCAACTTTACACTCGAGCAGGATTTGGATGTAATTCTTGATGGGTTAAAGTTTACAGGTACTATTGCCTTGGATAATACCTTTGTGGAGGCAAATCGAGGAGTTAATGATCTTTATAATGATCCGCAAGAAAAGTATATTGATCCAGAAACGGGGATCGTAACTTATCGTAGGACTTATGATGCTAATACCGGATTTGATTATCAACAGGGCATAAAATGGTCTTCTTCTTCAGGTGATGTAAACAATGATGCTACGTATCGTAGGTTATTTTACCAGACCCAACTCAACTACGCAAAAAACTTTGCCGGAAAGCACGATGTTACAGCAATGGGGCTTTTTAATCGAAATGAGTTTGCAACCGGTAGTGTATTGCCTTTTTATCGTGAGGATTGGGTGTTTAGAACTACTTATGGATATGATAACCGGTACCTTATCGAATATAACGGCGCCTATAATGGTTCTGAGCGTTTTGCAGCAGGTAATCGTTTTGCATTCTTTTCATCAGGAGGATTAGGGTGGAATATCTCCAACGAAGCTTTTATGAAAGAAGTAGACTTTATAAACAACCTTAAGTTAAGAGCTTCTTATGGGGAGATTGGAGATGATAATGTGAACGGAAGATATTTATACTTAACACAATGGTCTTATGGTGGCCAGGCCCGATTAGGTACCGTAGGAGAGCAGGCAGAACAAAGTCCATATGTATGGTATACAGAATCTGCCGTAGGAAATCCCGATATAAGCTGGGAAAAAGTGAAAAAATCAAATATTGGTCTCGATTACGGTTTTTTTAATAATTCGATCAGTGGTAGTGTGGATTTCTTTCGCGATGAACGTGTAGATGTATTGATTTCAGGAAACCAGCGGGCAATCCCAGAATATTATGGAACAACGGCACCGGTAGCCAATCTTGGAACTGTGCAGAACCAGGGTTATGAAATAGTACTTAACTTAAATCATTATTTTGGAGAGAACCTGCGTCTTTGGGCAGATTTAAATATGACCCACGCACAAAATAAGGTGATTGAAGGTGATAACCCAGAATTGTTACCTGAATATCAAAAAAATAACAATAAAGCAATTGGTCAGGCCTATTCTTATATAGATAATGGATTTTATAATACCTGGGACGAGCTATATGGGACTACACCTTTTAATACAGACGACTCCCAAAAAATCCCTGGTGGATATCAAATTGTAGACTTTAATGCAGATGGGATTATAGATGGTTTTGATAATGTACCTTATGCTTTTGCCGGAGCACCTCAAAATACCTATAACGCGACTGTAGGATTTGATTGGAAAGGCTTAAGCGGATTTGTACAATTTTTTGGAGCTAATAATGTAACCAGGCAGGTTGTTTTTAATAGCCTGGGAAATCAAAACAATATCGTTTATGATGAAGGATCATATTGGAGCAAAGATAATACCAACGCAGATGCTCCGGTGCCAAGATGGGTGACTACTACCAATGGCGCGGCTAACGGTTCACGGTTTTTCTACGATGGCTCTTATGTGCGCTTAAAGAATGCTGAAATTGCTTATACATTTCCTGCTGAGTCTAAGATCTTGACAAGCTTCGGTTTTGAAAGCCTTCGCCTATTTTTAAATGGAAACAACTTGTATATCTGGACTAAAATGCCTGATGATAGAGAATCAAATTTTGCAGGTACCGGTTGGGCATCACAAGGAGCTTATCCTACTGTAAAACGATTCAACTTCGGATTGAATATCACCTTTTAAAAATTATTATTATGAAAATTTATTCTAGAAACTTAAATAGATTTTGTCTGGTGATTGTAGCTACCCTGGTATTCTCTTCTTGCGAGGAATACCTGGATAAAGAACCTGAATCAATCATCTCTGAAGAAGAAGCATTTAAAAATTTTACCAACTTTCAGGGTTTTACGGAAGAGTTATATCACTGTATTCCTGACTTTTCCAATGCCTATTGGACCAATTCGTGGAACTGGGGAGATGATGAAATCACCTCTGCCGACATGAATTTTCACGTGATCCACAAGTTTGATAATGGTAACTTCTGGGGGTGGCAAACAGAACATGACGGTTGGGGAGCTTCCTGGTTAAACCAGGCAGACGCTTCACGTAACGATGATCGTATGCAAAAAGACTTATGGAAAAATGGATGGTACGGATTACGTAAAGTTAACCTTGGTCTTGAGAATCTAGATCTTTTAGTTGATGCTACTCCGGCTGAGCGTGATTTTATTGAGGGGCAGCTATTATTCTTTAGAGGCTGGTTTCACTTTCAGATGATTCAATATTTTGGCGGCATGCCTTATATCGATTATGTATTACCCAGTGATGAGCCTTTAAGACTGGCAAGACTTAGTTACCATGAATGCGCAGATCGTGCGGCTGCCGACCTAAGGGAAGCTGCAGACTTGCTTCCTGTAAACTGGGATGATACGCAGCCGGGAGCAGCTACCAGAGGAAAAAATGACCTTAGAATCAATAAGATCATGGCTCTGGGATATTTAGGTAAAAACTATCTGTGGGCTGCAAGTCCGTTGATGAATTTGGAGTCAACAGGTTCTCGAGAATATAATTCAGATTACGCTAAAAAAGCTGCAGATGTTTTTGGTGAACTATTAGCGCTTTGCGACAGTGGTGAGGCACCGTATTCTCTGGTTCCTTTTGAAAACTATAGTGTTAACTTCTATACTACAGGCCAGGGGTGGCGTATCCCCGGTGGGACTGAAGCCATTTTTAGAGGCCCGTATTTTGGGGCGAATGGTTCAAACTGGGGAACTAGTAAACAATATCAGCCTGCAATAATTCAGGATGGAAGTAACTTTATGCCAACGGCAAACTACGTGAGCTATTATGGGATGGCAAATGGATTACCTATTGAAGATATAACTAAGCCAGACCCTGCTTCTGGGTACGATCCACAATATCCCTGGAAAGATAGGGATCCAAGATTTTATCATGATATTATTTATGATGGAGTACAGGTAGTTCAGGGAGCCATGCCCGCCGATGTGGAGCAGCATAGATATGCAAATCTTTATACGGGAGGTAGCTACCGGGATGTTAGTACCGGTAGCCGATCTGGATTTCTTAATTATAAGTTTATACCTATTACTGCTAACCGTTATGATGATGGCTTTAACTACGGTGCAAACTTAAACCTTCATTTGCCCTGGATGCGTTTGGCCGATGTGTATTTAATGTACGCAGAGGCGGCAGCTATCGGGTATGGCAGTCCAGAAGGGAAATCGTCAAACTATTCCAAAACAGCAATAGAGGCAGTTAATGTGATACGAGATCGTGCAGGTGCAGGGCATGTTTCTATAGGAGAGGGTGCTGTAGCCGCTGGTCTTGATGGTTTTATGAGTGAAGTGCGTCGTGAGCGTGCCGTAGAATTGTCGTTTGAAGGACATCGTTTTAATGATTTAAGAAGATGGTTATTGCTTATTGAACGACCTTATACCTTAAAAACATCTTTAGAATTTGACCGGGCTGGCGATTTTAATACCGAAGATCCTACCGAAAACCGGGTACTTAACTTAAGAGAAGAGATTATCCTAGAGAGAGATTTTTCTACTAAACATTACTGGTTGCCTCTTAAAAATGCAGATACCAATATGTATGTAGAATTCCCTCAAAATCCGGGTTGGTAATTTCTCCAATCTATTTTAGGCAGCATTTTAATTTATAATCCAAACGCAGAATTAAATGAAATACTTACATACAAAAATTGTCTTGTTTGCTTTAATTGTTCTTATTGGACTCGAGCTAAGCGCTCAGACCGAAGAGCAAATAGCTTTGGAGGCTCATATTTTGAATGAAAATAGAGAACCTATTGAAGGTGTTTTGGTTCAAAGTGAGCAGGACGGTACTTTTGCAATTACTAATGATTCCGGTGAATTCTCAATTGATGTGAGCCCAGGAGCACTTTTAAAAATCTCGGCAGATGGTTTTGTAACAATAACCATAACAGCAGAAGAGTACCAAAATGAGATTATACTTATTAAATCTGGTGACGGGAACGTACAAACTGCTTATCGTAAAGTAGATGAAGAAGATATTATAGCCGGAGGGACTTCATTTGTTAATCTACCAGAAATTCTTGAGAAGAATTATACCACCTATAGTTTGGATGGGATCAATGCTTTTATTGGGGGTTTTAATGGAGGTAATATTTGGGGGATGAGTGATTATCTCGTTCTTATTGATGGAGTGCCCAGAAATCCGGACAGTGCTTTGCCGGTTGAAATAGAGCAAATAAGCTTTTTAAAAGGAATTACCGCAACGGCTTTATACGGTAGCCGGGCAGCGCAAGGGGTGATCTATATTACCACGAAAAAAGGAACAATAGGAAAGCAACAAATTGATGTACGCGTTGATGCCGGTTTGTTTGTTCCCAAGCGCTATCCCAAGTATTTAGGTTCCGCAGAATATATGACGCTTTATAACGAGGCCCGTGAAAATGATGGCTTGTCACCTTTATATTCTGAGGAGACTATATTCAATCACGCCTCTGGGAATAATACATTTAGATATCCAAATATCAATTTTTATAGCGATGAATATTTAAAAAAGGCTTATGAACGCTATGACGCCACCTTACAAATTTCTGGAGGTAATGAAAATGCACGTTATTATACCGATGTAGGTTTCTATAGAATCGGCAATCAGATTGATTTTGGTGAGGCCAAAAACAACAAAACCGAGCGTTTTAATATACGCGGAAATGTAGACTTAAAAATTAATGACTGGATAAAGGCCTCTTTAGGAGCAAATGCAATCTACTACAATGGGCGCGGAGTAAATAATGCCAATGATCAGAATTATTGGGAGAGTGCAGCAACTACAAGACCCAATCGCTTTTCGCCACTTATTCCCATAGATCAAATTTCAGCAAATAATACTGCTGCACAAGTGCTCGCACAAAACAGTTCTAATATTGTGGACGGCAGATTTTTACTGGGTGGTACACAGCTTGATCAAACCAACTCTTTCGCAGCGATTTATGCAGGAGGGTACAATACCTATACCAGCAGGGAATTTCAATTCAATACTTCGGTAGATGCAGATCTGGAACGTGCAATTAAGGGATTAACTTTTAATGCAATGTTTGGTGTTGATTAT
>Ga0208014_1000160_pt1 | contig 38519 bp, 43 predicted proteins | sample 25_taG_FD_184099 | JGI IMG/M metagenome (GOLD analysis project Ga0208014, IMG submission 184099) | Marine viral communities from Cariaco Basin, Caribbean Sea - 25_WHOI_OMZ (SPAdes) (version 2) | ecosystem: Environmental > Aquatic > Marine > Oceanic | place: Caribbean Sea: Cariaco Basin...
GGAGCCTTACGATTCAGCAATTTTATATTAAATTTGGAGATAGGATACCTCTGGCCATAAATACCAGAACTTCAGCAAACAGTACAAGAGATATAGAAAGATCAGACAGAGTTTAATTTACAGACCCATTTTAAATCAATAGCGCTTAAAGACAAAGAGGTTATTAAGCCTATGCTACGGAAATATTCTTCATTTTGCCTTTCCTCTTTTAGTTTTGCTAGTCTTGTTTCGTGGGAAAGGATGTATCATTATAAATGGGTAATTTCAGAAGGTACTTTAGTTACAAGTTTTGTCACATTTGAGGATAATAAGAACCATATTTTACAACCTATTGGTGAGTTTCCTATTGCTCTGCAAGATAAAATCATCCAATATGCCTCTTCATTGCATTACCCATTAACAGTTTATGGTGTTTCTGATTCATTTATCAAGCACTTTCCTGCTTTTATTTCCCATTTTGATCAGACTGAGTTTCGGGATATGGATAATTATATCTACTCTTCGGAAGATCTTGCTTTATTAAATGGTAGAGACTATCACTCAAAACGCAATCTTATTAATCAATTTGAAAAAAAATATAATTGGACAAGTGAACCTATTGCAGAAGCTAATGTTTCTGACTGTTTTGAAGTTTTGCACAACATATATAATGCAGAAACAATAGAGTCAGATTCTTATCTGGCATATGAATTAAAGGTACTTGAATTCGTCTTACAACATTTTACAGAGCTGGAGCAGCATGGTGTTTTAGTGCGAATTGATAAAGAACCTGTGGCTTTTTCCATTTTTGAAATGCTTAATGAAACTACCTGTGTTATACATTTTGAAAAAGCAATGCGAGAGTTTAAAGGATTATATCAACTAATTAACAGAGAAGCAGCCAAGTTCATTTTTTCAAAAGGCTATTCCTATATTAACCGGGAAGAAGATCTCGGTATTGAAGGATTACGAAAAGCAAAACTATCCTACCACCCAATAAGCCTTTGTCCGGCCTATGCTTTAGTTTTTAAATCATAAATCAAGTTGAGGGACTAAATCGAAAGATTACGGCTGAAGAAGAATCAAGTTTTACATTTTACCTGGAAACCTGTATTTTTCATAGAATGGTTTACCTCCCTCTCAATAAAATTACCCTAAATGCTAACAACCTTTTCCTCTTTTTTGTCCTCCACATTTCGAGAAGTTACAATGCGAATTATTCCGGTAGGGCATTACATTCCGCACACATCTGTCACAATAGGGATCTACTTTATATATTCTGAATTTCAACTATCTTTAGTTTAATAGGTACTAAAATCTTAGCTGTTTTTTTTACTTCACCATTACAACATTTTGTGTCTCAATAATGCGTATAAATTACCCATTATCTGCAAAGCCTGGATAAAGTGTCATACCTCCATCAACCACTAGGGTTTCACCTTGTACGTAATCAGAATCATCTGAAGCTAGCCAAACAGCAGCTTTGGCAACATCTTCAGGATTTCCTACTCTGCCATAGGGAATTAGTTCAAGCAACTTTTTCTCTGATTCAGGATCCTCCCAGGCTGATTTATTGATTGGCGTTTTTATGGCTCCAGGTGCAATAGCGTTAACTCTGATTTTGTGGGGGGCAAGTTCCTGTGCAACAGACTTCATAAGTAGCATAACCCCACCTTTTGAAGCTGCATAGTTAACATGTCCTGCCCAGGGAATAACTTCATGTACAGAGCTAATACAAATAATTTTGCCAGCAGCTACTGAACGATCTTTAATCATTCCACGGCGAATAAATTCTTTTGCTGCCTCCCGGGCACACAAGAACTGTCCCGTTAGATTAATCCCAATAACTTTTTGCCAGTCATCTATAGTCATTTCTAGAAAAGAAGCATCTTTCTGCATTCCAGCATTATTGACTAGAATATCAATAGTGCCAAAAGCTTCAAACATTTGCTCAAACATCCTTTTCACCTCATCTTCTTTACTAACATCAGCACCTACAGCAATCGCGTTGCCTCCTGATGACTTTATCTCTTGTACTATTTTGTCGGCACTCCTTTCATTGCTATGAAAATTAATAACAACATTTGCTCCTTCACTGGCCAGAGCCAAGGCTATGGCTTTACCTATTCCTGAGCTTGAGCCTGTAACAAGTGCGGATTGCTCTTTTAATCGTTGCATATTTTCTAAAAATTAAATTATTGCGTTTATACTTATTTATTAATATATGGACAAACAACAGCTACTATGCTGCTAAATACCTCCATTAGATGTGCTTATTCCCTTTATTCACCTCTTCATCAAGTCTGCTGTTCAAAACCCGGGCTGTACTTATTAATCCAAGGTGGGAGAATGCCTGAGGAAAATTGCCCAGGTGTTCTGCACAAGGCCCTAATTGTTCAGCATAAAGGCCCACATGGTTGGCATATCCAAGCATCTTTTCGAAGTAGAGCCGCGCTTTTTCCAGTTCGCCGGCCCTGGCTAAACATTCTACATACCAGAAACTGGTCATGGAGAATGTTCCTTCTTTTCCGCTTATGCCATCACTTGCTGCCTTCTCCGGGTGATATCTGAAAACCAAGGAGTCAGAAACAAGCTCTTTCTCAATATTCCTCAGGGTAGAAAGCCAAAGAGGATCCTGTGGATTGATAAATTTTACTATAGGCATCAATAAAACAGATGCATCTACTGCTTTTGAGCCTTTGAATTGTACAAAAGATGTCTTTTCAGTATCCCAAAAATCATCGAAAATACAATCATATACTTTTTCTCTTTCTGCCTGCCACTGTTGTGCAGGAAAAGGGAAAGAATTGGCTTCAGCAATTTTGATTGCTCTGTCAAATGCTACCCAACTCATTAGCCTGGAATGAAGAAACTCCTTTTTTCCGCCCCGGACCTCCCATATACCATGATCTGCTTGTTGCCAATTTTCGCATAACCACTCCACATGTCGGGTAATATACTGCCAAAGCTTGTGAGAGACAGGCTCTCCGTATTTATTATAAAGGTAGATGGAGTCGATCAACTCACCATAAATGTCAAGCTGTAGCTGATCAGCAGCATTATTTCCTATCCTTACTGGAGCTGATTTTTTATAGCCCTCCAAATAAGAAAGTTCTTTTTCTGTCAGTTCTTTTCTCCCGTTTATGGTGTACATCAAACCTAAAGCACCACCGTCTCCAATATCTTCACATAGTTCTTCAACCCATCTTATAAAGGCCCCTGCCTCTTCTTTAAAACCCAATTTTATTAAGGCATAAACAGTAAAGGAAGCATCCCTTATCCATGTATACCTATAATCCCAGTTTCTCACTCCCCCAATTTTCTCGGGCAAAGAGAAGGTGGGTGCTGCGATAATAGAGCCGTATTTTTGGGAGGTTAACAGCTTTAAGACAAGAGCTGAGCGGTTGACTGGTTCTAACCACCTGCCTTTGTAAACTGAGTTACTTATCCATGTCCTCCAGTAAGTAATCGTTTTATTAAGATGCTCACTTATTAAGCTTTCTGAACAAGACCTTGATAGAGCAGCATTCCTAACTTGTTCCAACACAAAATCAGTGGTTTCTCCCATTCCTAAAGTAAATTCTGCTATGCCATCACCTTCTACTATCTTAACAGGAATGTTAGTTTTAAGGCGCAGTATTATACCATCATCTCCCTCGCTCTTAAACAAAATCTCCTGATCATTTACCAGCTCTGCTGTGTGCGTTGAGCTTGCATAATTGAAGCGGGGACAACACTTAAGTCTATAAGAAAGCCTGCCCCTCACGCTTGTTACCCGCCTAATTAAAACACTGCCTTCTGCTGGGGCTCCTAAGGGCATAAAATCTGTAATCTCCCCTACACCGTCTTCACATAAAAACCTGGTAAGAAGAATGTTTGTATCAGGTAAGTACATCTGCTTGGATTTCATACCTTGATCAGAAGGATGAATCCGGAAATATCCTCCTTTATCTTTATCCAAGAGGGAAGAAAAAATAGAAGGTGAATCGAAATCAGGGAAACACATAAAATCGATGGAGCCATTCAATCCAACAAGAGCTACTGTTTTCAAATCGCCTATGATTCCATAATCTTCTATTGGTTGATATTGCATACCTGTATCTTTGAAGTTGTCTCTCCCTAGTTAAGAACGATTTATTGCTGATTTTTCCCTGCTGTTAACGATCCAAAAAGAAGTCCTAATCCAAAGATCCCTGCAATAATTGGAGCCATTTTAAACATCATCTTTTTTGGCCCTCTTGCACATTTATCGCAACAATAAACTTTCCCTTCTTTTTCGATTCCGGGACCGGGAAACTTCCCTTTACATCTTGCACATTTTTCCACTTAAATTTTCATAAAGGTTTCTTTATTTATTAATTATTAGACCCGTAGATCCATTAATCCCTTTTAAATTACATTAAAACCAAAATATAATGAGTACACCTTCAGGATTTCATCTCCTCATTCGCGACTGCTTGCTCTTTGTCTATTTCTCTTATTTTACGATTTCCTTTGCATCCTCCTTCATTTCTTTGGCAGGTAGGACATCCCCTTTTTAAATACCAGATAAAGCCTATCACGCCTACTACAGCCACTATGGCACCTATAACAGGCCAGATAGGCACTAAAAAAGCAAGCGACACTCCCGATAGCAACAAAAGCGGTATTCCACAGCAAAGAAGGTGGAGGATAGCAAAAAGGAGAAAGGTTTTTCTTCCTCCATTACCTTGATCTTTCATCGTATTTCTTATTTTATTAGTTCTTACTCTTATTATGAGAAACCGCGTGCAATTAATCTGCTACAACTTCCCTTTTCCTTTAAAGCCTTTTATGAAGCAGCTTTTTTGTTCCTTTCGCGGCAGCAGTAAAGGTTTAGTTTTTTGTCAATCCACGTCCAAGAGCATCGATAGAAAACTTTTACGGAGGAGCGGTGACGTGAAAACGGTGTTTACTAATGCTTTGCCTCATTAAGCAATTTCTAATTTAAGAAAGTTGTTAGTACTTCGCTTACCTTTAGTGGTTAAAATAATTGTAAAGTATTCTTCAAAAGATGAGGTAACGTCAGCTTAACTTTCTATGTCCTAAGACACGCTTGTAGCCACTGCGGGTTTTTAATATTTGGATTCTACTTATTTGGCAGCTTATAAACATCTTGAAAAAAAATTCCTTTTATGCATCTCATGAAACATCTAACATCTCTTCGAATCGAAGGCAATTTATTGTGTAGATTTTTTTTATTTAAGCATTTGCTTAAATAAAATTTCTGCCTTATATTGCGCTATGTTTAAAACGTTTTCTTAGACGTAAAAATAGGGAAGATAGAAACTGTTTCAGAATTTCGTCTTGTGAGGCGAATTAAAAAAGTATATGGAGAATTTAGCCGACGTTGAGGGGAGATTATAGCAAGTTACAGCAGGTTTGAAGCTGGCAGGTAATGGTGGTTAAGGGAAACAAATGTGCCCCTGTGGTTTGTGTTACGTGTTGGAGATGACAGTGGCTATTTGACAACATCTAAGAAAGCCAAAGGAAGGAGGCCTGGTTAAAGATAAAAAGTGGGGCAAACTATTTACAGATCTCTTGTAGAGGGAAACGTGCAGCTTACTCTCCCTTTGTGGGAGGAACTAATAGAGGAACTAACATTAGTATCTAAAAAATAAAAAGCCTATTAACTATGGAAAGAAGGAAATCAAATTCGAACAAAAAATGGATAGGTGGTACATTGGTAGCCGCTTTTTTGGCATCTTTATGTTGTATTGTGCCGGTCTTGGCGATCATAGCCGGAATAAGTGGAGCGGCATCTATTTTCTCCTGGATGGAGCCCTTTCGACCTTACCTGATCGGCTTAACGGTTTTTGTTTTAGGCTTTGCCTGGTATCAAAAACTGAAGCCTAAAAAGGAAGATGTAGATTGTGCCTGCGACGATGAGGAAGAGGAGAGAAAGCCCTTTGTTCAATCAAAGGCTTTTTTGGGCATCGTAACGGTGTTGGCAGCATTGCTACTTTCTTTCCCTCACTACTCCAGCATTTTCTTTCCAGCGAATTCGAAAGCAGAAGCAGCTGTAGTTAAAGAAACTGATGTACAGGAAGTGCAACTTTCCATAAAAGGCATGACCTGTGAAGGCTGTGAGCATAGTGTAAATTATGCTTTAACAAGCAAGAAAGGTGTGCTGGAGGCAAATGCCGACTATCAAACAGGCACTGCACGGGTAAAATATAACCCTGAGGAGATTAGCCCGGAGGCCTTTAAACAAGCGATCGAAAGTGAAGTAGGTTATCAGGTCACAAAATTAGAAATTATTCAACAATAAAACTTTAACTTAAAACAAACGTAATTATGCAAAAGATCTTTTTTATCGCACTGTCTCTGTCACTTATGCTTGGCTTAAGTGTGAATGCTCAGTCTGCGTGCTGCAAGAAAAAAATAAGCAAGATGGAAGCTGTAGATATCGAACAGGAAAGCCCTGTTAAGCACGCTCCAAAGCAGGAGAATACCGAGACAGTAAAATTAAAAATAACTGGCTTGACATGTGCCGGTTGCTCCAGTCAGCTGCACAAGCTCTTAAATGAAACGAAAGGTGTGGTAGATAATTCAGTGGAGTATCCAGGAGACATTGCGGTCATTCAGTATAATCCGGATCAAACGAGTCCGGAGTTAATTATGGTGGCCATAAAAGAAAATACTTCCTATACCGCAGAGTTACTCAAGGAAGAAGGCCCAAAAAAAAATAAATCCGCTTCTTCCAACGCACCAAAAATTGTAAACGTTTAAAACTATAAGATGATTCCTAAAATTAGAAATATTTTCTCAGATAAACCGAAAAAACAGCAGCGCAACGGGGGTTCAGTCCAGGAAATAATCTTAAACATATCAGGCATGACTTGTAACCATTGCGTTAGCGGTATTAAGAAAAAAGTAAGTAGTATAAATGGCGTACTTGACCAGGATGTTAGCTATAAAGATGGTCAGGGCACATTTAAATATGATCCTGGAAAGGTAACTAAAGGACAAATTATTGAGGCTGTGAACAGCATGGAGAGCTATAAGGTAACGGGAGAGGTGGAAGATTCTCCTGAAGATAAAAAGCTTGAAAAGCTTGAACTGGAAATAAAAGGTATGACTTGTAACCATTGCGCCACTTCCATTGAAAAGAATTTTGAAAACAGAAATGGCATATACAGCAAAGAAGTAAGTTACAAAGATGGCAAAGGCACCTTTACCTTTGATCCTGGTATGATCACCAAAGAGGAGATTATCCAAGCTGTAAGCAAGGACAATTACGAAGCAAGACCAACTGTGAATGAAAATAAGGAAAATGCCGAAAAGAACCAATATGACCTTATCATCATTGGTGGAGGATCAGCCGCTTTTTCTGCCTCTACCACCGCTGCTGAAATGGGGTTATCGGTTTTGATGGTCAATGCTGGAATAGATCTTGGCGGCACCTGCGTAAACGTAGGTTGTGTACCTTCCAAGAATTTGATCCGCAATGCGGAGCAAATTTATAAAGCAAAGCACTCGCCCTTCAGAGGAGTATCTTCAGCCAATCCAAAAGTAGATTATAAAGCCATTATCAGGCAGAAAAAGGAGTTGGTAGTCACCTTACAACAGAAGAAATACCTGGATGTAGTAAACAAACTGGATACCGTAGAGGTATTGGAAGGCTGGGCAAGGTTTGTGGATGCTAATACCATAGAAGTAGATGGTAAATTCTATAAGGGCATTAAATTCCTGTTAGGCACTGGCGCTACCACAAACATCCCTGAAATTGATGGATTAAAGAAGATAGGCTATCTGACCAATGAAAGTCTGTTTGACCTGGAAGAGCAACCAAAACATCTGATCGTGTTAGGTGCCGGTTATATTGCCCTGGAAATTGCCCAGGCCTACAGTCGTTTCGGTACTAGGGTCACCATTCTCCACAGATCGGAGAGAATACTACGGGCGCAGGAATCAGATATAACCGATGAACTGACGATGCATCTTCAAAATGAAGGAATCGTTATCCATACTAATGTCCTTATTGAAAGATTCGAAAAAGATGGTGAAACGATCAGGGCCATTACCAATGAAGGAATATTTGAGGCTTCGCATGTGCTGGTAGCTACAGGAGCCAGGGCCAATACTTTCAACATGAATATTCAAAAAACAGGTGTTTCGGTTCTGCCATCCGGACACATAAAAGTAAATGAAAATCAGGAAACGAATATAAGCCATATCTATGCTGCAGGAGACTGCACCAATACCCCGGCATTTGTTTATACGGCAGCCAAAGAAGGAAAAGTAGCTATTTTAAATGCCTTCAAAAGTGCAGGTATAAAAGTGGATTATACAGCACTTCCCTGGGTGGTGTTTACCGATCCGCAGGTAGCCGGAGCAGGTTTGGATGGGCAAGAGGCGGAACAGGCAGGTATCCCTTACGAAACCAGTATCATACCGCTCTCAGAAGTACCAAGAGCACAGGCCGCCCTTGATAGTAGAGGCTTTATCAAGCTTATCAGAAATACTGAAAATGATAAACTCATTGGAGGTAGAATTATAGCGCCCGAAGGCGGTGAACTTGCCATGCAACTAAGTCTGGCGATCAAAGCAGGCATGACCATTGAGGAATTGGCTGATGCATTTCACCCATACCTGACCTTATCAGAAGGTATAAAGCTTGCTGCAATTACTTTCAAAAAGGATGTATCGGAACTGAGTTGTTGTGCGAGTTAATAAACAAGAAGGGACATATACTTGTCCCTAATTTCTTAAAAAATTAAAAAATGCTATGGAAAAGAAAATGGATCTGACAATCGACCAATTTGAGCACATGCTGAATGAGCTGGATCTAAACGGAAGCGAAAAAGTATATGCACATTTATTAAAAGGTGAATCCTTGCCTGTAAAACTTTTTGCAGAACTCCTTGGGATTGATGCCGATGAGGCAGAGAAAGTTTTAGCTTCTTATGGAGAAGTGGATGATCAGGGTCAGGTAATTGGCTTTCTTGGTTTATCCTTAATGCCGACCCCGCATAAATTAATGGTAAAGGGTAAAACACTATATACCTGGTGCGCAGCGGATACTTTTTTGTTGCCACAATTTTTGTCTTTTTCTGCCTTAGTTGAATCCAAAGATCCGGTCAGTAATCAGTTAATCCAATTATCAATAGATGAAGATTTCCTGGACTGGACAGATCCTGTTCCCATTTATATATCATGGATAGAAAAAGCTGATAGTTGCCATATGCGTCAAAGTTTTTGTAATCGTTCTCATTTTTTTGCCAGTGAGGAAACCGCTGCAAAATGGCTGACAGAAAACGCTGATGCAAAAATTTCCAATGTAGAAGAATTTTTTACTTTCTCCCGGGGCGGAAGAGGCTGTTGCTGATTACGATTTCTTTTTTGAAGTTACCAAAAAGTTAAACATACAAATAATTCTGAACACGAATGTTACCGCGATTGAAGAGACGAATGGGGCTTTTCGCATAACCGGAAAAGATGAAAGTAGGGAAAAGAAATGGGAGGCTGCGCAGGTGATTAATTCTGCCTGAACGTATCCTGCTATTTTCGATATGGATCTGGAAAAAGCCAATGTCGCCTTTGGTAAAAAAGGAGTTGAAATGAATAAATATTTACAAACCACCACCAATCCAAATGTCTATGCTGCCGGGGATGCAGCAGATACAGATGGTTTTCCCCTTACACCGGTTGCAGTTATGGAAGGACATATTGTAGCTTCCAATATATAAGGTAATGTCTAAATTAACACAGTATGATACATGTACTCACAACAGGAGGTACTATTGAAGGGGTGGATTATGAACAAAAAGACACAAAAATTTTTATCAGGAATTTCCTTCAGTCTGCAAATGTTTCTTTTCCATTTACCATAGAAGGAGTTTTCTGTAAAGATAGCAGAACCATAACATTTGAAGAAAGGGAGTATCTAATTGAAAGGATCAAAGCATCCAGAGCGCAACAAATTTTAATCACTCACGGTACTTTCACAATGAAAGAAACCGCAAAACATATAGCAGACGGTAAGATAAATAAAACGATAGTTCTCACGGGTTCCTTTATTCTGGGCTCCTCTCAAAATACAGATGCTCCCTTCAATTTAGGCTATGCCATATGTGCCTTACAATTTTTAAAGCCAGATGTCTATGTGGCTATGAATGGCAGGATTTTTCATTGGAGCAATGTTACAAAAAATCTGAATACCAATAAATTTGAATGTAAAGATGATCAAATATAATGTTTGATACTTCAATACATTGGACAACTTTTTTTTACCTATTGATAGACACATTAATCGTGATTTTTGCCTTCATTCAATGTCTAAAATTGAAGAGGCTGAGCTTAAAAAGATATGTTATACTGGGGCTGCTATACATCGCTTATAACCTGACAGGTGGATTTTTACCCATGGAGAATTTCCCGGGCCCGGATATTCTGCAATATTTTATTACCTATGGCGTAGCTATCTTGTTATGCGTTTATATGATTTATTATTTTTACAAGGAGTATGATATTGTCTTTTTAAAATTTCATGCATCTATTCGAAATATTGCTATACTAGCAGGCACTTCTTTTATCCTACTATTTTTAATACCGTATTACTTCACCAATTCATTAGAGTCTGCAAGGTTTCTGTTTACGATTCCAATCTCGATTATAGCATTTATTTTTCTCGGTTTGTTTTATAAACGAATTTCAAATCCGACAAATCTCAATCGATTTATTCTAAAACGAAATAAATTATCCCTTTTAAGCGTAAGCTGCATTGCGCTCTTACCAGTTCTGACCGTTATTGGTGATTACCAATGGTTAACTTTTACCATAATGAACCTGGCATTCTACTCCATTTCGGCCATTGAAATAGATCGATATCTTTATTTCCTGGAGAACAAACCTATATACGAGGTTCTTGCTATCCACAAAAAACAAAAAAATAATACAATCCCTTCTAAAGTTATCTTTCAAGATTTGACCCATAGGGAAATAGAAGTTGCCTTATCTATTTTGAGCGACTTGTCCTATAAAGAAATTGCCAAAGATTTGTTCATTGCAGAAAATACGGTTTCCAAACACGCCTCTAATATCTTCAAAAAAACAGGAGTTAGGAATAGACAGCGGTTTTTATCCCGCTTTCGGCGTAAATAGAAAGAGCTCCTGTTGTCAATTTTCTCATATTTCCGTAGGAAAATACGTAATGTCCGTAATTAAGTACGTACTAATTTTCTTACAGATAGATTCTATAACATTATCTTTAAATCAGTTTTCCATAGCTCCAATAGGAACTATCGAAATATCGTACGGAAAACTGAACTGAGTTTTCCATCTTTTCATTTTAACGCTATTATATGAGGATTTACGGCATAATTGTTTCAGATGAATTTAGAGTTGCTAACATACAAACTTTTAGAAGAATTGAAGGATATCGAACTTCAAAGTGAAAATATCCAGGATCAATCTTATCGTTCTATAGAAGTATGCCGCAATTTACTAAGTAAGTTTAAAAAGGAAATCCTAGTGAACGACTTTGAATCAATCGAAGCTGAAATTGTTTTTTTTAAAAAAACAAAACAGGTTCCACTTGTTCATCTAATTTATTTTTCAGAAATCCATTCCTTCGAAATTCAATTTCCCAGAGCCAATAAAGATTGCCAGCTCAAGTTCATTAAGAAAAAAATAAACAAACTCAACCGGTTCTTCCTGTACAATTTGGATTTTGGGCAATATATAAATTCCGGCGACACCCGTTTCGACAGAGAATATTACACCAGGGATTGTTTAAGTGCGTACCATATCACCACTTCAAAATTCTACTTTCAAGACCCAGATTTTTGTACCTCCAGAGATATGCTCCTGGGAAAATACCAAGCCTTTAATTCTTTGGTACTCTATCTGGAAGACAGAATATTTAAACTTGAAAATAATTTGAACGGCAAAAAGATGATACGAAAGCAAGAAGATAAATTACACTGGCCTTTCAGCAACACCGATTATGTAGAATTACTCTATGCTTTATGTGCTGCCGGCATTTCCAAACAAAATAATCTGAGCATTGGGCAGGTCTCAAAAGTTTTTCAAGAAATCTTCGATTTACAGCCGAAAGATATCTATAAAACCTTTCAGGATATAAAAAGCCGAAAGAGCAGCAGAACTTCTTTTTTGGACAAATTAACTTCTATCCTGCTCTCTGAAATGAACAAAAGCGAGGAATAAACTACCACTTTTTAAAACTGTTAAAAAAAGACCGTACTACGGTCGACCTACCGAAATCTCATTTTAGTAGAAGTGTCATTTTATTTGGTGCTAATTTAGGATATGCTATGTCCAGAGTAAGCCTTAAAACTATCCAAATCGAACCAATTTTCGAGATGTTAAATTTTGACCGTACTACGGTCGTACTGGGGAATAAAATTCAATAATCCCTCTCAATTTTGTAGAACGAAAGTCAAATTCAGTCAGGGGCTATCAATTTAAAATGTTTAATCCTTTGGTAGTCCCTTTCTTTAAAATCATTCTATTATGCCAACAAGTATTATTACCACAGACGATCTTCGGGAATTCAAAATGGAGTTGCTCGATGACATTAAAAATCTTCTTGCCAAACAAGCTTCAGGAAGGATTAAAAAATACCTCAAATCCTCAGAGGTTATGGATTTACTTCAGGTAAGTCCGGGAACACTTCAAAATTTACGAATAAACGGTACGCTTCCATATACCAAAGTGGGCGGAATCATTTATTACGATGTGGAAGAAATTCAAAATGTAATGGATGCCAATCGTGTGCAGCACGATTTAAATTCCTAAGCGATGAACTATATAAAGCTACTAAACGCGGCTTTTGAAAAATTCTTTTTTGATGATCGCCTAAATCCGACCCATATCAGTCTGTATATGGCCTTGTTTCAGGAATGGAACAGCAGCCGGTTTGCCGATGAATTTTTCGTTAACCGCAGGGAGTTGATGCGTGTAGCCAAGATCGGTTCCAAATCCACTTATCATAGGTGTGTCACGGACCTTGATGCCTGGAATTACCTCGACTATTTTCCGTCCAATAACCCTTACAAAGGCAGTAAGATTAAGATGTCCATAATTGGAACAAGTGATGAACCGGATATGGGACAGTACAATCCCAAATTAGAACATCTTGCGGAACAGTACCATCCCATACGTGAACCAGTGTTGTACCAGCACCGTCCCACCAATGGACAAGCTGTGGACTCGCACCGTCCCGTGAGTGGACAAGCATTGGTACCTTATATAAACAATACCAAACAAGTAAACAATAATAAACAGCCAAAGGGCAGGCAGGCTGTTTTAATTTTTTTTGAAGAAAAAGGTTTTTCTGCTGATGAAGGAAAAAAATTCTTTGAACATTATCAGGCAAATGATTGGAAAACCAGTGACGGAAAAGCGATTAAGGATTGGCGTGCTCTGGCCATAAATTGGATGGATCGGATCGAATTATTCGGCGAGGAAAACAAACAAAACAAAAAGGGAGCGTCCCAAAATGGGGACAACCTCAGAACCACTAAAACAAAAGATTATGGACAACCCCTCTAAAATCACTGAAGGCGGCGTGGAATATTCCCTGGGCAAATTTGACGGGAAATCTGTGGTGTATGATTTTCCAAAAATCCTATTTTACCTAAATGTCAAAGGAAAGCTCCTCTTTGGAAAGAAATTTAGAATCTTTGACGAGGACAAGGATATTTTGTTGAAGTTATGTTCGTATTTCATCAAGGACAAGGAAAATTGCCAAAAATTCGAGATTGATGTGGATAAAGGAATATTGTTGTCCGGCCCTGTGGGATGTGGCAAGACTAGTCTAATGAACCTATTATACCACCTCGTTCCCTTGCAACGCCCGTATGAAATGATCCCCTGCCGGAATGTAACCTTCAGCTTTAACCATTTGGGTTATAAAACGATTGAAGATTATGGAAATACTAAATTCTTTTGTTTCGATGATCTAGGCGTTGAACCACCGGGTAGATTCTATGGTAAAGATTGTAATGTAATGGGCGAAGTACTACTATCCAGATACGAGCTCTACCTACAGTCCAAGCATAAAATAAAAACCCATGCCACAACAAACCTAAATGCCGAGGAACTAGAGGAACGCTATGGAAACCGGGTGCGCAGCCGGATGCGGGAATTATTCAATCTTGTTGCTTTTGATGATAAGGCAAAAGATAAGCGGAAATAGCCTAATGCCTTAGAGATTTGAGCAACGAGTATCCTTCTGAAAAAATTTGTACTAAGACCTCTTTAATACTCTTTACCACTTCTAATAACAAATCTTTCATAGTTCCATATTTGAATAATCAATTATTCCCTTTAAAATAGCCACGGCTATTGTCCTAATATTTGAGGGTAGTGACAAGTAACTTCCTTCATCCGGATTGGTAATAAACCCACTTTCTATTAGAATAGCCGGACAATGGGGACTGGTTTTTCTTATTACAAAAAAATTCGAAAATTTTATACCTCTGCTCTCAAGACCTATTATTTTCAATTCTTCCTGGATTATATAACCCAATAAAACTGATTGTTTTGAATATCCCTCTCCATTTTTTACCACATATACTTCAATCCCTCTAGCATTGGGACTATTAGAATGGTTGGAATGCAAAGAAATAAAGAGATCTGGGTTCAGTGCTTTTGCCAACTTTGTCCGGTCATTTAAAGAAATCAGAGTATCGGTGTATCTGGTGAGGTAGATTTCAAAGGTGTTATTAAACATCGCTCTGTTTTGTTTAATGACTTCTTTTCCAATATTCAAGACCACATCTTTTTCCTGAATGCCATTTATTCCGAATGCGCCGGGATCTTTTCCACCGTGTCCCACATCAATTACGATACATTTTTGATACATCGTTTCCTGCCCAAAAATGAAACACATTTTCAGAAGCAAAAGAAGAAAAATGACGTTTTTGAGCCTCTTTTTCATTTTAACATTTCGGGTTATTAACAATGCTTCTTTCAATTTCAATATAATTTGCCCTCAATTGACATCAAAATAACACAAACAATTCAAAATATTATTTTATCCACAATTACCTGTTTTTAAAGTATTTAAGTTCTAATATATGTATTTTTCTAATAACAAAAACAACACAAAATTTAAACTGTTCCGTTATGAAAAAATCCATCTACTTAACAACTATTCTTTCGTTGCTTTCGACTTCACTTTTTGCACAAATCGGGGGGATTGAAAATTCGGTTAATGATATTGCCGATACTATCCGAACCATTTTCCCAATTCTTCTTGGGGTTATCTTTCTTGTCGGGTTCTTATTTAACGCAGGTCATTTTTTTGGTGAAAATGCAGACTTAAAAAAAGGAATCACCCGCGTCTTGGTCTTTGTCCTTATTGCAGGGGCGGTTGTAGGAATCTTCACCTATTTAATTTCAATCGTTGTGTAATGAAGCAGTTTGAGGTTTATAGGAATATAAGAAAAGGGGCGATGATCTTTGGACTGCCCATATCGCTATTTGCACTTATGTTGGTTTGCATAGTGGCTTCACTATTAGTTATCATTTTCTCATTCAGCTTCGGGATTATTATTGGGGTTTTGGTATTCAATTCGGCACTTTATATCGTACTGATTAGAATTACGAGCAATCCACGATTTTTTGAAATAACAAAAGCATTCCCAAAGATCATCAGCAACAAAAGAAATTCAGGATTCGATTATGAACCAGATTAACCTTTCGGCATGCCGACCAATTACGGATATTCAGGACAATATCATCTTTGCCAACAATGGCAATGTAATTCTGTGCTATGAAGGCATATTGCCTGAAATTTATTCTTTGTCTGAAAAAGACTTTGAAGATATACATGGAGTATGGTTCCAGGCCATAAAATCCTTACCAGTAGGGTGTGTGGTACACAAACAGGACATCTATCTGAAGAAATCATATTCCTCTGAACAACTTTCGAATAGTACTTTTTTGGAAAAAGCAACCCACGATCACTTTAAAGGACGTGAGTATATGGAACACCGCTGCTTCCTGTTCTTTATCCTGACCAAAAACAAGGCCGTGAACAATCCTAAATATGTCAATCCTTTCCGGAAAGTGTCCAAAGGGATTCCCCAGCAACTGGACAACAATTTAAATAGTTTTATAGGCTCGGTCAGCGATTCAGTTTCATTTATCAATAATAGCCGCAAAATGGAATTGGTGTTATTGGCACCTTCTGATATACACACTCTGACGGATAATTATTTCAATGGGTTCAACGAGGGGTTTGATACCGATATTCTTTTGGAAAAAGGAAATGTTAATATCGGCGAAAATTATTTTGATGCCCTGGCTATCAACAGCGAACTATGCTTTGGCGAAGGTGTACAGAGCAGCAAGACCAATGAACGTTTTACCTCAGATGACTTTGTTTTCCATCAAGGATTCATAGATGGCTTAGGATTGACTCTGAACGAAAACCACATCGTTAACCAGATCCTATATCTGGACGACAAACAAAAGTGGCGTAAGCTACTGGACAAGAAAATCGAGGAACTTAACAAGAGTTCCAATTTCGGTTCCCAGAACAAAGTGATCTTAGAAAAAATCCAGCATATCCTTGACCAAATCAATGCAGATGACAATTCAAGGATAATCCGTGGCCACCTTAATGTCATCTTCTGGGATAAAAACCCTGAAAATCTTAGTCGGATGGGTTCAAAGATAAAGACTGAATTCAAGGAACTGGATATTACCCCCTATTATCCACGGGGCGAGGAACGAAAGAATTATATCCTGAACAGTTATTGCTGCTTTTCATCCAATTTTTCAAATGCCGATTTGTACGTGACTGATTTGAAGCATGCACTCTGCCTCTTCATCAACAATACGAATTACAAATCGGATGCTACCGGGATCATTTTTAATGACCGGGAACATAACATTCCAGTGCTAAAAGATGTTTGGGACGAAAAGAAAAAACGTATCAAAGCACGTAACTTTGCTATTTTCGCACCAACGGGCGAGGGAAAGTCTTTTCTTGCAAATAACATTCTGCGCCAATATTTTGAAAGCGGAGTCCGTCTTGTAATTATTGATCTTGGCGGTTCTTATACCAAATTCGCCCGACTATACCCTGAAAAGTACACCGTGCTACGCTATGAAAGCGGAAAGAACTTGGGCCTCAATCCCTTTTACATCAGCAATAAAAATGACCTTACACCGGAACGGTTAGAGGATTTGTCAGTCTTCCTTTTTGAACTGTTCGCTTCGGATTTAAAAGTAACCAAGGCACAGTCAGTTTCGGTCAAAAAGATATTGCGTCATTATTATCTGAATGTTGTGGAAAACCATTCCCTGGACAGTTTTTATCGGTTCATAGAAAGTAATCAAAAAGACCTGCTCAGCCAACTCAAAATCCATCCCGACTACTTCAACATTACCAACTTTTTGCACGTAATGTCCGAGTATGTTGGCGATGGTCTATATAGCTTCCTTTTTGAAGTCGGCGAAGACCAGACCTATAAAATCGAGGACAAACGCCTTATTGTTTTTGAACTGGACGAAGTAAAGGACAATAAGGAAATCCTGTCGGTTATGCTGAAATTGATTAAGTCCGCCATCCAAAGGACCATCTGGAAAAACAGGGCAGAAAAAGGCATCATCCTATTTGATGAGTTTGCCAAGCAACTAAAGTTCGAAAACGTACTGGAAAGCGTTGAATTTTATTATCAGGCCATTAGAAAGCAGAACGGGGCAATCGGAATCATTTTGCAATCCATCAATCAGCTACCGACGAATTCCACCTCGGCAAGCATACTGGAAAATACCCAGGTCATTTACAGCTTGCATAACGAGAAAGGCTACGATGAACTGGTCAGAAGGCTCAACCTTTCCAGTCACGACTTAAACCAGTTAAAATCCATCAAAAACAACCTTTCGGGGCCACTAAAATACACCGAAATGTTCATCAAGATCGGGAAGGAAAGCAACATCTTCCGGCTCGAAGTACCAAAAGAAGTCTATGCAGCCTATCTCACAGATGGAAAAGAAAACGACGCCATAATGGCAATTTATAAAAAACACAATTCAATGGAAAAGGCTATCAATGAGTTTCTTACTAACCCTGATTAATCTTTAAAAAAAAAGTTATGAAAACAAGAATTTTAATTTTCGCAATGGCTATCCTTTTCAGCTTGAATATAAAAGCCCAAGGAATGCCTGTTTATGACAACACCAATTTTATCAGTTTGGCTAAGTCACTGATAGAATCTGCAAAGCAGACCTCGCAACTCCTTAAAACGGTCCAGTTTCTAAAGCAACAAAAAGAAAATCTGGAAAAGGTGAACAATGTCGTCAAGCAATTAAAGGCTGTTCAGAAGATCACTCAAAATAACCAACGCCTATTTGATGTGGTGCAGGATGATCTTCAAGAAATCTTAAACTCTCCATATATAAAACCCGAAGAAGTGACCCGTGTTTCGGATTCTTTCAATGCTATAATTGAGAGTAGTTTGGACGATCTTGATTTTATCGAGGAAATATTATCTAGTGATTATTTAAAAATGAGCGATGCAGAACGGGCGGAAATTTTAAAAGAAAAAGAATGTCAATCTCAGGAAATGGTTTCAGAGATTACCCAGAAAACCAAACGCTATCGTGATATCATTTCCTTTCGTGAGATGCAGGACAAGATCAATAACCGTGAAACCGATTTCTAATGACAGCAACAATACTTTTAGGAATAGGATTGGAATACGTGGACGCCGTTTTTCAGGTCATCAAAAACAGTGATTTCTCCCAATATACCATTGCAGGCATGAAAACTTTGGCGGTGCTGTTTTTTTTAATCAATATCCTTAAGAAATATAATGAGGGCATTGCCGATAAGGATGGTTATACATGGGGATTAAGCCCGGGAGAACTGGCCAAGAATTTTGCGGTAGTGGTTTTGGTCATTTTTTCCACGCAAGTTTTAGGCTTCTTTGATGGAGTTTTAGTGTCCATCGAATCCCAATACCGAGACACAGCTCCGGCGCTCATTCCTTTGCAACTTCAGGATATTGATTTGGAAACCGAGGTAGGACCTCTTGAAGTAGCAACCAAAGCAATGGCACTGCTTTATGATGCTTTAGTTACTCCTCTTTACCCGGTAAAAGTCATTTCTTTTGTTATAGGACTTTTTCTATGGGTATTGGATTTGTTCATCTATCCGCTTTTTTTGGCCGAACGATATTTTCTGTTAGGGATAATGCAGGCATTTTTTCCACTAGTCATCAGTTTAGCGGTTTTTGAAAAATTCCGGTCGATGGCCTATAACTTTTTCAAACTCTATGCTGCGGTGTATATGCTTGTTCCTGCTTTCTTTCTGGTCAACATCTTTGTGAACTCTCTGTACGCGGAAATCAACACCAATTTTTGGTCGAATCTTTTAGGAACTTCTAACGATAATAACATTATAAAAATAATCGTGGAAGCTGGCTCCATAGCCTTTATTGTATTTCTCAAATTCAAGCTCTACAAACGGGCAACCTCGTTCACTTTTCGACTTTTTACTGCCTAAACAGAATCCTTATGAAAAAAATTAAAACACCCTATAAGAATATTTACTCCGTTCTAAAAACCAATCGCTTCATCGTCATTTTCGTGGTATCTGGAGCTTTGGTTTCAGCCCTTTATTCCGGTTGGATAGTCTATGATGTTCACAAAAAAGCGCTCAACAATGCCTTTGCCATCAGTACCGATGGCTCGGTAATTCACCTTAAATGGGTTTCGCAAAAGGAAAATTTAAAAGTTGAAGCTTTGGCACACCTTGAGCTGTTCCATGCCTATTTCTATAACCTTGATGCGAGCAACTATGAAAAGAACCTTGAAAAGGCGCTTTGGTTAGGGAATAGTTCGGTGGATAACCTGTACCGTCAGAAAAAGGCAGATGGGTTGTATAATCGTCTGCTTCAATATTCACTGTTGCAGCAAGTGCTCAGTATTGATTCAGAAGTAGATTTATCTCAAGAGCCTTATCACTTCCGAACTACTACTGTATTTGAAATCAACCGGGGAACGATTACCGACAGGTATGAAATCGTTACCACCGGAAAACTGATTCATGTGGATCGCAATTACCCCAACAATACTCACGGTTTATTGATTACCGATTTTTTTGAAAATTCACTTAAAAAAATGAACAATGAAGATTGAAAAGAACAAAATTGTATTTGGTTCGGTACTGGCCATAGTGGTCATATTTATTATTTCTTATTCCATATTAATAATGTCTGGGGATGAAGAAGAAAACCAAAACTTAAAACAGACCACGCTTCCAGAACTTGAATCGGAACAGAAAAAATATGATTCCAAACTGGATGCCATTAATGACCTAGAAGAGGTCCGGGAAACCAATGCACCCAGCATCTATGATGAGAAGCTATTGGATTCCCTGGGCTACTATGATCCCGATTTAAGGAATAAAGAAAAAGAACGGATCGTAGATAGCATTTATAGTTCCGGTCGTATCAATTATGTTGAAAACAGCTATCGTAATCCGATACCTGCAACTATAGTCGAAAAAGAAAATTCAAAACCCGATTCTGTTCGACCAAAAGAGGAAGAAAAAATTTCTGCAAAGGAAATGGGGCTGGAACACCAGCTTTTCTTTAGCTCCAATGGTGTCAATACCATAAATCAAACGGCAACAAACACAGATGAAGTGATCTATGTGGAAGTAGATGGAAAGCAAAAAGTGAAAGCCAACTATCGTTTACGGATGCGGCTCACCAAAGATGCCATGGTCAATGGGGTATTGATTCCAAAAAACACCCCTGTCTATGGGTTTGTAAGTTTTCAGCCCAACCGGGTCATGATCGAAATTGAGAATATCAAGCACCATCTGGTCAATCTTAAAGCATACGACCTGCAAGATGGTAGCGAAGGAATTTATGCGGTAAACAGTTTCCGTGCGGAGGCTTCCCGTCAAATCATCGATGATGTCATTCAGGATATCAATATCCCGAGCGTGCCCCAGCTGGGAGGGATTAAAAGCCTATTTCGCAAAAGCAACCGTAATATTAAAGTGACTATTTCCAATAATTATCAATTATTACTCAAACCATAATCATAAAAAGTATCCTAAAATGAAAACAATACTCATCCTTTTAGCTATTGCAGGTTCTTCCTTTTCCTCCAATGCGCAATCTACGGAAGTCCTGGACACCATTTACGCCAATGACCATAAAAACGTAGCCTTGTTCTTTACCAGTCCCATCCGGCAGGGGATCACCGGTTCTGAAAACTTTGTGTTTACCTATAACCGCAAAAAAGAGCAGCATTTTGGACTTCTCCAGGCAACGCCCGGAAAAGAAAGTAACCTGCTCATAATTAGTACAGATGGTTCTATTTTTTCGTATATTGTAAGATATAAGGAGCGATTAAGCACCGTGAATTATTTTGTTCCTGATTCTAGTAGCATTGGGAATGAAAAACCATTTTCAAGCAAGTCCGGTAACAAAAATGAAATCAAAGATCCGCAAAGGGGTAAAAAATATTACTACAAGAGATTCAGTGATTATTTGCTTGACCGAAAACAAAAGATCGGCAGGATCAAGGAACGGACGGAAGATATAGTTTTGAGTGTAGAGAATATTGTATTTGATAAGGAGGAACTGTATTTCGTGATTAACATCGAAAATGAATCCTCTCTGGATTATGATCTCAATTTCTTAAACCTTTACATTGAAACCAGGAAAAAGGGTAAAAGGAAATCATTACAGCGGCTATATCAAGAACCTATCTTCAAGTATAATGTCCCAGCCCGAATTACAGAAAATGAAACCGTAACGATGGTTTATGTGCTTCCAAAATTTTCCCTCGGCGATGACAAAAAATTGGTGTTGGAGTTGAATGAAAACCAAGGGGAACGCAATATGAAACTGAATATCAAAAAGCGATATATCAATAATCCTAATTAGTGAATTATGAGAAAGCTAATCTTCCCATTAATATTTATAGTTTTAGTAGCTTGTTCCGAAACTAAGAGGTCCCATACGGAAACTGCACAAATTGTAGTGGAGAGTTTTTACAACCAAAATAACAGTCAGTTGGAAGAATATACAACTCCCGGAATATATCAATCCTATATTTCTGTTCAAGATGGAATGACCGATGGAAAAAGCGGAAAATCTAATTTCTCCGTCGTTCAGGATACCGTTTATGGCGATACGGCTTGGGTAAAATTCAGCTCTTCTTATGCCGATAGACCAGAAACTTTTAAACTAATTCGGCAAGATGGCCAATGGAAGGTAACAGAAACCGGATTGAGGGAAAGAAGTCCTTTTTGAAAACCAGTTGAAAGTAAAAGTTCTATTGAAAAGTTTTTCCAGAGAGCTTATGAGGGTAAGTACAAAGATCTTACCCAAAATTACAAAAACTTAGTACTATGGTGCCCAAGTTAATAGATTAATTTATCCGTCCAAGATCTTTATCCGCTAAGAAATTTGTGGAAGTATTAAAATTTGATTTCTTTGAGCCATGATAACGCTGAAGCAGATACTACTACCTGACCATCCTGTTCTTTTTATGCAATTTTTCCTTGGTGCAAGATCAATGCTTATTTCCAATCATAGGTAGTCTGACCACAACCACATCTAATTTTTCTTGCCACATTGTCGTAATTTTTTATTGAAACTTTAGGCCTTTTACAATCTACTTTATCGCAAATAAATATTTCTTCCAGTGCTAATATATCTGCCCAGAAAGCATTCAGATCCCCAATTTTTGGATCAAATGGATTATCGTGAGAAAGCAGATTTCCGAATAATGCCGAATTGGCCACACGTTCAATCGTTGGAAATTCTTCCTTAAGTTCTGTGCTTTTCTCCTTTATTCTGGATTTCAATGCATTTATTAATTCATCAGGCATTCGTTTTTCGTTAAAATCGTTATACCTAAAACTAACCTTAACATCTAAATTTATGCATATCTCTTTAAGTGAATGCTCCAGGTATATTCTAATAGGATTGCCCAGACCTTCAATATTACTTTCGGCAATTGCCAGTTCTATCCGAATTTTTAAGTCGCTTGGCTTTTCACTTAAAAATGTGCCCTTATCTTTGGACCATTTGATTTCATTTATGATCCAGTTCTTTTGTTTTGCCAGGGGGCTGACAAAATTTTTGAACCAATCATACTCGTGTGTTAGGAGTATGATTTGGTATTTTGAGAATTTCTCAAAAATTAATTCTGCAAACCTTTTCCTGTGGTTGGTGTCGAAGCTTGATATAACGTCATCAAGAAGTACAAAACCATTTTTTTTATTAAATGCTTCAATAGAAGCCAGAAAGAATGAAAGCCCAAAACAATTCAGGTGTGATTCACTGAAATATTTTTGAGGTGGCGAGACCCATACACCATTATATTTATAATTAATTGTGATACCGTTTAGCTCATCGTCTTCCCCTATAGTTACGATTTTGATTTCCTGAAATGGCTCGTCGGGATTCATATACTGGTAAAACTCATTGATTTTTTCAGAGAAGGTACTAATGAAATTTTCAAGCCCCTCCTTCTGTTTCTTTACGAACTCATTATATATAAGTTCTAAGGTTTTTCTTTGACTTTCCAATTTAGAGCGTTGCATTTCAAAATGTTTAATTTTTTTAAAAGCATCCTTGGATGCAGAAACATTTGAGTAAACAACCGCAGAGTTATCTTTTTCCTGTAATTGCTTAATTTCCTTAATTCTTTCTGCAATTACGGTTTGGAAGCTAAAATCTACTTCCTTAAGACCTCCTGTATCAATGTCAGGAATTTTGTTGCCAGAAGTAACCTTTTCAACACTGGCTTGTTGAATTTTTATTATTTTTTCCTTTAGGGCAATCGTTCCGGTGTTTATTCTTTTAAACTCCTCATCCTTAATCAGCTTTTCCAACAGCAAATTATCCAGTCTTTTTACCCGCTCTATTGCTATCGCACCTATAGATTGTTTTGCTTTATCAAATACGGCTTTTTTCTTTGACGACTCTTCAATTTCTTTTAATCTTAAAGCGATTTCAGTACGCAGATCCTCAAGGCTTTTTGGTTGTAGACAAAGCGGACAGCTTTCCTCTGTATGAAACTTTTTTGCTAAGACCGTATCTCCAGTCTTTAATAATTCCGCAAGGAAAGTTTGCATTATACTTTCAACATCACTCGCAATTTTCTCAAATTCATCGTAATACTTGCCGTATTCAGTGTTGATAAAATTAATTTCTGATTTTAAAGTGTCTATAACTGCCTTCGTCTTCTCCAAAAAAGCTAATTCTTCATTCAGCTTATTGTTAGTTCCTTTCCTAAGGTGCTCCAAAAGGGTATCAATATCTTCAATTTTCCTGACCTCGATTTTCGTTTCTAGAGGAGCTATTTTTTGATTTATTACTTCAATCAAATCTTCTTCCCGACTAATTGCAGCCCCGATTTTTTCAATAAGCACTTCTTTTTGAGTATTAATCTGGGCTTCAAAATTTTGGTTTTTTATTTCATTCTTTAACGAGTTATAACTTTTCCTTAAAACATCTTTCTTCTTTGTAACTTCTGAAAAGCCTATAATATCGGAAAGGTACTTTAGCTTGTCGCCTTTTGTATTATCAACAAAATCCCTAAGGTATTGATACCTTAAAAGTAAGTTTTCATTTGTCGACGCATTAAGGTATTTATTGAATTCTTCTGTAGCTATAGAACATTCTGTAATAAGTTTACCACGTTTAACAAATAAAGTTTTCGTCGCGTTAAAGTTTTCTCCCTTTATAAATGATATACCAACTTCAGATACATCTTCGTCACTAAGAGAAGCGTTTCTTAAAGCTTCTTTTAGATCAATTTCCCCGTTACTTGATAAGTGGGAAACCTTGTTGGTATAAAACCATTCTAAAGCATCTGATATAGTACTTTTTCCTGTACCGTTGTCTCCATAAAGCAAAATGGACCTGCCATCCAACGGTAGCTCTAGACTATCCATTGCTCCCCTTATTCCTTTTACTTTTATTTTTTTAATCTTTACCGGCATCCGTTTCTCTTAATGTTTGTAATTCATTTTTAACATTGATGTCGGTGAGCTTATTATCCGTGTATAACCTTACCAACATTTGCGCAATTTCCTGATCAACATTTTCAATTTGGTCAACGTTCTCAAAAAATTCGTCTAATATTTCCGTTCCCGATTTTACATTTTCCGCCATAAAATTTTTAATTAAAGTATTTCCAATCGATTTTAAAATTCGTAGTAATGGTGTTATTGAGAATATCAAATCCGGTTTTATTATTGCAAATAGGATACACCCCAAATTGCTTTACAAAATCAAGAATGAAATAACTTTCTAAATCTTCAATTCTAAATTCCCATATTCTCCGGAGCATTTCAAAATTGATGTAGGTGAACAAAAGTGGCTCAACTTTTCTGTAACTGGATAAACCTATATTTTTAGACTTACCATCAAGGTGGTTTATTAATCTGTTTCCTATGCTGTTAGTCCGTTTTTCACTCATACCTATATACAATAGTTTTGAAGCACTAAAGGGATACTGAATATCAATGGATTGAGTAAAAATAAAGTATAATCCGGCAATACCGTTTAAAGGTCTAATATTAGACAGTTCAAAAGATTTAGGATTATCAAAATATATGGTTACTTCGTTTTCCATTCCTTAGAAAGCATTAAACTTATCTCCCAGGTAATGCTTTAAATTCCATTTTTTCGTGGTGTCCAAAACCCGTTCCAAGACAATCAACTTCTGGTTCGTATGGGTTTTAAAATGAGCAACGGTTTCATCTGCAAGATTAACATCAAGACAAATCAAGGTTTGCTTATCACCATCTGATGCCAAGAAGATCTCATTTTGTTTAAACTGCTCTTGTTTTTCTAAGGAGTAATTGAGCTTAAAACCATTTTTGATCAGGATTTCTGTTATGAGTTCGTCACGGTTGAAGGCTGAGACCATTTGGGCATCCTTATCGGCAATATATGAAATATTGAACGTGCTTCTGTAGATCTGGCCAAAGTAATTTGGAGACCACTTCAATTTTTTTGAAACGTCCAACAAATTTGAGGAAAATACCGAGGGCTTGCTATTGTTTTTTCTTCTTAAAACGTTATTAGAGTCTTTAATACAATAGGTAGAAAAATATTATTTAGAAATATTATATGAAACGCTAAATGTTACAACCTAATTGGTTGGCAGGTTTAATTTATCGAAAAGAATTTGATTCCTCTTTTTTGAATCTTTAATCATTTTATCGAAGCTAATAATTTCAATATAAAGTTCAAAATTTCCATTGTACGAGAAAAAACCCTGATTATCCGGATGTGTAGTGAAACCGGCTTTCTTCGCTAAAGTCCTTAATTTCGGTGTGATGTCTGAAATAATATATGCATAAAATGGTGTTCCTTTTCGTATTGTAATTGGTCGCCCATTCCCATCCAGTGCAGTATGTTCTTGTATTTCGATAACATAGTTTAAAACTTGCGTAATTGGATTATCCGCTTCGCTATAATCATCCCTCATAGGTTTTTTAAACTCTACAATTACTACAGATGAATAATTATTATTTTCATTAAGTAAGTGAGCCTTGTTAAATACAATTAAATCGGGTCTTTTTAAAGATTTTGATTCAGTACGATTAATGCTCGTCAGGGGAATGTCTGAAGCCAAATAATCGTGAAATGCCAATCTCTCATCTATAACCCATAAATTATGCTCCTCCAACTGTATCTCATCAGATGTCATTTTTACAGGAAAAATTAAATTATGTATAATTTCCTCTTTAGAATATTTGCCGTTTTTAGATTTCTTCAAGTGCTTATTTAAATGCTCGAGAATGTAGGATCGATGCACCACATATTCTGCAAGCTTTGAATTTCCAACTTCTATTATTTTATTATAAAGATCTGTATGTGTTTTATCAAAAGCTGATTTGTGATCTATATCCTTGATGGATTTAAGCATTTTATTAGCCTCACGTTTGACTTCTCTCTCTAACTCATTCTGAAGTTTAAAAAGTTCAAGTTCTAAGTTTTTCCCACTTAAATTGGATGATATTTTTTTTAGTTCATTAAGTTTATATTTCTCCAGGTACCGATACTTTGGATGATTTCGAACAAAACTTCTAATGTTTTGAAGCCGCTCCTGTTCAATAACATTGATATAATCTTGGTAGATTTCCCTGACTATGGATACAGCTTTCTCACTCACTTCATTTTTTTCTATTTCATCCGGGAAAAACTCGTCAGCTTTTGAAAAAGAGATTTCCGTCCGTTCCTCATTTACTTTATCATCCAGGTACTCGCTTGATACATAAACTGCAAGCGAAAATTTTTCACCTTTCTCATCTGTAAGTTGTTGTTTTAGCTCTGGAATAAAGTCGGTTAGTTTATCATTAATTACTTCCCGTCTATGTGCTCTATAGTGAATTTTGTTATCGGGTCGAGATGAGTACATTTTTACTACTTCAAAATCAAATCGCTGACCTTTAATTTTCGCTGTCCTTTTATCGAGTGAGTTTCGAGTGTAATTCTTGAAATAATCATTAACAACTATTTCGTCATAATCATCTTTTAGTATTATTCTTGGACAATTCGATTCTCGGAAAAAGCTAAAGCAGTGTTCAATAATTTTAACCGCTATTTCTTCTAGGTCGCTATTTGTCCACCTCTGAAATCTTTCATTCAAATTTTTAAGATGAACAATAGTTCGTCTTGTTGGCTTTGGTAAATCAACTTTAAGTTCCGAAGGGTTTTCAACACCATCTTTACTTATAATAAAATCAAATTTCCGTTGATTATAATGACCATTATTTTTATAAATACTATCAACATAGACACTGCTAAAGGCTCTTAACCAAGTTATTCGTCCTATTCCCTTTCCGCCTTTTATATACTTGTAGCTCGAATGGGCTAAATTAAAAGAATCCCAATTTGCAGAATTAAAACCTATTCCATTATCAGTTATTTTAAAAGCAATAATTGGTTGCTTTTTCTCAAATTCCGGATTATTAGAATCCTTACCTAAACTTTCCTGGGGTAATCTTTCAGCTTCAATTTCAATATAACCAGGTGTCGCAGAATTCACTTCTTCAATGGCATGAATAGAATTTACTACAGCTTCGAATAAAGGCAATAGGGCCTTATTACTGGCTAATTTTTTTTCACGAACCTTACCAGCAATATCTATACGCATAGGGAATGATGAGCTAATTATTGAGAGGAACAATTTACACATAAATTAATAATTTTAGAAGTATTGCTGTTACTCTTTGAAAATGGATTTCGCTTCACCATAGATCCTGTCAAAGTTAGCTTCTAAATCAGCTTTGGAAAACATTTTTGCCTTTTGTGGAAGCTCTCTTTGAATCTCTGATAATTTAAACTGCACCTTTTTATCCTCCCCATCGGCATAGGTAATAAATTCTCCCTGCTTTAAGCGGAAAAAGGCATCTGCTCGTATTTTAGGAATTTCCCGTTCCCCGGTAGTAATGCGTGTATCAAAATCAAGGCTGTAACCACGGTTGATACTGGTGGTTTCCTTTTTTACAATCTCGAAGAAGCGTTCATAATATTTAGCCGTGTCTGGATCATTGACCTTTCCGAAAAATTGATAGGATAGGTTACTTAAAATAGCTTTACTGGCCTTATCACCATACATCATATCATTTTGGATCTTATCCTGCATTACGTAAACTGTCGCAATATCATAACTTCTTAATGTGGCCGGAATGCGGTGCATATTTAATAACCGAATGGTTGGTGCTTCTTCCATTAAAAGAAAGGAAGAATTTGAATTTCGCACACTCATTTGCTTTGTAATCGTGTGGATAATGGTGGCAATTACGGGCGAATAGGAGGTCTCAAATTTAGGATTGTTCACTACGGAAATTACGGCAGGATTTTCCGGATTATTAATATCTAATGGCACTTCATCTGCAGATAAAGCCATAAAAATATTTTGTGTGCTTATGCGTTTCAGAGCATTGGCCAGGGTACTTTTTACTCCAGCGGTCTGCCTTTCGGAATCTTTGCCGCTGATAAAGGCATCTGCCATCGCCCTGGAGGTGGTATTAGTCTCCAAAAATTTTATTAGACTATCGGTATCCAAATATTGATAAATGGCGATTAGATGGGGTAAGGTGCAGAATTTAGGATAGGAAGTTTTAAGTTTCCAAATCAATCCGCCAATCAATCCCTCTGCAGCATCGTTAAAAAATTTAGAGGTTCCTGTAGTTCCCGATTCCCGCTGTTCCAAGAGATTTTCAATAAGTACCCTGGAAATCTCATTCACACTTTCCTCGTTTCCAAGATATCGGGGTGCAATGGGGTTTACCCTATGAATAATTTTGTCCAAGGATATAATACGAAAAGGAATATCCGGATTTTTAAATAGCGGGTATGCCATTTCGGTAAGTTCAAAATCCTTATAGTCGTGAATAACCCCACAAAAATTATGTTCCTGGAAATGTTTTAAAAATCCGTAGACTACGCTTTCGGTTTTTCCACTTCCGGCAGATCCAATTATGGATGCACCGCGCTTGATGTTTTCAATTTTAAAACTTTTCTTGTCTGTTTTAAAAGTTACCCGATATTTTTCAAAGGTATTTTGCTTTAAATCCGTTTTATGCAGAAAAACGTAAAATGCCATATTGACCAACAATAAAGGACAACCTAAATAAAGTAGTGCTTTTATCGTATTATGCGGATAATACAGATAGGCTATCAATCCCAAAAGCAGCACAGTATTTAAGAAAAGGGCATATTTTGAAATCCGATACAGTCCATAAAATACTGAAGCTGTCAAAACGATAATTAAGAGTATATGTAGGGGATTAGTTAGTTGCATTATTGTTTTTCCTTTAGATACCTATTGAACTTGATTTAATAGCCACTTCCACACCACGGCGAAGGCGGTTGAATACTTTCATTGCCAGTTGTGCCTGTGTAACCGGAATACTTGGTAGCATTGGAACACCACTTTCCTTCATAATTTTAAAAGCAATCGCCCTTTCATTGGTGGGCAATTTCATCAGCGATGCAAAATAGATTTTAGGGTTTTTGATAAAATCCTTCCGGGCCTTGTAGGTCTCGGCAAAATTTCTTTGATAGACAAAAGTCCTGTCAAAGGTCTTTTCTGCCCGGTCAAAAAACTGATCACGGTCAAAGCCCCGTTTTACATTCTTACCGTGCATCTCGACTTCCGATGCCTTATGCTTGCTCCCCGGTGAAAGGCTGAAGGTATTGGATGCATCCTTTCTGCTTACGATGATATGGATATGGCTTTGATTTCCTGCCTTTGGCATCCCCTGGACAATTCGCTTCCCGTCTTGTTGGTGCGGAGTCTCCTTTTCCAATCCGTCAATTTTATTCTGCAATAGTTTGATATTGCCTTCAGCTCGCCCCTCCTTAATGTTTCTGATTTCTGTTTTGAGCTGTAATATTTTAGTAGCAAAGGGTTGGTTTTCCTTTATTTGCCAATCTGTTCCCTTAAAAGTTCGTTGGTGTTCTATTTTTGCGTAATATTTTATATCATCGATGTTAATCGGTCTTCCGTTGATTTCACGATTGAAGGATGCCACATAATCCTTCATCAGTTGACGGGTGTATCTCTTTAGATCCTCACTATTGTTCTGTAACCGGTTCAGTTCGTATTTGGAAGGGCTGACCGTAATCGAATAGAATTTCGGCTCGATCTTTTTGAGTTTGGCACCATTTCCATCAATTTCCTTTACAACTTCATCCGCTGATATTTCATCATCATATTGATTGAAAAAATGTTCCATAGCTCCCTGTTCCAAACCCTGGTTTTCTTTCTCCAGGTAGCCCACAAAATCCGCTGAACTTTGCGAGTAATTGTTCCCTAATTTTTGAGGTGTGATGGTAATGTACATAGCTCCAAAAATTACAGTTCGCTGTTCCCATTTAGCTTTTCTCGAAAGCGTACCTCCTTCTTCTCTTCAATGATTTTCTTTTCCAAAATCAACGGTTTCTTTTTGGGCTCTTCGGATTGAAAAAGGGATTCCAACATTGCCACCGTGGGTTTGGTCTGGCTCTTTTCCATATCCCTCATAATGGCAATGACCGCATTGATACGTTTCTTTAGGGAAGCTTCGATTGTCCTTCCGGTAGGCCCTAGTTTTTCCTTGGGGGAAATCTCGTTGTAGAAGAAAAAATCAAGCATTGTTGCCAATGCTTCGGTGTGCGATTTGAAATGTGTTCTTGAAAATTCCTGAAAACGTTTTGCCGTTTCCTTTTTAAACCTGATGCCGATAAATGAGTCCATAATTCGCCGATTTGTCGCAAATCCTTCCCTAAAAATGGGCGTTCACAGGGCATTTGTCGCAAATTGTAGAAGGTCGGGAATTTTATATTTTTTCAAGTGGCTGAATATCAGCTATTTGAAAACAAAAAGGAGTGCTTTACATCGCATCGCGTGTCACCCTCTTGCTACTCCTTTTCGTCCCGCCCAGCGGGACAAAAATTCCGTACAATTTGGTCAAAAGCCAATTGCCAGTTTCAGGGAAATAATTTCCTGTTATGTATTTTTTTGATGGGTACGGTTATCAGCGAAAGTCAAAAAATGGATAACCCTACGTAAAATTAAATGCTGGATTTCAGCGAAATAAAGATAATGATTTTTATTGAACTGAAGACATTTGAACAGAAGAACACCTCCAAAAATTTGGAGGTGCTGGACTATAAAGTTTAGATAATCAGATGTTGAATATGAAAGTATAGGAATATAAATTTCGTAATGCTTCCCTTCGGCTTCGCTCAGGACAGGCTTCCTCTACAATCGTCTCAAAACAGGTATAATTTTCTTTTACGTACTTGCGGATATCATCCCCAAATTTTCGTTCCACATCCTTTTTGGAATTCTCCAAAAGCCGGTTTTGGGCTTCTTCGGTCAGATCTGAAAAATTAAGATAAATCATAACCTTTCCATTTAAAGGATTCCATTATCAGCAAAACTGTAATAGTCGCCATCAGGTATCAGGATCAAATGGTCCAATACCTTAATATCAAATAATTCCCCTGCTTTTTTAATTTTTTGGGTCAGACGTTTATCGGGTTCACTCGGTGTCAAGGTTCCGCTCGGATGGTTGTGTGCAAGGATTACTGCCGTGGTAAGGCTCTTGAGTACTACGGCAAATAGTATCCTTAAGTCTACCAAGGTGCCGGTAATGCCTCCTGTGGATACCTCATAAATGCCTTTTACTTTGTTGGCATTGTTCAGCAATATCACTTTAAAGGTTTCGTGCAGTTCGATATTGTTTTTGTTCCATTGTCCGTAAAGGAGTTCGGCTGCATTTTGTGAGGAAGTTATTTTGGGAAGTTGATTTGTTTTAAGGTTTCCACTATAACTTATTGCGATTTCATTAACTTGTGCTTTCATTTTGATTTCTTTTAAGGAATTGATAATGAAAAGAGGGCGGTACTTTCCACAGAGACGCCCTCTTTGTTTTAATTTACTCGGCTGAAGTATTGCCGTTCTTTACGCCTAACAAAAGGATTTCGTTGGCTTCCACTTCGGTAACATAGCGTTTAATGCCATCGTTATCCTCGTAACTACGGGATTTCAATTTTCCGCTAACTCCAATTTCCTTACCCTTTCCTGCATACTTCTCAATGATTTCTGCAGTTTTTCCCCAGGCGACTACGGTATGCCATTCCGTATTTTGCACTTTTTCGCCCTTCTCGTTTTTGTAATACTCATTGGTGGCAAGTGAAAAACGGGCTACTTTTTTACCGTTTTCAAGGTTGGTAATGGTTGGTTCCTGACCAACATTTCCAATTAGCTGTACGTGATTTTTAATAGTACTCATAATAAAAGAATTAAAGATTAATTAATAGACTACCTGAACCTTTCAGGCAGTTTTCGTTTATATATTTTTGAAGCGATTTACTTATTGTATCCTGAGCGTTTTCCTTTTTTTGTTTTTTTGCCCCGCTTCCTTTTTGATGTTTTTGTACGATTTCATAATGTTCATTTTAGATTTACTTCCCGTAGTGCCGTCACGTTACCTTTTTTGTTGCTGATACATTTTCAATATTTGGAATTGATAAGGACTTATAAAAGGGAGTGTGCGACCGGTTATGCAGTCTGTTCAAATTCCAAATGTTGGTATTTTGCTTACAAAAAAAGGAAAGGGACAGTGACGGCGCGGAAATGGGTCTAAAGTCTTTATGTGAAGTACAAAAACATTGGAAGCGGGGCCAAAAGCAAGGATGGATATCCGATGAAGCGGACTCCATTCCCGATTTCGTATTGGAATGAAGTGCGCTTCCCAGCAGGGGGTGGGAAGGGCAAGCGGAATGCAAAGCAGAAATCAGGTATGGTGTCCAAGACCTTTATAGTGAAGCGCTTTCCCCGTAATGAAGCTTTTTTTGCGGAATGAAGCGGGAATGTGCTGAACGGGTTATGAAAACGGATTATCCTTTTAAATTAGGATTTAAAGTGGACTTAACTTTAAAGATGGAGATTGGGATTGTTCCTGCCTTTTCTTCGGCAGGAGTAGCGCGGAATCAGCCTATTCAACGCAAGACCTGTATTGAAAGCTCCAATAATGTCTTCTATCAAATCATAGTAATAGGCGACAAAACTTTTCAAAGTTCTAATGCGATAAAATTCTGTACATATTCAGTACTTTGTAAAATAAAGAAAGCCTCACATCTCTGTGAAACCTTTTCCTTGCTGGTAGCGTGAAAAGTTGTTAATATCAACTCAATCATACAGGATATGATAGCGGTAGCTAAGCTTCGGAACAATTGATTTATGGGTAGTCGACAAGTTCTTCAACACCTATTTGTCCAGCTTATTCTGTCATACATGTTTGTTAAAAGTTTGTTATATTTAAACCATCAAACTTTAACCTAAGAAAATATAAAGTGGTTCATTATGTCTGAACAATCAAAAAAAGATATTCGCGATTTACGGAAACTGGATTTTGACCTCGCAAACTATTTTTCAAATACTATAATTCCGCAGTTGTTTGTGGATGCGGACATGGTACTAAGGATTTTTACCCCCCCAGCAATGAAACAATTTTCATTGTCCTATGATGATATCGGCAAAAATATCGAGGATGTCAAAGATAATATTCGCTATCCTACAATTGCTGACAATATCCAAGAGGTAATGACCACGAGGATAATTTTTGAAAAGGAAATACAAACCACAGACGGCAACTGGTTTCAAATGAACATTGTTCCATACGTGGAACATGAGCTTGATAATATCAACGGAGTAATAATGACCTTTGTGGATATTACAAAGCGGTTGACTACGATAAAGGAGCTGGAGAAAATTAACGCAGACCATCAAGTTTTAATGTTTGCATTAGCTCATGATGTGAAGCAACCTATTTCCACCTTTAAGCTCATTTCTTCTGGACTTTTAGAAACTTATAAAAGACAAGACCAGGAGCAATTCTTACTTATGTTAAGAAGATTTCAAGCCACTACAGATGGACTGAGTTCGCTGTTAGATGAATTCACGTCGAATGGGGAAGAATTTCTACAGCAGAAAGATGAGAATAAACGTCTCGACATTGATGAGATATGTAGAGATGTTCTTGATGCTCTTAAAGAGGACATTGAAGGTAAAAATATAATTGTAATTAAAGATTTTAAAAATTCGACAGTTTTATTCCCAAAGAACAACCTTAGAAGTATAATCTATAATTTGCTGCATAATGCCGTAAAGTATAGGGACCAAAGTCGGAAATCAATTATTCAAATAGCCACTTTTAAAACAGGAGGTTATGTTGTATTCAGCGTTGAGGATAATGGCTTGGGTATAGCTAAAGAACATCGGAAAAAAATCTTTAAAAAATCTACAAGATTAAATAAGGAAATAGAGGGAACAGGTATGGGATTATATATAATCAAGAAGATGATTGAAACCCATGGCGGTAGAATTGAATTAGAAAGTACTTTCGGAAAAGGTTCCAAATTCCAGGTATTTTTTAAGATGATATAAGCGAGAGCTGGTATTAAAGTGAAAAATCGCCAATCAAAAAATGGATAGAGATAATTTTCGAAAATGATGCGGGTAATAAAAACCTTTTTTACAAATCTAATTCCAAATGTTGGTTTTTTGCTTACAAAAAAACAGAAGGGACAGTGACGGCGCGGAAGTGGGTCTAAAGTCTTTATGTAAAGTACAAAAACATTGGAATGGTGTCCAAGACCTTTGTAGGGAAGAGCTTTCCCCTCAATAAAGCTTTTTCTGCGGAATGAAGTGGGAATGCTGAACGGGTTATGAAAACAGATTATCCTCATGAAGTAGGATTAAAGCGGACTTGACTTCAAAGGTGTAGAATGGAAATCGGAAGCTTTGGAGTTGTGTCCAAGACTTTTAGTAATGAAGTGCTTTTCCCGGAATGGAGCTTTTCTGCGGAATGCAGGGGAATGGGCTGAGTGGAATTATAGCTCAAACCTTTCAAGCAATCCTATTTTGGATAGTAAAAAAATCCAGTTTAAGGTACCGGATAAACCTTTAATGACATTAAGCCATTTCATAGACAGCATTGAACAGTTTTTTGTCCAGGTGTTCCTGTTGTGAAAAGCTTTTCTTCAATGTATTGTGAAGCATTTGGTTAAAAGCATTATAGCCTATCCATAAATTGGGGACTTCATTAAGCAGCAGAGCTTCATTATTCAGAATTTCGAGAACTTCACGGGATTTCTTTGAAGGATCATTGTTTTTGTCACTACATTCATACCGGAACAATTTTGTTTTTTCCAAAATTACCTTCACGAATTCTTTGGTGTCGATAATTTTAAATTCCTTCATTTTGTCGAACTTCTTGGTAATGGTGTAAAATTCATTGTCCAAGAACTTATCGAACAAATTGATCAACCTCGGCATTATCAGGTCGGTATTGTTCTTACTGTGCTTGATAGCAAACTCAATTTCCGTTTGTGAAACGTGCAGGCCATTAGAGCATATTTCCCTGTAAAAGCCAAAATGTCCTGAAGTTTTTTCGCTCCCATCATAGGAATTCTTGAACCGCAGCATCGGCAGTATCAGGTCTTTTTCGTTCTTGACCGAAAATTGGCTGTTGTCATCGATTATAAAGTCGGTAATGAACGACCTATCGTTCCTGTTGATTGTTCGTTTCTGATAGTTCAGTCCAGCACCGGTCAACATTTCTTCGGCTTTCTTGAAGAAAAGTTCATTGGGTACGTGGCCATAGCTGTTGGACACCACATTGACAATTTTGCCATTTGAGATAATGACATTTTCAAGCCCCCTTCGGGATTCCATTTGTGTCAGGCTTCTTAAAGACTTCATTTCTGATGGAACAAAGATTTGATCCTGCTGTAAATTTGATAAATACATAACATTTGATTTTAGTTAAACAATTAATATTTAAGCTAGAACCAAACGGAAGATAAAATCTCGGCTCAAAAGGAAACGGAATAAATAGCGAGTGCGGGAGCGGCTTTATGCCGTAGTCTTTTGATGGGAATATTTTACGAGTTTAATTTTGCGCCGATATTGATTGAATACTATATACTCCTCTTTCTCAATTTGAAAAGAAAACCTACTCTTGCGGAGTAGGCTTTCCTCTTTTAAGAATTTGAAGTTACCTTAGAGTTCAAATTTTAGGAGTTGTTTCCTCTATTTCCGACTTACGTTCTTCCAAAGTGGACTGCAAATATTCCGGAGCTTGTAAGGCAACGGGCAATACCAAAACAGGGCATCAACAGCCACAGTAAGGAAGGGGCAAGGTATGGGCGGTTATTTTTCGCAGAAAATGTTCGGCATCCCGAAGGGCCTGGCCTTGACCAAGCGGTTGGACGTGGCTACATTTGCCCACGGTTTGGTTTTGGTTGCCTCAGTTAACCGAAACAAAAAATGACTTACCACAGAAATTTATGGCTCAATAAAAAACTAAAATCTGCAAGGAATCAAACGAGAAAATAAGAATGCCGACTGGATTAGAACCTAAAAGGTGTTTTCTGAATCCAATTATTGATAATGTACACTTGTTTCAGCTTTGTCCTTGATGTTTAATTTACTGCGTAACGAATGCATATCCGAAGATACTTTTTGTTCGATGACCCTGGCATAGATTTGTGTTGTGGAAAGTTTTGTATGACCGAGTAATTTTGAAACGGTCTCAAGGGGCACACCATTGGAAAGCGTAACCGTAGTTGCAAACGTATGCCTGGCCGCGTGAAACGTAAGCTTTTTATTGATTTTTAGGATTTTAGTTATTTCCTTCAAATATTTATTGATTTTCTGATTGGAAAATACCGGCAACAGTTTTTCTTCCCTGCTTTTAAAACCTTGGTCATACTTTTTCAAAATATCAAGGGCTTTGTCCAAAAGGGGTATTTTTACAGCTTCATCGTTCTTTTCCCTTTTTGTGAATATCCAGTAATCCCCATCAATTCCGCGTACAATATGGTTGTCACTCAGCAATTTTACATCGATATAGGATAGCCCGGTATAACAGGCAAAAACAAAAACATCCCTTGTTTTTCGATGCACTTCTTTGGAGAGTTGGCCGCATTCCAATGCTTCAAGTTCTGATTGGGATAAAAATGCCCGTTGATGTTTTGTGAACTTTAGCGAGAACCTTACAAAAGGGTCTTTCTCGATCCATTCCAACCGGAGGGCAAGGTTCATCATCTTTTTTAATCGCTCCAAATGTTTCATAACCCCATTGTTTTTAAGGGGCTGGGAACGGTTTATCGATTTTCCGTTGCGAAGGAACTGCTCAAAATCAATGATGAATTTATAGGATAATTGCTTTAGGTAAATATCATTGGTCTTCAATTTGTTCTTCAGATACCTTTTGATATAGCGTTCCGTGGTGTAATAATTTTTCAAAGTTCCGGGCTTGAGTACCGAAACCATATTCTCATTGTGGTAAGAAACCAACTGAAGTAGTGTTTTGTGCTGTTCATCCTCCCCCAGATAACGGGCTTTAATAGCCTGGGCAGTAACGTATCTGGATTCGCTTAAAAGTTGTTTGTGGCATTCCAATAAATCGGAATAAACCTGGTCTAAGTACACGTTGAGGGCTTTCCCCTCAGAAGTTCTCGAATTTGCCCTCTTGGAACGGGTATCCCAATAGGTAACCGAAGTGGCTCGTTTTAAACTGATTTCGGCACGTTTTCCATCCACGGTTATACGCGCGTAAATGGGTGCCAAATCATCTTTTTTCTTGGCCATACTCAGCCAAAAGTGAATATTAAAAGTCTTAGAAGTCTGCATAAACCCTCGCTTTAAGTGAATAATCGATTTGTTTACGAAAGTCAAATCGATGCGAAAGTCAAGTCTACTGAATTACCAATGTAGTAAAAAATTTGGTAATAAATCAGGTAACCGAATAGGTAACCTTTGGTTTGATAATAAAGCCAATCTTATGATTTCAGAAAAAATGAAAATCGCTGATTTTCATAAGATTAGCTATTTTTTGATGTCCGTTGACACCGTAATTGTCGGGGTGGCAGGATTCGAACCTGCGGCCTCCTGCTCCCAAAGCAGGCGCGATAACCGGGCTACGCTACACCCCGAGATCAGCTAATGCTGATAACCTACATTAACCTGTAAGCGGCTGCAAATAT
>Ga0208014_1000162_pt1 | contig 38159 bp, 33 predicted proteins | sample 25_taG_FD_184099 | JGI IMG/M metagenome (GOLD analysis project Ga0208014, IMG submission 184099) | Marine viral communities from Cariaco Basin, Caribbean Sea - 25_WHOI_OMZ (SPAdes) (version 2) | ecosystem: Environmental > Aquatic > Marine > Oceanic | place: Caribbean Sea: Cariaco Basin...
CCCTTCTAATTGTGAGGTTTTTTCCTTTAGAAGTTCTTTAAGTCGGTTATTAGATTGCCGAAGAGCTTCAGAGAGATCATATAGTTCGGTTGATTTCTCTTCTAAAATTTTTTCAGCCAGTTTTCTGGCTTTTTTTTCTCTTTCAAGTGCTCTTTCTAATATTTCAATTTTTTTGGTAGGTTCCATTTTTTTTAGATATGAGGAATCTGACCTTTGTCCCATTATTTTCAATTTTTTCTAATTGTATTTGGGAATCCTGGTCGTAGTGTTCAAAAGTTTTTTCCATTAGGGCTTTGGCGAACATGTACATCGCTCTCTCTGAAAAGTACAAAATTTCCAATTCATCTTCGTGCTTTTTTATAATTTTAAAAGTTGGAAGTTCTGCTCCTGGATATAATTTTCTTACCTGAACATGAATATGATTCTCTATAGAAGAAAGTAATTCTATGGGATCTTTATACAGTGCAAAGATTCCCGGATGGATAGTTACGAGGGTGTCAAAAAAATAAAGTCCGTAATTATAAATAAGATCGTCTAGGGGGATAGCTACTTTTTTACTAAGGTTTACTAAAAGACTTTGCATTTCTACAAAATCATATGTACCTACAGAGGTATAAACTCCTTCAGATTGTAGTTTGGATTCTGTTATAATATGGTCTACTACCTCAATACCAAATTTCTTCTCGACCATATCGAGAAAGCCTGTAAATACGATACCTTTCATAATTGATTATCCTTTAATTAATTCATTCTGGCTCCAATAATCCAGGGCACTGCTTAATTTAGATACATAATCTTCGTACTTTAAAGGTTTAATAATGTATCCTGCAATACCAATTTTGTAGCATTCTAAAAGATCTCTTCGGTTACTGGAAGTGGTTAGGATAATAGTAGGGATATATTTTAAGATGTCATCCGCCTTTAAGATTTTAAGAAATTCTATACCATTCATTTTAGGCATATTCAGATCTAAAAATATAATATCTGGAAGTCGATCTTTTTTATTTAAGATCGTAAGGGCTTCTTCACCATTTTTAGCTTCAATGATATGGTGAGGTAGGGATAGGGAAGAAATCGTTCTGTTCAATTTCATCACTTCGATCATATCGTCCTCTATAAAAAGGATGGTCAGCTTATTTTTCATTTTAATTTTAGTGTCTTAAGTGAACAAAATTCATATAATAATAGTGAAAATTAAATAACATTCGTTTAATTCGGGGTTAGTGTCGTTAAACGGTTGTTTTCGATAGTTGAATGGAAATGGATAAAAAAAGCCATCGGAAATTGGGGGTATCCGACGGCTTTAAAAATGCCAGTATTTGGCATTTGGGTAGTAATTTTTTAATGAACAGAACTAGTGTCTACTTTACCAGATCCTTTTTTAATTAAGAGTACAAAAGGAACGCAAATCAAGAATAAAATTCCCAGATAAAGAAAAACGTCCATATACGAAAGTACGGTAGCCTGTCGCATAACATTGGCATTTAGTAAGGTATATGCCTTATCTAAAGATTCATTAATACTAAATCCTTTTTGAATGAAGTTTTGTTGTAGTGCTTGTATTCTTTGCTGTACCTGAAAATCGATCAGACTAATATTTGGTATTAAATCTACCCGGTGCTGCTGGGTAAATCTCGAAACAAAGGTGGTTATAATGGCAATACCAAAAGATCCGCCAAGTTGTCTCATCATCCCTGTAAAAGCAGCACCGTCACCAATATCCTTGCCTTTTAAAGTAGAAAGCGATAGCGTAGTAATAGGTACAAATAATAATCCTAATCCAACTCCTCGTACGACGAGTGGCCAAAACATATTTTCAGCTCCAGTATCGGGTGTCATCAATAAATACATCCATAAACTATATAAAAAGAAGACTCCAAAACCAGCGGCGGCCAGTATTTTTTGAGGTACTCCGCGTTCTAAAAGTTTACCGATTATCGGCATCATTAAACCTGTAGTGATCGAACTTGGGATAAGTAAAAGTCCCGCATCTGTAGCTGTCCAGCCTAAAATAGATTGGGTATAAATAGGAATAATGAAAGTGGAACCAAAAAGCCCAAATCCAAGTATAAAGGTAAGTACTGTACCAATACTTAAGTTGGTATCTCTCAATACCCTAAGATTTACCACTGGGTATTTGTAAGTAAGTTCTCTCCAAATAAATAATACCAGTCCAAAAGCGGCCATTACCGATAAGGTAACAATCGTGCCATCTTCAAACCAGTCGTCTTGCTGGCCATGTTCTAAAACAAATTGTAATGATCCTATAAAAGTAGCAAGGAGTATAATTCCCCACCAGTCAACTTGATTTGCTTTGAGTTTATCACCATATTTAGGACTCCTTACAAATAGAATAGTAAGGAAAGTGGCAATAATCCCAAGCGGAATATTAATGTAAAAAATATACGGCCAGGAAAAATGATCTACTAAATAGCCACCTAGTGGTGGTCCTAAAGTAGGACCAACGATAACGCCCATTCCATAGATGGCCTGAGCCATACCGCGTTTTGCTATAGGATAACTTTCAGTAATAATAGTTTGTGCCGTAACTAAAAGAGCACCACCACCCATTCCCTGGATAAACCTAAAGGCTACCAGTTCCCAGATATTAGTTGCATTTCCGCATAGAAAAGAAGAGATGGTGAAAATGATAATAGAAGCCGCAAAATAATTTCGGCGACCAAACTGCTTAGAAAGCCAACTTGTCATTGGGATAATGATTACATTGGCAATAGCATAAGCGGTAATAACCCATGCTATATCTGTTAAAGTGGCGCCAAGACTACCGCGCATATCATTTAGCGCAACATTTACAATCGTAGTGTCAATAATTTCCAGAAGCGCACATAAAACGGCAGTGATTGTAATAATTACTCTTCGGAATCCATATTCAACCAGACTGTCTTCGTCCTGTATTTGAGCTTTATCTTCAGCCATAATTTATTTTAAATGCACATCGACCAGCACGTTCATTCCAGAGCGTAGACGATCTAATTTTTCTTTATCATTCTCATCAGAGAATTCAATTTTAACGGGCAATCTTTGTACTGTTTTTACAAAGTTTCCCGTGGCATTATCCGGAGGAAGTAAAGAGAATCTGGCACCGGTAGCGGGAGAAAAGGCGGTAATCTTACCTTCAAATTCGTAATCTGGATAGGCATCAACCTCAATCCCGACTTTTTGCCCGATTCGCATTTTTTCCAGCTGAGTTTCTTTAAAATTTGCAATGATCCATTTATCATAGGTATTGACTAAATAGAAGAGAGATTGCCCCGGTTGTACAAATTGTCCCGGTTGAATATCTACACTAGATAATTGCCCATCTATTGGTGCGGTGATTATGGTGTATTCCATATTTAATGAAGCTGCATCCAACGCAGCTTTGGCACTTTCTACATTGGCTTCAGCAACATTCACCTGATTTTCTGAAATCTTAGTTTGCGATACCGCCGCATTGCGCTGACTGGCAGAAGCTTTTTCCTGATTCTTAAGAATTTCTAATTGTTGCTCGGCTTCTTGTTTTGCGGCAAGTGCCTGTTCATACTGCTGTTCTGTAATAGAATGATTGGCAAAAAGATTTTCGTAACGTTTAAAATCCTGCTGAGCTCTCCATAATTTTATTTCCGCAGATTTAATATTTCCACCGGCAGATTTGACTTGCGAGTTTGATGCCGCAGCGTTGGCCTGATAAGAGCCTATACTGGCTTGAGCAACTCCAACCTGACTTTGGGCAGCTAAAAGATTAGCTTTTGCTTGTTGTAACTTTACTTTATAATCGCGATTATCGATGATTAATAAAGTATCTCCTTTTTTTACTTTTTGATTATCGCTAACGTAAACCTTCTCAACATAACCGCTAACATGGGGAATAATAGGGTTCATATTCGCTTCTACCTGGGCATCGTCGGTTTCTTCGTGCGAAAGGGAATGTATAAATTTATAGCCGCCATATATGATCCCAACGAGTATTAAGGCTCCTATAATGAAGATAAACTTCTTATTTGTTTTTTTCTTTTCTTCCATCTTATTAAAAAGATTAGTTGTTTTTGAAATTGAATTTGTTTGTTAAATGACCTTCAGCTTGTAATAATTGATAGTATTTTAAGCTGATATCGGCACGGGCGTTTGTTTTATTTATTTTAGACTGAAGCTGTTCTACATCGGCTTCTAAAAGATCATTGGTATCTACGAGCCCGTTATCATATTTATCTTTAACAATGCGGTAATTTTCTTCTGCCTGTTCCTGTGATTGTGAATAAACTTCGAATTGGGTCAAAGCAAGCTGATACTCCTCTTTTGCATTTTTAACCTGAATTTTTACGTCATCTTTAGCTTTAGCGATATTGTATTGAAGTTCTTCAGCTTTATGCTGTGCGAGTTTCACATCATTCTTTGCTTTAAAAATCTTTGAAATATCATAGCTTACTCCAACTCCTATATTGATAGCGTTAGTTACTGTTAAAGCATTTTGAATATCTAAAGCAGCATATCCACCGATTAGTGCAATAGAAGGATAATAGGCAGCTTTAGCCATTTTGATACTATTTTCTGAAGCTTTTTGCCTGTAATCCAAGGCTTCCAAATCTGCACGTTGAATGCTAATACGTTCCACAGTAGGTGTGACACCAATAGTTTCTTCAGGCAACTTAAAAGTAAAGTTATCTGGAAGTTTTAAAAAAGTCGCCAATCTATAATTTAGAATGCTAACATTTTTCTGGGCTTCCTGTAGTGTAAGATTAATATTTGACTCCTGAAGCTGTGCTTTTAAAAGATCGTTTCTGGCTAATAGGCCGTTTTGTTCCATGGCGCTAAAGTCTTTTACTCGTTGATGGGCACTTTTAAGGTTTTCCTTCACCGCGGCTACCATTTGCTGGGCCTTATAAAGATTAAGATAAGTACTTATAGTTTGTAGCGCAATGCGTTCTTTGGTGCTAGTCGCTTCTAGACTTGTTGCTTCAAAATTATTAAGGCTTGCATGTACCGCATTTTTAAGTTTAAATCCAGAGAATATAGGCATAGAAATGCTGGCTTGTCCTAACATGATTTGATTAATGTCTGGGCTAACTGACCCTCCGGTTTCTCCATTGGCGGGTTCAGCACTTGCTATCGCAAGTTGTAGATCGATATTCGGACTGGTAAGGTATTGATATTGTCCAGATAGAGAAAACTCTGGATATTGATTATTTTTAGTAACCTTCAGTTCTTCTGTGGCTGTTTTGATAGTTGTTTCCGCAAGCTTTGCATCGTCACTATTGTTAAGAGCGATACTTACAGCTTCTTCAAGGCTTAAAGTTTTGTTCTCCTGGGAAAAACTCTGAAAACCAAAAAATAAACAACACACTAACAGTAAGGATTTACTCTTCATATGTTAAAAGTGCTTTAATTGTTCTTTGAATATGTTGGGTTAAGGTGGTTGTTACAAATTCATCAAAATCATTCTCCTGAAACAGGCGATGAGCTTTAGAATATATTTTTTTGTTATAATAGAGGTTAAAATAGCTTCCTAAAATTGTTGGGATAATAAGCTCTATGTTTACATTTTTACTAAAAACACCTTCTTTTTGCCCTGCTTCCACTAATTTTTTAAGGGTTTCCAGATTTTCCTGCTTTTCCCGGAGATAATTAGAGAAATCGATTTTAGGATTTTCTCTGGAAAACTCAAAATGTATCAGTTTTTGAATCCTTCTACCATTATGAATACGATTTATGATGACAGCAACTATGGCATCAATCTTTTTCATGAAAGTGTCTTCCTTCTGAATTACCTGATCTATTTCAATTTTAAAATTTAAAATTCGGTAAGAGACTAGGGTTTCCAGAAGTCTTTCTTTACTTCCAAAGTAATAAGAGATCATAGCAATATTAATGCCGGCCGTTTTTGCTATCATCCTAACTGAAGTTCCGTCAAAACCATTTTTAGAAAATAATTCTTCTGAAACCTTTAGAATATGTATTTGTTTCTCATTTAATTCCATAACCTGAATTACAAAAAATCAGGGTACAAATTTAAACAATTGTTTAAATTAAACATTTGTTTGATTTTATTTTAACCTATAACGTTTTAGAAGGAAATTGCAGTGTTATTTTATTCTGTCTTCCTTAAGTTCTTTTATATGCAGAAAGGCTTCGTGAAGTGAAGAAAATTGAAAAATTTTTCGTCTATAAAACATACGCTCAAAGATCAGATTCATCATGCCCGAGGAATGTGATGTAATGACTGAAAAGCTTTTTAAGAAATAACGATTATTGAAGAATTTAAGCCAGTCATGAGAGACGGTGTAATATTGATGTATGCGATTAGATATATAATGAGGATGGCAATCCTCACCTAAAATTCTCTTGGCATCAGCAATTACTTTTTCAGCACATGCCCAGTTGAAAGTAATCCCTTCGTGCATTTCAGAAACGATAATATCGTCTAGGAAATAATAAATCCCAAAGTCATAGTCGATAATCTCGATTACCTGATCGATATATTTTGAATCTGAAAGTCTCATGATATCAAGTATATGGCTAATGAATGTACAATTTTTATTTGAATCTTTGAAGTTAAAAATCAGTTTGTTTGATGCTTTAAAAAGAAAAGACCGGAATTTTTTCCGGCCCTTGAAAAGTATAATTTGTCAATACGTAAATTTTTTAATTCTGTACTTGAAAGTTTAAGGGAATAGTATAGCGAACAGGTACAGGTTTACCTCTTTGCTTCCCAGGCTCCATTTTAGGTAAAAGATTAATAACTCTTTTCCCTTCTTCCTCAAGAAGTTTGTGTGGTCCTCTTGCCTTTACATTTTTAACTTCACCGTTTTTATCTATTTCAAACATAATCGTAACCCGGTTTATACCGCTTAGACCTAAATCTTCCCCTAACCCGGTATCAAACTTTTTACCAATAAAGCGCGAAATTTTTTCACTCATACAGGCCTTTCGTTCTTCGTTATCCTTTAAGTTTTCGCATCCGGGAAAAATAGGGACATCTTCGATAAACTCAAATGGAACCGGCTCTACAGGTTCGTTATCAGGTACTTCTATAATATCATCTACTTCTACGATATCATCAAGACTGGTTTCTGTAGTTTCTATTTCGTCTTCAGGTTCGGGAGAATTATCTTCTGTAATCTCGATTACCGGTGGATCTTTAGGTTTTGGAGGTGGTAAGTCTTCCTGAACCTTAGTTATAGGGATGGCTTCTTCTTCAGGGATATCCAAGGGATCCCATTTTTCTGTCGTCGCCTGCTGTTGATCATAAGTTTTGAGATTAATCATAAAATAAGATAACAGCAAGACGGCAATAAGTCCAATTTGTAAAAATAGAACGGTCTTTTTCCTAAGATCTGCCTTTGGGTTTTTCTTTGGTTTCATAATGAAAAGAATTTATGTTAATAAAAAAGTTACAACTTGAACTTATCAGACGTACTGATAATTAGGGTAGTGGGGATAATATCTCGAATCACAACAACCGTGCCGAAGAATTGAATTTTTAGATTATACAAAAATATATAGGTTGATGTTCTTCATTTCAGGCATAAAAAAAGCGACTGTACTTTTATATACAATCGCTTTTAAGAAATATAAAATAAATGAATTTACTACTTACTCAAAGGAGTTTTATCGATATACATTTTTTGGTATGTAGGCTTGAACATATTACCCTCCCCAATTTTTGCGAAATCAATTTTATTTTCTTGAATTCTTTTAGTTTGAATTTGTGACCTTCCTAGAATTTCGTCAAGTGCACGAGATAAAAATGGTTCTTCGGGATCGCCCAGTATGCCTAAATTGCCTAAATCTTCTTCTATTTGAATATCTGGAATCAAACCATCTACAAAATTAGTATATCCATTTTTATTGGCTATTTTAAGTACTAGAGGCTGCATAGCATAAGTATGCTCGTCGTTCCTGTTTTTTTCGCTAAATGTTGGACTATCATATAGTGTAATTGAAGCTTGAAATTTACCAGTTGTTGTTTCACCAATTTGCACCACATTTATATAAGGATCCAGGCCATTAATTATAAGTTCACTTGCAGATGCCGTTGAAACGGTAGTAAGGATATAAACTTCCTTTAAATTTAAACTATTGATTATTTCGCCCGTACTAAGTTCAGTATCAAATTCATTGATAAGATAATCCGGAAAATTTTCTTCGTAGTATTTTTGATAATCTTCGTTCCATTGCTCCTGGGCAAAAACCTGACCTTCAAACTGTCCGGTGATCATACTTGCCAGATCTGTAGCAGTAGTGACAGATCCTCCGCCATTATATCTTAGATCTAAAACAAGATCGGTAATACCTGCGCTTTTAAATTCACCAAAAGCTGTATTAAGTTCTTTATCAAAATTTGCTATAAAGCTATTATACATTAGATACCCGATTTTTTTTCCATTCAGCTCAATCACTTTATTAATAAATACAGGATTCATGGTATAGTAATCATCGGTAAGATTGGCCGTATTATCCGTCATATGGATTACGCCGTCTTCAACATAGCCAGTATTGATAGTAAAAGCATCCTTAGATAATAATTCAGTATAATTTGAGGTTGTTAATTGCTCTCCGTCAACTTCGGTAAAAATTGTTCCTCTCGATAATCCTTCCTCTTCAGCAGATGTTCCCGGTAAAATATATTGTATATATCCAAAAACATCATTTGTCCCTCTAATTACTCCGAGTCCAAATTCCATTCCGGTGGCTCCACTTATTCCGTCGAATTGATTTTCAAGTTCCTCATAATCATCCGTAATAAAACTAAATCTATCCTGGCTTGAAAGCAAATTTTCAAAAAGTGATTCGGGAGTGCTAAAATTGTTTAGGAAGTCGGTTTTAGCTTTATCGTTGGTAAAATAATCATCAGCCAGTTCTGGAACATCGGCTTTATAAAGATAAATATCATTAAGTCCTCGATAAATAAAATTTTTAACCTCAAAATCAATTCGCTCTTCTTCTGTTTGTTCTTTTTCTTCTGCAGTGGGATCTTCCTCTGTAATATTACTGTCATCAGAGCATGCATTAAAGGAAAATAAACTTGCTAAGAATAGTAATAGTAAAAAATTCTTTTTCATTAGTTGCAATTTTTTAGAGTATATCAGCAATTATGCCAATTGATTTTATAAAATATACGAAGATACTACTACTGTGGATTATTATGATGTGGATTTTAACGTTAAAATTCTACATTATGTCATGAATATAAAACCCATTTATTAAAATTAATTAGTACTCATAAAAGGTATTTAAGGTGACTATAAGTTGGTCACCCGATTGTCATTTTAATTTCGATTAGGAGCATTATTTTATGTAATGCTTATTAAGTCATAAATGATATTATTAAAATTTAATTTTTTTAGTATTATTTTGTTTGAATTTTAACACAATACCATATAAAAACCTTACTTTTAGTAAGGTTTTTATATGGTATTATTAATAAATTAATATTTAATTTTAACTAGTTTATTAATAATTGTTAAAGTTTCTTTCAATGAGTATCATCAAAAAAACCTTAGCCTTTCTAATAGTAATTTTTTACTGTTTTGCACTTAGGGCACAAGAAGAGAATTCTATAGGTGCCCTACCTGAAATTGCCCCACCCTCTCCTACAGCCTATGAATTTACCAAATACGGTAATACTCCATTAGATGAGTCTACCGGCGTAGCGAACATTACTATTCCTCTTATAGAATATTCAGCAGGCTCTTTAAATCTTCCTATAAGTTTGTCCTATGCTACTACAGGAGTTAAAGTAGATCAAATAGCTTCATGGGTAGGTATGGGATGGAACCTTAATGCTGGGGGGATAATAACTCGAGCGGTACGCGGAGTTGCAGATGAAATTGCAAATTCAAAAAATTTTCAATCACTTGATACCACCCAATCATGGTATACTTCCTCAAGATTGAATTATTTATATTTTCTTCGAAGCGTTGTAGATGATGCAGATGCAATTGATTTTGAGCCAGATATTTATAATTTCAAATTTAATGGTATTTCTGGCTCATTCATTTTAGACGAGCAAAGTAATCCAATCTTATTAAAACAGGATCGAAGTTTAAAAGTTGAGTTACTTAATGGAGGTGATTTTAAGTTTATCACTGCTGATGGTACCGAGTATGTTTTTGATGTTAAAGAAACTACTCAACCTCAAAATAGCTGTACAACCGGTAATTTAGAGCCTACGGTTACAAGTGCTTGGTACCTTTCAAAAATTACCGCATTGAGTGGAGATGAAATAACTTTTAGCTATAATACACAGAGCATGTTCTATGCATCCGGTTTTAATCAAACATATACCGCTCCTTATTATTATACGGGAGGGTCTCAAGATTGTACCGCTCCTACTACTGTAGAAAATAATTGCGAGCTTTATAGTTCTGTATCCTCAAAAAAAATAAGTTTAATTTCGAATAATCGAAATTCGAAAACGATTGTTTTTAACACTACGTCAAGAGGGGATATTGAAAATACATCGGTTAAATTATCAGGCATTCAATATAAAAATGGTTCGGTTATAATAAAGGACTATGATTTTTATTACGATCTTATTACAAGTACAAAAAGTTCAACAAACCCCTATTTAAATAATAGTACTTATAAAAAGAGAATATTCTTGAATAGGGTAGAAGATAATACGGGTAGTGAAAGTAAGACTCATCGATTTTATTATAACGCTCCAACAGAATTGCCACCACGTTTTTCATTTGCACAAGACCTCTTAGGTTTTAACAATGGGGAATATAACAACCAAAGTTTATACCCAGATTATGTAGGGAATTTATATTCTATTTCTTATACGGAAGCAGAGCGCGCTGGAAATTTCACTTATACCAAAAACGGTATTTTGGAAAAAGTGGAATATCCTACTGGAGGATATACTGAAATTGAATACGAACCTAATAGTGTAATCACGAGTGAATCTGCCTATGTTTATGACGGGTTTAATATTTCAGTTTCCACCACTGGAAGCGAATATAATGAACATAGTATTTCTCCGCAAATGGGGTCAACACTTGAACTTAATGGAGAGGTGAATATCATTGATGGCTCTGATGCAGTTCATGATAGGGTCTTTTTAAAAGTCTATAATGAGACTACTTCTTCTTATATATTAAATGAAAACGTAGCCGCAGGATCTTTTAATTATAATGTTAATATGAATGCAGAAAACACCTATAAAATATCTTTAGATCTTTCTCCTGTATTATTAGATGATGTTGAAGCTAATGTAAGTGGAAGCTATATTTCAGACAATATTACTCAATCTGTTACTAGTAATTCTGGTATTAGAGTGAAAAAACTCACAGATGTAGCTGGGACATCTTCAATTCCTATAGTTAAAAGATTCTATTATAATGATATGGCACATTATGATCAGGAGATATTTCCATTATTTGGTTCTGTGAATTTATATGAAATTCAAGAAAAAAGACTGGCATGTGGTGATTACTATGAAGAGTTCACAATAACATCTGGAAACTGGAACCAGTTTTATTACTTTAATAATAATATTGGATTCTATGATCAGGTAACCATTAGCTATGGAGGGGATAATTTTCAAAATGGAGGTATTGAAAAAACATTTTTAGCTTCGTATGATGGTTCAAAAACTACTTTTCAAACAGAGGTGATTCCAAATGGTCCATTGTCCAATGTATCTCCGTACAAAGGAGAATTAATAAAAGAAATTAGCTTCAAATCCAATAATGGAACTTTTGAAAAGCTTAAGGAAACGATCTATAACTATGATACTACCAGAGTTGAGCAAATAGATGCCTACCTCGGTAGAAATAAAAGCCCTGCTTTTGTTTGCCCTGCTGGAGATAATAATTTAACTACCATGGCTGAAGGTACAAAGGATTATGAGATGAATCATTATTATGTGCTAAGCGAAAAGAGAAATCTGGTAGAAAAAATAGAAAAGTCATATTTTGGAGCGGGGGATGTTATAAGTACGGTAGAGTATGAATATAACGGAATTAATCATGATTTACCAACTAAGATTACAACCTATCAGAGCGATGATTCCAAAATTACATCTCAGCAAATATGGTATCCAAAAGATATAACTAGCACTACTTCGTTGGGTTTTAATAGCCTGAGTTCTCAAGAGAAAGCCGTGATTGATAACATGGTTCTTAATAATGTGGTTAGTAGACCAATACAGAAACAAAAACAGGTGAAGTTAGGAAGTTCTATTTTATCCAATGAAGTTGAACGCTACCTCTTTCTAAATAATTCAGGCCAATTTTTACCAAAGAGCGTCCAAGTTTTAAAAGGAACTTATAATAGTTCTTCTAATGCGTTACAAAACCTATTAACTTATCATGAATATGATAACTATGGGAATCTTATGGAAGTGGCTAAGGAAGGGGGAGCCCATGTGTTATATTTATGGGGATATGATCGTCAATTCCCAATAGCAAAGATTGAAAATACTTCAAAAACAATTCTTCAAAATATCTTAGGTACGTTAACTGATGTAGATGAGACAGATCTTTCAGCGATTAATAATCTTCGAAATAATACTTCCTTTAAAGAATCGATGATCACTACCTATGACTACGATCCATCTTTTGGAATAGTGAGTTTAATAGATCCAGCCGGCTTAGAGATAAGTTTTTTTTATGATTCCAGTGGTCGTTTAAAAATGATTAAGGATGATGAAGGAAATATTATAGAAGAATACAATTACCATTATAAAGGGGAATAATTCCAAAATCTTTTAAGATGATGAAAACTAAAATACTTTTATGGGGGGTATCCCTACTTGTTTATATGTTTGTTAATCAGAGTTTTGGTCAGGTAGTCGAGAAAGATTCTGTCTCAGCATCTGAAGCTGTTATACAAATACAATCAGCGCAGGCTGTACAACCACCTCCGGGAGGTGGGGGTGGAGGAACGACTTATCCCTGGAATCGGGATAGGGATAATGATGGATACGGAGATCCAAATGATCAGGTAATGAGTGAAACCAAACCAGCGGGTTATGTTGCCAATGCTTCCGATTGTAATGACAATGATCCATCAATCCACCCAGGAGCTACAGAAATAGCAGATGGTAAAGATAATGATTGTGATGGTTTAATAGATGAAGGTGTTCCTTCAGTTTTGAGTAATGAAGACTTTGAGGACAATCTAGGGGGTTGGCAACAAGCTACTAATGATGATATAGATTGGACGCGCCTTTCTGGAAGCACGCCCTCATCAAATACAGGGCCTGCTAGCGCGATATCAGGGAGTTATTATTTATATCTTGAAGCAACAAGTAATACAAGTAAAAGAGGGATCATAAGTAGTCCTTTTTATACGATTCCGCAAGGTTATGAAATGCGGTTCAATTATCACATGTATGGAGCTGATATGGGAAGTTTAACTGTTGAAATTAGTTCAAATGGAACAAGTTGGACTTTATTATGGTCAAAGTCAGGTGATCAAGGTAATGCATGGCGTGAAGCTATCATTGATTTGTCCTCCTATGGAGGGAACACAAGATATATCCGTTTTAATGGACTTACCGGATCTAATTATCGAAGTGATATTGCGATCGATAATATAGTGTTTGCAAGTGCTACCAGTGGTGGCGGAGCTGTTGATTTTAGTGATGAAAATTATGTGTATACGAGAACTTATCGCCAAGCACATACTACGTCATTGGATCAAAGTCAGTTAACCCCTTCTAAAGCAACAGAATCGATTACCTATTTTGATGGACTTGGTCGTCCTATGCAACAGATGGGGATCAAGCAGTCGGACGGGGCTAATGATATCATCACCCATATCGGGTATGACAATTACGGGCGCCAGGATAAGCAATACCTCCCCTATGTAGAAGGCAGTGGTACTGCCGGGAGCTACCGTGGCGATGTCAGTGGCGCCACCAAAACCTATTACAAATCCCACTATAGTAATGATTTTACCGGATCGAATAATACTACGGCCAACCCGTATAGTGAAATCCTTTTTGAGGCCTCGCCACTCAACCGCGTTTTGGCGCAAGGGGCTCCCGGGGATGCCTGGAAGATCAGTGGTAACCATACCATACAGACCGATTACCAAACCAATACCGGCAGTGAAGTACGGTTATATGAGGTAAGCTTAAGCAGCAGTTATGAGCCGAGTCTGTTACTCTCTGGGTATTATGATCCGGGAGAACTGTATAAAACAGTAGTCAAGGATGAGAACTGGAGCAGTGGAAACTTGCATACTACCGAAAAGTTTAAAGACAAGCAAGGTAGAGTAGTCTTAAAGCGTACCTATGGCCCTGCCGATAAGAATATGGATGGGGATGCCACGGATTCCGGGGAGCCCAATGCCACCCATGACACCTATTATGTATATGATGATTATGGGAATTTAACCTATGTCCTTCCCCCTAAAGCAGAGGCCACAGGCAACCAGCCTTCTTCGGGAGAACTTGCCGGGTTATGTTATCAATACCGCTATGATAAACGCAACCGCCTTATCGAAAAGAAAATTCCTGGAAAAGCCCTGGAGGCTATTGTATATAATAATCTGAACCAACCGGCAATGACCCGTGATGAGGAATTAAAAAACAAGGGCCAATGGCTGTTTACCAAATATGATCCCTTTGGGCGTGTCGCGTATACGGGGAATATCAATCATACGGGTGAACGATCTTCTATGGAAGGGATCTTTTCTGGGGCTGCCCATCATTATGAAAAACGCCAGGGTGCCACTAATGTGGGCGGAAAAACGATCTATTATAGCAACCAGGCCAAACCCAGTGGGGTGAATGAATTATATACGGTAAACTATTACGATAACTATGATTACAACCCTTCGTTGAACCTGCCCTCAAGCAGCCAGGGACAAACCATTGTTCAGGGCGGCAGTAAAGTTCAGGGACTTCCTACGGGAAGTCTGATCCGGGTATTGGGTACCTCCAGCTGGATTGAAGTGATCAATGGCTATGATGCCAAAGGGCGCCTAATCTATACCAAAGAACAGAACCCATACCTGGGCACCACCCAAACCACTGAGCACTTGTTGGACTCGTTTACCGGGGAAGTGGAAAAAACCAAAACCACCCATGTCAAGACGGGAACGGGGGCCATTACCATTACGGTGGAAGACTTCTATCAATACGACGATCTGGGAAGGATGACCTTACATACCCAAAAGGTCAATGGCGGCAATGAAGAACGGATTGCCGAAAATACCTATGATGAATTGGGGCAATTGAAAAGCAAGGAAGTGGGCAACCGTAAAGGCTATACCGCCCTTCAAGAGGTGGACTATGCCTATAACGTACGTGGCTGGTTGAAAGGTATCAATAATATTGGCAGTACCAGCAAGCTGTTTAATATGTCATTGTATTACCATGACGGGAACAGTACCGATCTTTACAATGGGAATATCAGCGAGGTACGCTGGCGAACCAAGAATACCGACAATGCCCAAAAAAGCTATAAGTACTACTATGATGCCCTCAACAGGATTACCAAAGCCTATGGGGGGACCGGCACTGGTGATAATGGGGATAAGTTTAATCTGGGATCCTCTTCCATTCCAATGACCTATGATCTCAATGGGAATATCACCCATTTGTTCCGTAGGGGCGCTATTGTGGCCAGTCCCAGCCTGTCGAACAACAACCATTTTGGGAGCATGGATAATTTGATCTATAAGTACCAGGGTACCTCGAACAAGCTCCAACGTATCGAAGAAAACAATGGGAATGACAATTACGGATTTTTGGATCATTCCACTGCGAGTACGGAGTATACCTATGATCTCAATGGCAATTTGAAAACCGATGCCAATAAGGATATTACCAGCATTACTTACAATCACCTGAACCTCCCCACAAGTATTATCTTTAATGGGAGCAGTTCCCAGAAAATTGAGTATTTTTATGATGCCAATGGGATAAAATTAAAGAAACGCGTGAACGATAATGGCAATATAACCGAGACCTTGTATGCGGGCAATTTTATGTACCGTGGGGGGAGCTTTGATTTTTATTTTCACCCGGAAGGCTATGTGGAGAAAGAGAACAATGCCTATAAATATTACTACCAGTACAAGGATCACTTAGGGAACATCAGGGTAACCTATGATAATAGTGGATCGGTATCCAGCCCGAATGCTTCCATTGTGGAGGAGCATAATTATTATCCTTTTGGGTTACAGCACAGGGGGTATAATGATGCCAATGGAACACGGGGCAGTGACTTTGCAAACAATTATATGTTTGGGGGGAAGGAACTCCAGGATGAGGCCGTAGGCAGTAACCGATTGGACTATTATGACTTTGGGGCGAGAAATTATGACCCTGCGTTGGGAAGATGGATGAACCTTGACCCATTAGCTGAACAAATGAGAAGACACAGCCCCTATAACTATGCCTTTGATAATCCTATATATTGGATAGATCCTGATGGTATGGCACCAACTGATACTTATATTGATGCTAGAACGGGAAAAGTTTTAGGGCAAGATGGAGCAAGTACAGATAACCTGAGGGTAATAAGAAAACAAGACTGGGACTATTGGAAAGATGAACACGGAGGAACTATTTCAACTCAAGCAACTGCTGATTTGCAAGCTGATAGTAAACTCGTGACAGTCAATGAAAGTCAAATTCAGAGCGAAGTACAATCGGTAGCCGATGATACGAAAAGTGAAGGTATTGAAAACCAAGCTTTTTTAACATTAGATGTAAATACAGGAGAAGTGGCAGCGCAAAGAGGTCCTGATGGAGATAATAGTGAAACAACAATTGAAACTACTAAAGCTGGAGATGATGGTGCGCCAAGAACAGACAGAGGAAAGATGCTTATAGCACAAGTTCACGGACATCCTGAAACCACGGAAAGTGGGATGGAAAACATACCAGGAACATCAAGCGACAAAGATAAACCTACAGCTATGAGCTTAGGAATTACAGTATTTGCTATTGATTCTTATAATGGAACAGCAGGAGGTCAGTATGATGTGCATTCTGTAAACAAAAGCGGTACACAAACCAACTTTGTAGGAAAGACAAAGGGAGCTAGTACAGGAACGATTAATTTTACCCAAATTTTAACGAATCTATTAAAAGGAGGAAGATAATGAGAAAAGTATTTTTATTAGTGATACTATTGTTTACTATCGGAAGTTGCAAATCAACTAAAGTTAGTGAACCTATCACCTATTTTTTGCCAAGAGCTGTTGAAGAAGAGTTGTTTAAAATTATAAGCGAACAAAAAGAGATTGATTATTGTTTTTACTTGTTATCAAAAGGTGAGTACAAATATGAAATATTTATAATTGAAGATGAATTAAATAATAATTTTAAGTCAGTTAATAAATATCGATATGTAGATAATACCAATAGAAAATTACTTGTAAATGATAAATTTTACCCTTTAGTTTTTGCTACAGATTATGCTTTTGGTACAGATTTAAGAAAAACTGAATTAAAAAACTTGTCAGAAAGAAATCAAATTGATAATGAAGAAGATGGCTATATTCTATATAAAATAGATGTACTTTTACACGGGAAATCAATTGTTTTTGATAATAAAGGGAAGATATATAGTGAATAGCTGAAAACAAATACAACTAAAAAAAACCAAACTATAAAGATTAAATTAAGGCAAACCACCACCTTTAACGAGGTGGTTTTTTATGCCCTAAAGCGAAGCTACATTTTTAGAAAAGAAATCCTTGATTTTTTTAGAAGTCAGCATTTTATCAATCATTTTCAAGATAATTTAGGGAACATTAGGCTAACCTATGATAATAGCGGATCCGGTATCCAGCCCAAATGCTTCGACTGTGGAGGAGAATAATTACTATCCTTTCGGCTTACAGCACAGGGGATATAATGATGTTGTGAATGGCCAAGAATACAACTACAAGACCTATCAGGGGGCAGGAACTTAACGATGAGCTTGGTCTTAACTGGCTTTCCTTTAAGTACAGAAATTATGACCCTGCAATAGGACGTTTCTTTAACGTTGACCCACTTACTGAAAAATATATGGATTGGGCACCTTATGTATTCAGCGGCAACAGGGTTATAGATACAAAAGAACTGGAAGGGTTAGAGCCTTATGTGGTAACTGGAAGAACATTTATACCAGACAAAACTATACCTAACCCTAATCCTCTATCAAAAACTAAATCTTTTGCAGGAGATAATAGAAATAATTATCAAGTTAATACAACGGCATATAGAACTGAACAGAAAGTTAGAGTTGATTTTGATAATAATAAGGCTACAACATTAAGCAATAGGGCTAATGGTTCAAGAGGTTATGATAAAAAAGGAAATGTAACAGAAACTTCTAAACCTGGTAAAGCAGGTCCAACACTAACGTACACAATGAAGAATGGTACAGCAACAGTCAATATGGAAGGTAGATGCATCAAATAAGTTAGTTGATGGCGCACCTGCTATTAATTATGAAGTAGGTGTTACAATAACTCAGGGAGAAGATGGCTCATTTAGTTTTGAACTTAAAGGGGAATCTGATGGTTTTCCAGCTTATGAGTTTTTTATCACGAATGAAAAAGACGGAAATTCTTATCAGATATACGGAAGTAATCCTAATAAAACAGGAGATTCACCTTGGGCATTATTACCTCCAATGGAAAAAAATATTAATGTGAGTGGAAATAGTACTACCACAAAGCCAATCGAAGAAGATAAAAAAATAATTAGAAATATGAGAAATAAAAATTTAATTCTTCGATATTTTGGACTGTTCTTATTAGTTGTAGGGATTATTTTGAACGTAAAAATGTATATAGATGAAGCTTGGCCAACTTATTTGTTTTTTATAATAAGCGTAATAGGTATTATTCAAATTATAGCATCGTTTGTATCTAAACAAATGAAAGTTAGTTGGCAGATACATTGGGCTTTATTGCCAGTAGTATTAGGATTTATATATTTAAACCTGTGATAAAAATAAATGTAAATTTAACCACCTTTAACGAGGTGGTTTTTTTATACCTTAAATCGGTCAAAACAGAGTCCTCGCCAAAAAGTTATCAACAATTACCTTTTTCGTACGCATCCCTTGGTTTTATTGGTGTTTACGCTGTTCCCTTCCTTTTTTCATTTTGCCCCACTTCCCTGTATTTAGAGGGGTTCTTTCAGCGTTATTTTTTGGTTTTGGCTTTATATTTTTAGGTAGGTTTTCGGTGCTGTTTGTCCCACAGCCCGCCCGCCGAATTTTCGGGCTGCGGGAGAGCTGTTTTTCACTTTTTACAGTAAAAAAACACCTGTTTTTGGGGCATTTCAAGGGTTTTACTGTAAATCTCCGTAAAATGGATTTTAGGTACTTACGTAAATGCCTGTTTCATAAGAGGTTTTCCGATATAGCACCGTGGCGGTGGGTTACCCTCTTGCTCTGTTATTTTTCCGTTTTTCCCATTAGGCACTATTTTAATTTTGAGTGCCTTAAAACACAACTTGCAAAAAGTGTTTTCGCTTTATTCTTTGATTTTTACACGGACGGTTTTAGGAGGGCTTATTTCTTGTCCAACAATTTTTCCAAGTAGCTTACTTTCTCTTTTTCGGCAGCCAACAACCTTTCGTAGAGCTTTTTGTTTTCTTCAACCGACTCAATTAACTTATCCAATGGGTTAAATGTGCAATGGTTTGCATTAAATGCTCCATTGCTCAAACTACTGTCATAAAAATTATTAAAATAATTAATAGCCTTTTCGTCCGAAAAATTCTTTATCGCATCGGGGGTTACCCCTAATACTTTAGCCACTCTTTCCAGTTTCTCGTCCTCGATTTGTTCACTTTGTTCCAAGCTGGACACGCTTTGTTGGCTTATACCCAACTCAATGGCAAGGGCTTCCTGTTTCATTCCCCTAAGTTCTCTGATACGGCTTATTTTCCTGCCGATATGTGGTGTGGCTGTTGTACTCATATCCCAAAGATAACAACTTTTATTTATATCCCTACAGGTAAAATACAAACTCCTTTTGGTGCTATACACCCCGTTTGGGTTGGGTACGCCAAGCCCTTACCGTTCCTTTAGGGTAAATCACTAAGGAAGATGAACCATCAGGCAATTAAACGATTATTGGAAGGCGATGAACCCATTGCCGTGATACGGTATTTTGAATGGGCTATTTTTTCACGCAGCTATGACCATACCAAGTATATTACCAGCATTACTTACAATCACCTGAACCTCCCCACAAGTATTATCTTTTAACGGGAGCAGTTCCATGAAAATTGAGTATTTTTATGATGCCAATGGGATAAAATTAAAGAAACGGGTGAACGATAATGGCAGTATAACCGAGACCTTGTATGCGGGTAATTTTATGTACCGTGGGGGGAGCTTTGATTTTTATTTCCACCCGGAAGGCTATGTTTCTAAAGAAAATAGCAATTATAAATATTACTACCAGTACAAGGATCACTTAGGGAACATTCGTGTGAGCTATGATAATAGCGGATCGGTATCCAGCCCAAATGCTTCTATTGTTGAGGAGCATAATTACTATCCCTTTGGCTTACAGCACAGGGGATATAATGATGCCAATGTTGCACGGGGCAGTGACTTTGCGAACAATTATATGTTTGGAGCGAAGGAACTTCAGGATGAGGCCGTAGGCAGTAACCGATTGGACTATTATGACTTTGGGGCGAGAAATTATGACCCTGCGTTGGGAAGATGGATGAATGTTGACCCATTAGCCGACCATCCGAAACAAATAGGAACATCTCCCTATGCTTTTGTAAATAACAACCCAATAAGGTATGTTGACCCAACAGGAATGATTTGGGAAGACCCCAAACAAGCGGAAAGGCTAAATAAATCCATTAATAGCAGGATAGAGAGCGTAGATAAGAATAGTACGAAAATTCAGGCTAAAATTGATAAAGGTGGATTGAGTGATAAGAAGTTAGCGAAGCTTGAAGGTAAACTTGCAGATAATAGTCAAAAAGTTGAAATGTTGAATCAATCACTTGCAGACGTTGAAGCGATTGGAAATGCTGCCGAAACTTATAAACTTGGAAGCCCAAGTGCGAGTGATGGCACTCACGGAGTTGTTAAAGGAGCTGATGGAGTTATCAAAATTGAAGGAAGCAATACAGGTCTTCATATTCACGAAATCCGACACGTAGGACAGTCTATTGAAGCTGGTGGAGTTAAATTTAATAAAGATGGTAAATTATTAAATGCTGCCACTACTTTAGAGGGAGCAAGAAATAACGAAGTAAATGCCTATCAGACACAATTTTCTTTTGACGGTTCATATCCTGCAGGAGCCAGTTCATTAAAAGACATTAATGGCACAACATTAATGAACATAAAGACCTCAGATGGTAAAACTGTTTACGAAAAGCTAAAAGATAAGAAGAAATGAGAAAGTTGTTATTTATATTGATAGTAGCGTTTCAACTTGTGGGCTGCATTTCAACAAAAGGTCAAAAATTGAAAGTTCAAGATATGTCAGGTGTATATGAGCGACAAGAAAGCTCTGAGAAGTTAGAATTAAAGTCTGATGGAGCCTATATATTATGGAACGCTGAAATATCATTTACTCCTGTAATAGAACAGTGTGATTATGCATCAAAGGGGAAATGGTCTGGTATAGCAGATAATGTTATAGAGATTACAAGCGAAGATTATTATACAGAGCAAAAGGGCTTTGAATATGAGATTGAAAAAGAGAACAAATTTTCTCAGGACAGTTTGTATATCCAAGTGGTTTTTCCTACTGATTTTCACCCTGTAAAATTGGGCTTTACATTTAACCACAATAACAGTAAGTCCATTACAACAGACAAGACAGATATCGTATTGCCTAAATCAAAGCACTTGTGGGATAGAAGAACCGCTACAAACCAAATCAGTTTTAGCCTGAATGCTGATGTATCAGGAACGGAACTTTACAGAAGCAGGATATTATTTAAAATTTTTGAGGAGTCAATAGACACCGAAAAGTTTAACTTTTTGACTATTAGCTTGCCCAATTTTGACAGATGCTTTTTTGAGTTTGAGCCTTATAATCAGGAATTGATTTATATCAAAGGTAAAAATCAGATATTGTGGCAAGGGGAAATATGGAAAAAGTAGTATAAAGAGTAACAAAAGCCCAGGCGTACCGCTTGGGCTTTTTTATTACATAATACTCTGAAATTTAGTTTGCTTAATAAAAGCATCAAGGAGAGCGAAGACGTGTTGTTTAAACTTGGACACGAGTTGGCACACGCATATGATAAAGACAGAGGTTTTGATTTTACATCGACAAGTTTAGGTGGCTTACCATCAAGTGAAATAAATGGTGTTCGTTTTGAAAATTATTTAAGAGCACAGGATGGTGAATCGAGAATGAGATTAAATTACACATTCGGGGGCACCAACTATAATTTAAGAAGTTCCTTTGATGGTAATTCGGCCGGTTATTTTAACTCTTATATTGCCCCATTAGGAAGAAATGAAGTTTATAAGCGTATTAGTCCAATAAATCAATTCAATCCAAATATTGATAATACATACGTGAGAAAGCCTGTTTTATATAGGGTTTATGACACTAAGAAAAAATCATTTGTGTCTTTTGATTAAGTAATATTATGGAAAATAAATTGTTGATTTTATCTTTGATTTTAATCTGTGTCAGCTGCGGAAGTGTAGATACTTACACAAGCCCTGACTATGATAGCGGAAAATATACAGCAGTATCATTTGAGCAATTGTTAAAAGACCCAAATCAATTTGACAAGAAAAAAATCGAGTTAGTTGGTATATTCCATTATGGGATGGAAGAAGCAGGCTTGACGAATAAAAAAAACCCAAAAAATAGAATTTGGATTGAATTTGATTACGCAAAAAAAATGATTGATAAAAATGGCAAAAGTCTTTTCAAAGACGAGAAACTATTACGATATTCTGGGAAAGAAGTAAAGTTAAAGGGTGTGTTTAATAAAGAAAATACAGGGCATTTGGGTATTTATTTTGCCGCTATCGAAGACTTACATTATTTTGGTAAATAAATTTAACAAACCGCCCAAGAGGCGGTTTTTTTATGCGAGCTGTTTTGGCAGCTCCTTTTGGGCAACGTTAGGCTGAGTTATACCGATGCCAACCATGATGGATCGATTAGAGATGCAGAGATTCAAGGAGGAGCATAATTACTATCCTTTCGGCTTAAAGCACAGGGGATATAATGATGCCAATGTTGCACGGGGCAGTGACTTTGCGAACAATTATATGTTTGGAGGGAAGGAACTTCAGGATGTGGCCGTAGGCAGTAACCGATTGGACTATTATGACTTTGGCGCAAGAAATTATGACCCCGCTATTGGACGATGGATGAATATTGACCCGCTAGCGGAACAAATGAGAAGACACTCGCCATATAATTATGCTTTTGATAATCCATTATATTTTATAGACCCAGATGGGATGATGCCGACAGACGGTGGAGATGATGATATTATTACTAAAGTATCTAATACCAAAAGAGCAGGTAAAAGAGTTCAAAGGGATGTAAGTGTAACAATGACTCTTTCGGTAGTTGCTGGTGCTAATAATGATTTATCAAAGACAATGTTTAACAAAAGTAATGGTTCAATTAGTTTAAGCAATTTTGAAGGCAAAGCGGATTCTTACTTTACTGAAGGAGATTTATTGGCTAATGATAATACTACAGATTTTACAATAGAATATAAAGTAGTCAATTCGTTGGATGATGTTGGAGAAAATGACCACGTATTAATGTTAGTAGATAAAGTGCCGACTTTAGAAGGCGAGACAGGAGAAAAAGCTGGAAGAGCAGAAGTAGGCGGAAGAGTTGCTACAGTCGAAAGAGGGACTTTAGCTAATGGTAGTTTTGATAAACTTGCACAACACGAATTAGGTCATACAGCAGGTATGACTCACTCGCCAACTAATAGTGGACTAATGAATGAAGGTGCGATAACCAGTACAAGTTTGTCTAATGCAGATAAAGGAAGGATGGTCAGCGGTTATGCGAATGGACAACTTGCTCACGGAGATGGGAATGGCGTAGTTAAAGACTCTCAAAGGTCAAATAATTATTCTACACCTATAAAACAGCAAGTTCAAAATTTTCTTAAAAGAACAAAAATCAAATATTGATATGCGTAATCTGATATATTTAATAATAACTACTACTATATTATTTAGTTGTAGCGAAAGTAAAACACAGGGAGAACAAAGTCTTAAAAATATCGATTTTGAAGTATTTAGTATAAAAGTTCCTGTTGATTGGATAAAGTTAGACATTAAAGGTATGGATTCCTATGTAGGTGGAATTGAAACTGTAGAAAAAGATACCGTACTATTTGATTATGGTAAAAACACTTATATTATGGATAACACCATTAAGGTCAATGATATTAAAGAATATAAAGAGTTAGATTCTATAGGTTTTGAAATAAGTGATTTGATTTTTTCAAGACATCCTTTTATTGACCAAAATCAAGGGACATTCCACAATGAATATTATTATTATGAAAAAGTAGGTAATTATGAACCTAAAATTAGTGTTCCTAAAATTAGCGGGAAGGGATTAACAGCTATACTTTTTGATAGTTTGCCTAATGGAAATATGCTCTATCTATACGCTAAAAATCTTAATAAAAAAGAACAAGAAACCTTATTAGAATCTTTTAAAACTATAAAGATTAAATAAAGGCAAACCACCACCTTTAACGAGGTGGTTTTTTATGCCCTAAAGCGAAGCTACACTTTTAGAAAAGAAATCCTTGATTTTTTTAGAAGTCAGCATTTTATCAATCATTTCCAAGATAATTTAGGGAACATTAGGCTAACCTATGATAATAGCGGATCGGTATCCAGCCCAAATGCTTCTATTGTTGAGGAGCATAATTACTATCCCTTTGGACTTGAACATAAAGGGTACAATAATGTGGTCAACGGTACGGAACATCCCTATAAATACAACGGGAAGGAACTTAATGAAGAACTTGGGCTGGATTGGTATGACTACGGTGCAAGGAACTATGACGCGGCACTTGGCAGGTGGATGAACCTTGACCCGTTGGCCGAGCAGATGTGCAGACATAGCCCTTATAACTTTGCGTTCAACAATCCTTTGCGATTCATTGACCCTGATGGGATGGCACCAGAGGACATAATAATTAAAGGAGGAAAAGAGTTTAGGGAACGGGCTTTGGCTGATTTACAACAATTAACAGATGACAAGTTGCAAATCGATGGTAATGGTAAAGTGACCATAAGTGATACGGGTTGTAATGACGGTTGCGATTCAGGAAGTGGTTTGGTTGCAGATTTGATTAATAGTGACAAAACAACTACCATTCAAGAAACGAGTGGCAGTAACGTTACCGATATTGCGGATGTTGAATCTTCTAAAATGACCGAAAACGGACCAGGAGAAGGTTCGGACTCAACAATAAACTATAATCCCAACAGTACTGAGGGAGGAGTTGATGTAAATGGGAGTATGGAGCGACCTGCGGAAATTGGTTTGGCTCACGAATTAGGACACGCCAGAGATGCAGCTCAAGGAACACAGGATTATGGAGAATCTAATTTTGTAAGTCCGTACGAAGAGAATGCCAATAATGGCGTTTGGTATGCGCCAAACACATATTCGCCATTAGATAATAGTGAAGTGAAAGTAAGGCGGTTAGAAAATAGAGTGAGAGCAGAACAGGGTGTTCCATTAAGAAAGTTTACTACTAAAAAGCAATTCAAATGGAAAGGAAAATTCTGATAGCGTTTATTTTACCGATACTTTTTATTGCTTGTAACAATGAAAAGGAAAAAGTTGTTATAGATAATGATTTTATCGAGAGCATAGAACTCACGGACAGTTGCCATAATGAACTTGATAGTTTTGAGAGTATGGAATTGCAGAGTCAAATCAATGCTTTAAAGGGAGCTCTTTCTATATTGTCTAAAAAAAAGGAAGCTTACCGAAAAATCAATATAATCCGGCTCATTGAAAAGGGCGAAGTAAACTCGTCTCTTAGTATTGCTTTGACGGAAACATCATCTAATTTTTATGCTATGGTTCTCAATGAATCTAACAGCACGACACAAATTGACGATTTTGATTATGAAGAAAATTTCAAGGAGATTGATGGAAAGTCAAATAACAGGTCTAAACTTATTGTTTACAAGGTTCAGGCTAATGGAATAGTTAGCTGCAATATGTATGAAAATCTAGACACAAAAGAATTACCCAATATAAAGAACCTTTCTTTCTTTGAATAAGGGAAATAAATCCGCCTTTGGGCGGTTTTTTTATGCATACGCCTTTTTAGTCCTGTAATCCCTTATAAGGGCATCGATGACCGAGTATATCTTATCCTTTTCTGAAACGGGCAGTTCCTGTATCGCCTTGATGCGCTTTACCGCATTGGAGTAGCTACCTTTATTGGGACACAAAATTTAAGACCTTTTGTTATAAAACAAATATCTTAGAAACATGAAAAAACGCTATTACAGTCCCGAATTAAAGGAGCTGGCAGTTTACCTATTCGAGATGATATAAAAGTACAAGACCATAAATTAAACACTCCTGAAGTTACACTTTTGGCAATTCCCATCCGTTGTGGTAACGGGCGCTTACCAGAGCATCAGCCTCTGAATCTTTAAAAGAACCGCTGGTGGTATCCCAATAGATTTTTTTACCGGTTTTATAAGCGATATTCCCCATATGTGCGGTAATCGCGGCTACACTCCCTGTTTCTACCCCACATGCCAGTGCGCTTTTATCATTGTTACGTATAGCAGTTACAAAGTTTTTAGCGTGTTTATCAAGCGCATTACCTTCGGGTTTAGTGAGTTCAACGCGGTCTATTTTGTTTTTCCACTCACCCTCTACACGCTCGCCTTCAGGGATGACTTCCCATCCACCACGGTTAACTATCAGTGTTCCGTTATTGCCGATAAAGGCAATGCCTTCGGTACGGCCATAGGGACCACCGTCAATCCCGGTAGCGTGTTCCCAGAGAAGGTTATAATTATCAAATTCATACACGGTTTGAAGGGTATCCGGTGTTTCGGAAGCATCATCAGGGTAGGCAAGCTTTCCGCCAGAAGCTAAAATAGATTTGGGTGCTTTAGCTCCCATCGCAAACAGTGCTATGTCGAGTTCGTGCACCCCCCAATCGGTCATCAAGCCCCCTGCATAATCCCAAAACCAACGAAAATTGAAATGGAAGCGGTTTTCATTAAACGGACGTTCGGGAGCAGGACCTAGCCACATTGCATAATCTACTCCGGGAGGCGGAGTCGTATTGGGTTTTTCGGGAACAGGATTCATCCATCCCTGATAGGCCCAGCATTTCACGAGTCTTATTTGTCCAAGTTTACCCGATTGTACGTACTTAATCGCCTCGTCATATTGCTGCCCGCTACGCTGCCACTGTCCTACCTGCACCAACTTGTCTGAAGCATTGGCAGCTTTAAGCATCACGTTACATTCTTCAATACTGTTAGCCAAAGGTTTCTCTACATAAACGTGTTTACCGGCCTGCAGGGCATCTACCATATTGAGGCAGTGCCAATGGTCTGGCGTACCGATGATCACCACATCAATATCTTTATTCTCAAGCATTTTTCTATAATCGGTATACAGTTTTGGAGCCTTTCCTGTCATTTTTTTAAGTTCACCTGCACGGCGGTCCAGAACCCGCTGGTCTACATCTGCCAGTGCAATGCAGGTAACGTTAGGCAATTTTAAATGCGCCTGCATATTAGACCATCCCATCCCGTTACAGCCTATTAAACCAAAGTTAAGCCGGTCATTGGCTCCAAAAATAGAAACCGGGTTTGCCAAAAGAGAACCTGACAGGCTAAGACCAGCAGTAGCTAAAGTAGTTTGCTGCAAAAATTTTCGTCTGGGAAGCTTACTCATAACGTATAATTTAAAACTATTTTTTACAATATAGTCAATTTTACTCTAACACTTTTAAAGAATTAGTAATTCTCCCGAAGTCTGTAATTAAACTCTGACGCGAAACCTAAACCAAATATTAATTGGGTACAATCAAGGAAACGGATTTTACTTTTTCTAGTTATATAACTCAAAAAAATAACCCTGAAATTAAGCAATTCTAATTGTAGTGGTTTAGCGCAATGCAAACATTAAGAAACTATATAATAATTTTTACGTTTCATTTTATTCGCCTACGCAAACAGAATACGCTATAAGCGTATAAATGTTTTATACGCGACACTGTTTTGGTCACCCGTTTATTACGAAAAATAACACAACAATCGAAACTACACTTTGGAGTAATTCGAAGTCTGGGGGTCTCTCCCTTTAAAGAGGAGGTTGGTTGGGTTTAAATCAGGCAAATTTATTTCATCAGATGACAAATTTTAAAAAACAAACATAAAAATAATTTAAATTCATTAATTATGACAATAAATTAAACAATAATCTTTATTTAACTTAATTTAACTAATTATAGTTAATTTTTAAAAATAATTAGTATTTTAGCATTAGCTAAATCCTGTAATTGAAACAGGATGGGGATAAAAATTATAAAATTAAATTACTGATCGGTAATTCGGTAATTTGTAATTTAGCCGAAAAGAGCTGCTCAAAACTGAACAGCTCTTGTTTTTAGGCAAAAAATCTCCCGAAATTTGAAGCCTTAAATTCAAAAAAAAGCAAAAAGTTTACATCAAATAAAGTCGACTGAATCTTGAATAGGTGGATAAAACTCAACTAACTTTGATTATTTGAACAGCTGTTTATAAATAAGCGGCATAAAATTAAAAAATCTCATGCCGCTGTCATCACTTTAATTCTAATATCCGTTAAGCATTCACAAATGCTATCAACGTTTTTGTGATAAATTCAATCTGCTCTTTATCTAATTCGGTATGCATTGGTAAAGAAATCACTTCTTTTACCAATTGATTGGTAACTTCAAAATCAGCTTCGTTGTACCGCTCATCTGCATAGGCCTTTTGTTTATGAAGCGGAATTGGATAATACACTCCACATGGGATATTATTTTCCTGAAAATGCTTTACTAAAGCATCTCTTTTGCCATTTGTAATTTTTAATGTGTATTGATGAAATACATGAGTATCATCATTTCCTACACGAAGCGGCGTAATTATATGCTCCTGAGCTTTAAAAGCAGCATCATAAAGATCTGCCGCTTTTCTTCTAGCATTATTATAGGAATCTAATTTTGGTAATTTGGCTCTTAATACCGCTGCCTGCAAACTGTCCAATCTTGAATTTACACCTACAACATCATGATGGTATCGCTCGTACATTCCATGGTTCACTACTCCGCGAATAGTATGTGCCAATTCATCATCATTGGTAAAAATCGCGCCGCCATCACCATAACATCCTAAATTTTTAGAGGGAAAGAAAGAAGTGGCTCCAATATGTCCAATGGTTCCGGTTTTATGGCTTACTCCCGTCTTATCATGATAATTTCCACCTATTGCCTGCGCATTATCTTCTATAACGAAAAGATTATTTGCCGTCGCAATATCCATTATCTCATCCATATTTGCCGTTTGCCCAAACAAATGTACAGGTACAATCACTTTGGTTTTTGGTGTAATTGCGGCTTTAACTTTTTCAGGATCGATATTAAAAGTATCAGGTTCTACATCTACAAGAACAGGAGTTAAACCTAAAAGGGCAATAACCTCTACAGTGGCGGCAAAGGTAAAATCTGCTGTAATGACTTCGTCACCGGGTTTTAGACCCAACCCCATCATAGCTATTTGCAAAGCATCTGTACCGTTCCCGCAAGGGATCACATGTTTTACGCCAAGATATCCTTCCAATTCTTTTTGAAAATTCTGAACTTCAGGTCCGTTTATAAAAGCTGTTGAGGTAATCACCTCCTCAAAAGAAGAACTAATCTGATCTTTTATTCCTTCATATTGACCTTTAAGGTCAACCATCTGTATCTTTCTCATTTGTTTTTTCTTGTGGAGTCAAAATTACGAAATATAGCAGCTATTGCCATACATTTTTAATGAAACCCCTACTTTTGTAATCCAAATTCTTTGTTTTGCGAGGTACTTATAATTTACTCACTTATGTAGCCAAAGCTGCACTTCCTTTACCAGCCATGTTTAATCCAAAACTTAAACTATTTGTGGAAGGCAGAAAAAAGGTTTTTAAGCAATTGGAGAAAATTGATTTTTCTGAAGATTGGGTTTGGTTCCATGCCGCTTCTTTAGGAGAATTCGAACAGGCAGTACCTATAATGGAAGCCATAAAAGAAAATTATGCAACTTATAAAATTTTAGTAAGTTTTTATTCGCCCTCGGGTTACGAGAATAAGAAAAAACACCCATTGGCTGATGCCATAGTGTATTTACCGCTGGATACGCCAAAAAATGCAAAACGCTTTGTATCAATCATTAAACCAAAGCTAGCATTTTTTATCAAATACGATATCTGGCCTAACTTTTTAAAAGAATTACAAATCCAAAACATTCGTACGTTTCTAATTTCAGGGGCATTTAGAAAAGATCAGATCTATTTTAAACCCTATGGTGGTCTATTTAGAGAAGCGCTTCGGGTTTTTGAACATATTTTTCTTCAGAATGAAACCTCGAAAGAGCTTTTAAAAACAATTAATATTACAAATACTACGGTAAGTGGTGACACCCGTTTTGACCGTGTTGCCAGGCAATTAGAATATGACAATCAGCTTGATTTTGTTGCGCAATTTAAAGATCAAAAAACCTGTATTGTTGCGGGAAGCACGTGGCCTGAAGACGACGCACTGTTATTAGAGTACATCAATACCGCTTCAGAAGATGTGAAATTTATCATCGCACCCCATGAAATTAAGAATGAAAAAATTCAACGTTTAAAAGCTCAAATTGTTAAGAAAACCGTATTATTTTCAGAAAAAAAAGATTCTAAAATTAACCAATATCAGGTACTTATCATTGATACTATTGGATTACTAACCAAGGTATATAGCTATGCGGATATCGCTTATGTTGGTGGCGCTGCCGGAAAAAGCGGACTTCATAACATCCTGGAACCGGCTACTTTCGGGCTACCGATAATTATTGGTAAAAACTTCGATAAGTTTCCTGAAGCCAAACAATTGGAAAAACTAGCTGGCTTATTTTCAGTAGCTTCTGCTGAAGAATTATTTAAAATCATGACCAAAATGGTCAAAGACGAGCAATTCCGCTCCAAAACCGGAATGATCAGTGGTCACTTTATTAATAGTAATACCGGTGCTACACAAAGTGTATTATCCTACCTAAAAAGAAATCATTAATTTTTTAGCTGGATATTAAGAAATTCTATTAAAATTCATTTAAAAAATACCGTTAAAAGCTTATTCGTTGTAATTTCGACCTATTCAACAATACATAAAAATATGAAACGATTAATTTTATTAGGTGGATTTTTGGCAATAAGCGCAACTTCATTACTTTCTTGTCGGGAAGAACCTAAAAAAACCGTTGTAAAAGAAGTTGAAGTAGAAAAAACCGAAAACGAGGGTATCCTAGAACGTACTGCTAAAAAAGTAGACAAAAAAGTGAACGAACAGATCGATGAAGAGATCGACAAGATCGGCGACGATAATTAAAGCATTTAACATAAAAACACCACACATTAAAGTTTTAAAACAGTTTTATTAAAATTTTACAACAACTTTTGGATAGACTGTTCAATTTCATTTTAATTTTGTTGTAAACCACTAAACCAAAAACTATGAAACGTTATTTTTTAATATTAGCTTCTTTCTTAACGATTTCTTTTACGATGAATTCGTGTAGAGAAACTACTGAAGATAAAACCGATGATACCGAACTTAATGATGGTATGATTGAAGATCAGGAAGACGAAATGGATGATTACAATGATGATGACAACGGTGTAATAAATGATGTAAAAGAAGCTGGTGAAGACGTTGGGGACGCTGTAGAAAATGCAGCAAACGAAACTGGTGATGCTGTGAATACTGCAGTAGACGAAACAGGAAATGCCATTGACGAAGCGACTGATGAAATCGATGGATCAGACGATAATTAAAAATAAATAAACAAAAAATATAACTTATGAAAAAAGGTCTAATTATTTTAGCAGCTTTTGTGGCCACTTTAGTTTTAACTTCCTGCCGAGAAGAAAAATCTGGTGTAGAAAAAGCCGCAGATAGTGTTGAGGATGCAGCTGACGATGTTGGTGATGCTGTGGAAGATGCTGTAGATTAAATTAATAGTGTACAACTAACATATTACTAGCCAAAAAATAAGCCCTTTCGTTTTGAAAGGGCTTATTTTTTGGTTTCTCTTCTTAATTTCTATTGATAGACTTTGATATAATCAATATAGAATTTTGCAGGAAAAATACTATCGTCTACATCAGGTCCTCCAAAGTTACCTCCAATAGCCATATTTAGCAAAAAATAGAATTTATGGCGAAAAGGATAATGCTCATCATCTTTTATTTCTGGCGAAAAAGTATATACCTTTTCTCCATCGATATAATAAACTATTTCTTGTTTAGACCATTCTACCTTATATATATGAAAATCGTCTTCTACATTATCGATTTTCGTCACTTTAGTACTCGCATGATCCCCATGAGTTGCGGGGGTATGCAAGGTCGTATGCAAGGTATCTTTCATTCGTCCAACATATTCCATTATGTCGATTTCTCCGGAAGCGGGCCAACCTACCTCTCCAATATTATCTCCTAACATCCAGATTGCCGGCCAAATCCCGTGTCCCCCGGGAACTTTAGCGCGGGTTTCTATAATACCATACTGAAATTCGAATTTATCTTTAGTATTTATGCGAGAGCTAAAATAGGAATCGCCGTCTTTTTCAGCGGTAATAACCGCCAAGCCATCTTTTATTTCAAGATTTTCAGGGCGATAAAGCTGTCGCTCGTTATTTCCCCAACCACAAATATCAGGGCAGCCGTCACCATTTTCATAGCTCCAATAATCCATATTTAAACTATTTCCATCAAAATTTTCTTCCCAGATCAATTCTTTTTCTTGTCCTTTACAGCTCTGCAAGGTCAATAACACAAGGGCTAAAACCGCTAATCTTTTCTTCATATTATTTAAATTCAAAATTAGCCTTTTTAAGATCCACAGAGTTACCACCAATCATCACTTCAAAATCCCCAGCTTCAGCTTCCCATTTCTTATTAATAGTAAAATATGTGATCATTTCTTTATCGATTATAAAATTCACCACTTTACGTTCGCCTGGTTTTAATGAAATTTTCTCAAAGGCTTTTAGTTCCAGATTTGGTCGTGTAATGCTTCCCACCAGATCATGTAAATACAACTGAACGGTTTCTTCTCCTACCATATTACCCGTATTTTTTACTGAAATTGATGCTTCTATTTTTTCGTCTTCTGAAAAGGAATCAGCACTTAGCTCGATATCCCCATATTCAAATTCGGTAAAACTTAGTCCGAATCCAAATGGATACAATGCTTCTCTAGGGGAATCGGTATAATGCGAATAAGTCACCTGCGCCCCACCCTCTGGTCTACCGGTACTCTTTTGATTGTAGTACAAAGGTTCCATTCCTGAATTCTGAGGAAAAGATACTGGTAACTTCCCGGAAGGATTATACCTTCCAAAAAGAATTTCGGCAACCGCATTCCCATGCTGTGAACCTAAAAACCAGGATTCTACAATGGCTGGAATATTTTTAGAACTCCAACTTAAATCCATAGGGCGGCCGTTCATCAATACCATCACCACGTTTTTGTTAGCTTTTTGAACCGTTTCAATCAAATCATCCTGCACTCCGGCAAAACCAATATTGGTCTGGCTACGCCCCTCGCCCGTTTGAAAAGCATCTTCACCAACCACTAATACCACTAAATCTGCCTGTTTAGCTAATTTTTCAGCTTCGGCGAAACCACTTTTATCATCTTTATTAAAAGTCATAGGATTTAAAAAAGACCGATCTCCGGTTGAAAGTTTTGCCCCTTCAGCATAAGTTATCTTCACGCCTTTTGGCGCATAATTTCTAATTCCTTCTAAGACTGAAACTGCAGAATTTTCTACCGCATGCGCTCTCCAGTTTCCTAAAGGCGAATCTTTATCGTTTGCCAATGGCCCTATAACCGCAATGTTTTTAATAGAATTTTTAATGGGTAAAATATCATTCTCATTCTTTAAAAGTACGATCGATTTTTTACCGGCTTCCAAAGCCACTTCCTGATTTGCTTCAGAGTATAACTCAGATTTCTCGAAAGCTTCATCGCAATACTTATAGGGATCATCAAAAAGTCCTAATCTGAATTTTACACGAAGAATCCTTTTTACGGCATCGTTGATCAATTTTTCAGCAACTTTACCTTCTTCCACCAGTTCTTTTAAGGACGACTCGTAAGCACCACCTTCCATATCCATGTCGCTACCGGCTTTTACTGCTAATTCAGCAGCGGCTTTTTTATCTTTAGCAACGCCATGCGGAATAAGTTCGGTTATCGATCCCCAATCTGATACTACAAATCCATCCCAATGCCACTTGCCTTTTAGCAAATCTCGTTGTAAATAGGTACTTGCAGTTGCCGGCACACCGTCTATCTCGTTAAACGAGTTCATAAATGTAGCCACCCCTGCAGCTGCGGCAGCTTTAAACGGTGGTAAAATGGTATTATTTAATTCATAAATACCAATATTTACCGTGTTATAATCTCTACCTCCTTCAGCAAAACCATAACCGGCAAAGTGCTTGGCACAGGCCGCGATAGTTTTAGGATCTGAAAGATCATTTCCCTGAAAGCCTTTAATTCGGGCTACTGCTATTTTTGAGTTTAGATAAGGATCTTCACCGGCACCTTCCATAATTCGGCCCCATCGTGCATCGCGAGAAATATCCATCATTGGGGCAAATGTCCAATGAACACCTGCCGCTGCAGTTTCCCTACCGGCAACTCTTGCCGTTTTTTCCATGAGTTCTAAATCCCAGCTGGCACTTTCACCAAGCGGAACAGGAAACATGGTTTGATAACCATGAATTACATCATACCCAAAAATCAACGGAATTTTGAGTCGGCTATTTTCCATGACGATCTTTTGTGCCTGGCGAGTATGTTCTACAGAGGTCACATTAAGCATCGATCCTACCAGTCCGTTTTTAAGATTTTCGAGTTTCTTTTCGTTATCAGTTCCAGTCGCGGGACCGGTAACATCCCAGCTACCATTGTACTGCACCATCTGCCCTATTTTCTCATCAAGGGTCATTAAAGCTAAAACCGAATCTATTTTCTGCTCGATATCTCGAGGATCCTGATCACTTTTCTTAAACCCTGGCTTTTCATAGGTCGAGAATGCCAAGAAACCCAGTGACAGAAGTACTCCAATTATTGCTACTCTTTTTTTCATATCCAAAAATTAAAAAGGGGCTACGAGGAAGAACAGCTTAACCTCCAGGCAACCCCTATTTTATTAAAAGTTAATCCGATAGTATGTGTTATGATTTATTGATAAACTTTCACATAATCTACTTCCATGGTATCTTCACTGAAATTAGGGTCTATATCTCCTCCTAGGTTACCACCCATGGCAACATTTAGAATTAAGAAAAACGGCTGATTAAACGGCGTATCTGCATTGTTTTTATACTCATGGAATACGATATCATCTATAGCAAAAAGAATATGCTCTGCCGTCCATTCTAAAGTATAGGTATGGAATTCTGAATCTACATTTTCAACTTCAGTACCTTTAGAAATTCCGTCTCCGCCTGAGTTCCCGGGCATATGAAGTGTTCCTAACACATGACCAAGATCATTACCTACATGCTCCATAATATCAATCTCTCCGGAAGCAGGCCAGTTTACCTCGGCAAAATTAGAGCCCAGCATCCAAATCGCAGGCCATGTACCTGCTGCACCTGGAAGTTTAGCTCTTACCTCTACTCTACCGTACTTAAATTCCTGCTTATCCATTGTAGTAATTCTTGCAGAAGAATAATCAAAGCCATTCGTACTTTCAGCAATCGCATTGATCTTTAAGCTACCATCACTTACCACTGCATTATCTGCTGTATAATATTGTTTTTCGTTATTTCCCCAGCCATTGTCACCATTACCGGTTTCAATATTCCAGCTATCGGCGTCTAGCGCATTCCCATCAAATTCTTCTTCCCACACCAGGTTTTCGAATTCAGTTTCCAGCTCTTTTCCTTCGGCAGAATTATTTCCGCCACCTGCTCCACCTTCAGGATCAGTAGTAAGTTTTAAATACCATGCTTCTGCAGCATTTCCTCCAGATTGTGTTCTAACCTGCATATAATCTTCAGTAATTTCCAGAATCTCATACGTACTGGTTCCTAAATAATAACTTAAGAAACCTCCATCTGAAATCATCATTTGGGTTCCAGTGGTTTCATCTTCCGGATAAATAGTTGGTGCTGCAGAAAGACTTACATTTTTAACTCCCGAAGTATCATAATCGAAACATTGATCCCCAGTTCCATTAGTTCCTCCAGCGGCATTTAATGAATTGGTATTAAAAAACGTAGCTCCATTATTATCCAGTTCGTATAAAATATTGCCGTTTTCATCAAGACTAAAGGTCATACTATCATCATAAATACATTCGTCTTTCTTCTCAAAAGGAGCAGCATTATACCAATCTGATGTTTTAACATCGATTGGTCCAAGCGCTAAGTGCGATGGCAAAGCTGCTGCGACATACCATGTTTTAGAATCGTCTCCTGTAAGCAACGATTTAGTTTCTGGATCATCAAATTCGCTAAAAACTGTTACGCTTGTTGTCATTGATGATGAAGTACCACCCGTACCGGTAGCAATTACAGTCACTATATACTCATTTACTCCGGTTGACGTAAACGAGTGCATTACATTACCGTTAGATACGTTTGTTGAAGTATTATCTCCAAAGGCGAATTTATAATTTATTGCATTATCTGCTGAAGCCATAAACTGCACCTGCCCGCTACCATCTCCATAAGGATTATCGGCATCTGCATTTACAATAGTTGCTTCTAAAGAAAGATTTGAAGGCGCCACGACTTCTCCAAAGTCGTGATCATCATCCTGGCAGCTTTGTAAAAAGCTACCAAGAATGATCATAAGACCTAGTATATATTTAAAATTCTTCATTTTTTTAGTCATTTTTAATTTGAATATCATCAAAGTAGAACGTACCACCTTCTGTGTTTCCGAAGCCATAAAAAACAACCACGGTATCATAACCGGCATTAGGATCAAAGGCACCAAAACTTGTAAGATCAAAATCAAGTTCTTCCCACGCGTTTGCTACAGTGGTTGTTTGCTGTACCTCTGCTATCACTGATGGATTGCCATTAGCATCTGGTTCTGACTTAGAATTTTCTAATTTCAATAGAATCGTTGCTCCTGTTTTAGGTGACCAGGTTTTTATAGAGATCGTTGTCCCCTGGCTAAAGTCTATTTCTCCACCCAAACGTTGTGAAACACCGGCCCAGGTTTCTGCTCCGTCATTCTTCACAAGCTCGGTTACTTTTGTGCTGGTATTAATTCCAGAAGCATCCGGATTTTCGATAACAGTTGCATTTGCGCTCCCAAATCCAGACCAGCTATAATCTACCAAAACTGAATCGAAAGTTAATGGAAGTTTTGGAGCCGTCATTGGCTGATCGCTTACATAAGAAAGATCATCAAAATAATAATCTAATCCTTTTCCTGCAGTATTTAAATCCATAAAAACAATAGCGCGTTTCCAATTTTGATTTGCATCTGCCTCACTAAAGTCAAAAGTTAATGTTTGCCAGGTATTGGCTTCAGTTACGGTCGCATTGACTTCGAAAGCTATATCACCGTCACTTGGGTCTTCAAATTTTAAAGTTACCGGAATACCTGCTTCCGGAGACCAAACTTTTAAACTTAACTGATCGTCTTTGGTAAAATCTACCGCATTATCCAAATCGAAATATGCACCTGCCCAAACTTCAGATCCTTGTGTTTTAGTCATTTTAGCTACAGTTTCGCTAGGATTAGCGTCGCTCATATCTGGATTTGTAACAAGAGCGGTTGGCGCCCCTCCAAATTCGAAAAATTGATATGCATTTGCATTACCTTCAAAAGTTACCGGCAACTCTACTATCGTAGGATTTGCTAATCTAATATTGTCGAAGTAATACGTATTATCGTTACCAGAGGTATTATAATCAAAGAACAATGCGATAACACTATAAGTTTGTGAAGGATCAATTGC
>Ga0208014_1000165_pt1 | contig 37607 bp, 26 predicted proteins | sample 25_taG_FD_184099 | JGI IMG/M metagenome (GOLD analysis project Ga0208014, IMG submission 184099) | Marine viral communities from Cariaco Basin, Caribbean Sea - 25_WHOI_OMZ (SPAdes) (version 2) | ecosystem: Environmental > Aquatic > Marine > Oceanic | place: Caribbean Sea: Cariaco Basin...
GACAGTTATGAGGCTATTGTTGATGCCGCTTGCTTGGCTTGGAATAATTTGCTTAAACAGCCACAAAGAATTCGGTCGTTAACTGCTCGTGCTTGGGCGCAACTTTAATTGTTGGGTTTGGTATAAGTTAGAGAGCAGTAACGAAATTAGTGGTAATAGTACTACACCCAATGATGTCATAAGCGTATCTGCTTATGACGCACCTTCCCAGGCTAAGACTGTAACTATTAATGGTCAGACAATTACCTACTATATGCGTGGTTGCTATAATAAAACGGCTGAAGGCCAATATATCAAAAACACAGGTAAGCCGAATCAACAAATTGGGGTAGCCAAAGGAGATGCAGATATTATCTATGATCGGTTGTCGCGACTCAAGGATGCTATGATTCCATTACTAGCTGATACCACTAGCGATAACAGAATTAAAGATGATATTGTGATGGGTCTAGGCCATTTTTCTTCTAGAACCCCATACAAAGTTGGTGCTTCTCAAAACAATCTCGTGGATAGCCATTCAGGTACTATATTAGTGGCAGCTAAAGAGTTAAATGCCGTGCAACGATATAAGCTAGCATCGAAACTGGCTGAGTTCAAATCTGTTGATCCAATCACTAATGAAAATGGTTCTAATAATAGCCAACGTTATATCTCAAGTTGGAACCAACCTGACGAATACAAGGCTTCCGGTGGTACACCAACAGCTCAGGCTTATGCTGAAGCAGGGGCCGCTATGCTTGGTACAACAACTGGTAGCGTTCAATCCTATCTATCATTTGGTAACACTGCAGACCTCGTTTATGACGGCTATGCAATTATGCGAGATATTAATAATAGACAAACCTATTGGATATGTACCAATCAAAGTACTGGATCAACTACTCACGCGCTTGGTAGGACGAATAACGTAGTTCAGTGTTCTAATGCATGGCAAGGAGGTAAGGTAAATGGTGGGTATATTTCATATAAGGATAAAGATAATAACTCTTTAACAAGCTCTCAAATACTTAATATAGCAGGGTATTGGGGATTTATGCATAACCTTCCCGTGGGATATCGAATGGGTGGTTGGCAAAAAGTAGCATATGAACCACTAGATATTGAACCTGTTACAGGAAAAGTCTGGGGACAGCCCGAAGGAGCGAGTAATCAAGGAGCAGGTAAAGGCTTATTTGTGTATCGTACCAGTCCATTTTCAATGAAAACTAATGGGAGTATTAATTTAAAAGGTGGTTTTGATTATTCTGTTGCCGACTCTAAAAATGGTAGTAATTATAAACGAATCGCAACAACTGGACAGTGTGATGGAAACGGAATTTTCTTCTTAACTGATGGCGCACCTAACTCTACTAAACCTGAGATGGCTAGTGCCATCATGAATTCATCATTAGGCAATAATGGTAATCTGACAACCACACCGCCAGCTAATGGATTGGTATCTCCAGCGTTACAATCGAACCTGTTTGCTGGCGAAAATGGTGGTTGGGAATATATTGGTGAATATGCCAAAAGACTAAATAATAAGACTAAAAACCCTGCAAGCGCAATTGTAAAAACAGCAGTCGCAGGATTTGGCTCATCATTTGCTGGTATTCCTAAAAATGTAGATGGTACTTATAATTGTAATGCAGCTCCCAATGATGATGCTAAAAATGCTTGCTTATGGGGAGGTGAAGGCTATGGTGATGGTGGCTTTTTCTATACAAATAGCTCGGATGATATTTCTCATAGCGTAAAAACCTTTATTGCTGATCTAGAAAAAACTATTAATACTACGCCTGCGGGTACAATTAGCGTTCCAGAAGACCCTTATCAAACCGGCACCACTTTACCTTATGCCTATCTGCCGATGCTTGAGCCAAAAGTTGGTGATACGCTAATGGTATGGCCAGGTAACCTCAAAAAATATGAAACCAAAAACGGTACCTTATACGGCAAAAATGGCCGCTTGTATGCTGATAATAGCGGTGCATTAAGAGATGCGACAGCTGATATATGGCAGCAGACCTCAGTGCCTGGACTAGCCAACTCAGCCATCAACAGTGGTGGGTTCTATGCCAAGTTGATAGCCCCAGATCTTAGCTCGCCTGCTAGTACACGTAATGTGTTTGTTGAAAACTACATCGGTTCTGCGGGAGCAGCTATTGCAGAGGGTGTTGTCAAAATTGGTGTCGGCGATAGTGGTGAGCCTTTCGGCTTTCCTATAGTCAATGATCCTGTATATAGCACTGGTGGGCGCACACTTTTACAAAACAAGCGTTTACTGTTAAATTTCCTAGGTTATAACATTCCTTTTAATGATCCGTTAGATACTACCTTTATTTTTCAGTTTAGAATGCAAAACCACTTACCGACTGAGGCCATTCGTCAAGTGGGCGGCGTGATCCATTCAAAGCCTACCTTGGTTTCTTATGGTGCCGAAGTTGACGAAATGGGTAAAGTAACGGCTGATAACCGTGATGATTATCTGCTGTTTGGCTCTATGGATGGCGCACTGCACATGGTAGATGCAGATACTGGTGAAGAGAAGTGGGCACTCGTACTGCAGGAAATGTTCCGCAAGCAGCCAAAAGCGTTAATCAAAGGGGCTGAAGGCACTTTAAGCTTTGGCGTTGATGCCCCTTGGCTTGTGAGTGCAAAGTATCGCTATCAAGCGACTGGGACAGGCGATAGCAAGAGTCGCAAAGTCGAGCTGTATAAGCCAACAGGTGCTGACTTGGATAGTGCAACCAATACCAGTAACTTTTTGCCGATGTCTGCTTATGGTGGCTTTCGCATGGGCGGTGACGGTCTATACGCTCTAGATTTGGCTGATAAAGATAAACCAAAAGTATTGTTCAGTATTACCCCAGACGTCGATAGCCCTGATACTGCGCGATTGCATCAAAATAAATCTGGCGTACAAACCAATGTGGCCAATACAGCCAGTAAGAGTTATGCCAATGTCGGACAAATATGGAATCAGGTAACCACCGCTCGTCTAAATGAAGGGGCAAGTGAAACCAAATTTAAAGATGTCATCATATTTGGTGGCGGTTATGACATGAAATATGAAGACCCAGAGTATGTGCCAACTAAAGCCGCTAAAGCCAAAGGCAGCTCTATCTATATCACAGATGCCAAGACTGGCGAACAGTTATGGGCATGGGAGAGCGATCAATACCATAGTATCGTCGCTGGTGTCACACCGCTCGATCGTAACAATGATGGTTTGTTCGATCACCTATATTTCGCTGATTTAGGTGGCAACGTCTTCCGCGCTGACTTTATCAACGAAAAAGACAAGGCGTTTAAAGAAGTACGCGTGGTAAGAGTCTTAGATGCATCAAGTAAGGTACGTGGCAATACCACAAAAGGTCTGTCTTATCGCTTCTATAACCGTCCAGTAGTCAGCTTCTACAAAGACAATCAAAACAAAATATTTGCTCTAGTCAATGTCGCATCAGGCGATCGTAGCTCGCCACTATCTGAGCGCCGCGATACTCAAGCAATTGCCAATCGCTTGTATGGCATTATGGATACAGATGTCACTCATGCAGACATACTAAACCTCGGCGATGATGGCAAAGCGAATGCAACACTCGCGTTAAACGATTTGAATGAAGACAATCTAGAACAGCTCGGTGGCGCCAAGCTTACCACTGCTAGCACCGATGCAAATATGATTGGCAAATATTGCAGACCAGAAAAAGACACAGCAGGTAACGACAAGACTGACGCAAGCGGCGCCTTTGTTTACTCTACTCTTTGTAAGCAAAAGCTGGGTCTAGCGAGCAACATGATGCTCAGTACAGGCAGTAATAAAAAACACGGTTGGTACTACCCACTCACACGCTTTGCTGGTTTTGAGAATGTCCCAGATGTCAAAGCGATGGGAGATTATCGTGTCATCAACAATTATCTGTACATGTCTGCCTATGACCCTAATATGTCCTACGGCGAAGACAACACCTGTAATGCACAGACACTAGGTGGCTCAGAGTATCAGCTGTATTGCCTACCATATGGCATCTGTATGAACGATACTTCTACAACAGGTACTGGTGGCTTTACTCCAGCAGGTAAAGGTATCCAGGAGCTTAGTCTTGGAGCCGTTAATAAAGACAATCTAAATGCGACAGTATTGCTCGGTAACCGAACGCTTGATGAGCGCGCACTAGATGCCGCGCGAGTAGGGTATGGAGCAGATACCAATAAAGGTACTAGCCCTAGCGGTAGTGGGGATGGCGATAACAACCCAGCAAATGATCCAAAGCAAGCTTATGGTGATGGCTCTATGCCTGATCTGGTCAATACAGAACGCTTCGTCCTAAAGCCAACACAATGGTATGAGGGTAAATAATGCATATCAAGGGTAGCAATATAGTCCGTCGCGGTAGTCAAGGCTTTACTCTCATAGAGCTAATGGTGGTCGTGATGATTATCGCTGTACTGGCGGCTATTGCCATTCCTAGCTATCGGCAATATGTGATAAAAAATGCTGAGCGTGATGTCCAAGCCAAAATGCTACAGCTAGAGTTACAGCTAGAGCGGTGGCGCTCCTCGGCATTGACTTATAAAGGCTTTAGACCACAGGTGATTAATAGCGCCAATAACGAAGCAAGCTATGGTTATGATGCGAACAACACGACCATCTATGTGCCACAAGGTAGTAATTCCACTACTCATCGCTATCAAATAACCCTCGTCGATGGTGTTGACCCTACTCAATCACTGGTGACCACTGGCACAGGTATCGATAACGCGACGGGTAGAACGTGGAAAATGCTGGCCATTCCGAATAGTACAGGGACTTTTCAGAAAGCGAATAAAATGCTGATGACCAGTACAGGTGTACGCTGTCAAAACACAGCTAGTATCGCGATTACAGCGAATACCTGCGGTACAGGTCAGGAGGAGTGGTAATGGTAAGACATCATCATAAGCGGGAAAAAACCCTAGAATATCAGCGCGGTTTTACATTAATAGAGCTCATGATAGTCGTCGCTATCATCGGTGTGCTCGCTGCTATCGCTTATCCCAGCTATCAAAGTTATGTCATCAAGACCAAGCGTGCCGATATGATGAGCGAAATGCAAAATATCGCTTCAATTATAGAGAGCCGCAAGCTAGCACAAGGCAGCTATAGTAATGATTTGCTGACAAATCTGGGCGGTAACTTTCCACGTCAAGGCACTGCGCTTTATACGATTAGTTTCACACCTAATCCACTGACCTCACAGTGGACGGTCACGGCTACTCCGATAACAGGGACTCAGATGGCCAATGACGGCAGAATGACACTCAATTATGTTGGCGTAAAGTGTCGAGTGATTAAAACAGTTAATACTTGCGGTACAGATGGCGAATGGAATAAATGATAAAGCCTACAAATTTTGTAGAGAAGTGACAAAAATTGTCAGATGTGTTTACTTTTCACTACTGAAATACATCCAAATTGACAATTTTCAGTAGGTTGGTAGTAACATTGGTAACATTGGTAACGGTAGGTAAGGATAAATAAACAATAAATGTCTAAGTGATGCCGAAATTAGGAGTTATAGCCGTATTTTAGCTATAAAAACAATAATAGTGATATTTTGGCATGTTACCTGCAACAGTTATAGTAAGAAAGAAATTTATCATATCCCTAAAGATAAAATGCGCCAATATCAACAATTAGCCACCTTATCTTCATATACCCAAAAGGAGTTCTTATGAACACTGTTCAAAAAGGTTTTACCCTAATCGAACTAATGATCGTTATCGCCATTATCGGTATCTTGGCGGCGGTTGCTCTACCTGCCTATCAAGACTACACAGTGCGAGCTCGTGTTACCGAAGCTATGACGGTAGCAGGTGGTGCTAAAACAACTGTTGCAGAAAATATTACTGTTAATGGTGGTGTTATTCCTAAAGGCAGTGCTTGTGCAGGAGTAAATACGTTTACTGCAGTAGAAGCAGATTCTGACGGCTCTGGCGGCGCGGAAGGTGTTGGGAATGTTAAAAGTCTTGCATGTGATAATGACACCGGTGCTATTACTGCAACCATGAATGAAAAGGGTAAAAACGTAGCATTAGTTTTAATTCCGACTGCTGATACTGCTGCAATTACAGGTAGCACCGATCCTAATAATGATGCAGATCCTGTAAATAATCCCGGTATCTCTTGGGTATGTAAAACCAACCAAGGTTCATTTAAATACGTTCCTGCTGAATGTCGTAATGACATTACTGCTGGCTAATAAACATAGGCTGGACCTCTAATCTGAGAAGCGTCAGAAAGTTGCACTGCCATTTTAGCTTTGCAAGGGAAATGCTCTAAATAGCGTTTTCCATAATTCTGTAAAAAGACTACCTTACTGAGAAAAATACTCAGCCTACGAAATATCTTATTTAACCTAAAAGCCAAACAGTACGTTTGGCTTTTTTGTACCTAGCATTAGTACCATTTAGCATAACTCGCCCCGTCAACGAAAAACCACCGAATAGCCTCTGCCGCTCGGTGGTTTTTTATTGACGGGTTTTATCCCCGCATCAAAGTGCGATCAGGCTGCCTACTTCTCTAAATACTGAATCTTACCTTCCACGCCATCCCACTTTTCGGCTTCTGGCATCTGCTCTTTCATCTCTGTGATGTTTGGCCATTTTTGCGCCAACTCTTCATTTAGCTGAGTAAACATCTCTTGGTCTTTCGGTACTTCATCTTCTGAGAAGATAGCATTGGCGGGACATTCAGGCTCGCATAGCGCGCAGTCGATGCACTCATCAGGATCGATGACTAGGAAGTTTGGGCCTTCATAAAAGCAGTCCACAGGACAGACTTCTACACAGTCGGTGTATTTGCAAAGAATGCAGTTATCTGTAACGACAAAGGTCATAGTGAGGTCTACCTGTTATTGGATTGGCTGATATAGTCAATCTCTTTCAAGAGAATTATTGTGTCAGCCTTGCCTGGAGTATTATTTATACCTCTGCGCTCAGCTGCATTGTAATTCTTTTAAATTAAATCAACTATAAGGGCTACATAGAATAGTTGGAAAATAAAGCGTATTTTAGCGCCTTTACTACGCTTTGACAATTCCCTTTAATGACTAATGATTTTCTTCAGATGATAAAGTAAATCATGCGCTTGCTTAGGTGTTAAGCTATCAGGATCAATCATACTTAGCTCATCTTGTAGGCTAAATAGCTGATTTTGTTTTGGATTATCTGTTATGTCTGTCGCTTGAGCAGTATGATTTATTTCTTGATCTAGAGTAGCATCATTATAACTTTCCTGCCGTTTATCCTTTACTGACTTAGCTAATTCATTTTTATCATCAATAGTTTGTGCTTTATCTACGGTTAAGTCGTCTAACTGTAAGTTGTCTGCTAGATAGCGCTTAGCATCCTCTAGCACTTGGGTGGGAATACCAGCCATCTTTGCGACATGCAATCCAAAGCTAGAACTCGCTGCACCATCTTTAATTTGGTGCAATAGCAATAACTGACCATCGACTTCACTAGCTGCTACATGGACATTACGGATATCAGCATGATGCTTGCCAATATCATTCGTTAATTGGGTTAGCTCAAAATAGTGAGTGGCAAATAATGTCAGGCAGCCAATCTCGACTAGGCGATTGACACAGGCATGGGCAATGGCCAAACCGTCAGTGGTGGCAGTACCTCGACCGACTTCGTCCATTAATACCAGTGATTTATTCGTTGCTTGATTTAAGATATTGGCCGTCTCGATCATCTCTACCATAAAGGTCGATTTGCCACCTGCCAAGTCATCAGCTGAACCAATACGCGTAAAGATGCGGTCGATATCACCAATATGAGCACTAGCTGCTGGCACAAAGCTGCCGCAATGCGCGAGCAGTACAATCAGCGCGGTCTGGCGCATATAGGTAGATTTGCCACCCATATTAGGACCGGTAATCAGAAGCAGCCTTTCGGGATGCTCGTTACTACCTAGTGCACAGTCATTGGCAACAAAATGGTTTGTACTTGATGAATTACCGTTCCTACTATTCGCATTTGTTTGATTCAATGCAGCCTCGACGACGACGTGGCGACCTTGATGGATATCGATATTGCTCTGGTTTTTGACCACTAATTCGCCTTGGTTTTTTGGATGATGACCCATGATCGGACGTTGCCAATGATAAGTCGTAGCAAGCTGCGCCCAATTGCTCAATATGTCTATTTGAGCGATAGCAGCACTCAGCTGTTGTAGCTCAGCCAAATGCTTATTTAATTGGTTTAGTAGCTCTTGATACAGCTGCTTCTCACGAGCCAATGCCAAAGACTGCGCGCTCAGATATTCTGTCTCGACGTCTTTTAGTTCATCCGTGATAAATCGCTCACTACTCTTGAGCGTTTGCCGACGGATAAAGTGGGCAGGGGCATTCTTCGCCTGCATTTTGGGCAATTCAAAATAGAAGCCGCTAACTTTATTAAAGCCAACTTTTAGACTCGGTAATTGATTGTCTTGACGGGCACGCTCGACCATCTCGTCTAGCGTCGATTGAATATTGTCATGCAAATGAGTAAGGCGATCAAACTCTTCATCAAAGCCCGCTGCTAGCATTCCTCCATCGCGGATATGCGCAGGCGGTTCAATGACAATAGCGCGTTCGATTAATTCGGCGACGGATTGAACAGCAGGTAGTTGATCTGGCAATTGCTGCATCAACATTGGTAATAGGCCAGCGTCTTCAGGACTGATTCCCGATGCTATTAATAAGGTAGTAAGCTGGGCGCTACTAGCGATACCATCTGCAAGCTTGCGTAAGTCACGAGGTTTAGCACTCATTAGCCCGATTCGACTGCTGATTCGTTCAATATCGCCAATAGTATTCAGCGTCTCTCGTAAACGTGTAACCAGTAAGCTATCTTTTACATCTTGGTTTGATCCAATTGAGTCACTCTTTGGGTTTAGCAAACAAGTTATCGCATTTAGACGCATATTGATACGTGAATGTTGACGCAGTGGACGTTTCATTTGCTGCACGAGTAAACGCTTGCCCATCGGGGTCTGACAGTGGTTTAGCACAGATATCAAAGAAGTGCCGTTGCTACTAACAGGGGTAAATAGCTCAAGGTTTTGCTGGCTATTGGCATCGATAATTAGGTAGTCATCGCTGTACTCAACAATGAGTTGGTTCACTTGAGGCACATGACGTTGCTGAGTTTGACGCGCATAGTGGATAAGCGCAGCACAACTGGTTTGCGCAAGTGGATCCTCAGCAATACCCAACCCGTCGAGACGCTGCACTTCGAACTGTTGACAAAGCGTATCGCTGGCGTGCTCACGATGAAAGTCATTGGCAGCAACTTCTATAATAGGGCAGTCCAGATTTTGTCGTAACCACAGTAGCCACTCTGTATCATTGCTTCCAATGCTGCCGCCAACGCCATCAATAAGCGCTTCACTAACGATGCATTCACTGGGCGCAAAACGCGCCAAGACAGTCAGCATTTGAGTTTGCAGATTATCGATATCGTTTTTATCTGCTATCAGTGTCTGGGTAGTCAGTGTACCTGCAGCCAAATCCATCTGGCTAACGGCTGCTTGTAACGTCTGGCTATGGTCTGGCGTTTTCATAGTCGCAATATCGATGGCGACCACAGTTGGCGTATGATTAGGAGCAATCAATGCATCGTCAGTAATGGTTCCTGCGGTGAGGGTTTTGACCACTTCGCGGCGCATGATACTACCAGCTGATGATTTGCCCTTATCCTTTTTCTGTTTGTCACCCATATTTGTCAGACTGGATGTATTGTCATTGGCATTATTACCAGTAGCTGATTCATCTATCTGCTCACAGACGACAACTGTCTGCCCAGCAGCAATCAGGCGTGCCATATAACTATCGGCAGCATGAAAAGGCACGCCTGCCATAGCAATAGTATTACCTGATTTGTCCGTACCACGGCGTGTCAAGGTAATGTCTAATATCTGCGCGGCACGCTTGGCATCATCGAAGAACAACTCATAGAAGTCACCCATCCGGTACAAGAGCAATGCTTGTGGATAGTTGGCTTTCATGGTTAGATATTGCACCATCATCGGCGTATGGTCTGCTAGGTTATAGACGGCATCGCCTATATTTAAGCAGGCAGAGTTCTCTTGTTTTGATAAGGGTTTTTCTGATGAATTAGGATTTGACGACTGATTTTGTCCAGATGGTTTTACGGTCATGCAGAGTCTCTTATAGTGCTTTAATGGGTTGTAATGAGTATTTTGTGATAGGGGTGCTAAGGGTTATTTGTCTTATATATGAGCTTGATATATAGCTTTGGCTTTATCAATAAGCCAGTTACTTATAGATAAATGGCTTAACGACAAATTTTGAGCCAAGATGCAGCGATAGCAGTTGTATAGAAATCAAACCGTGACAAACAAATAAAGTCGCTAAAAAAGCTAAGAAATTTAAGAAGGTATTCGCTATTTTAACACGTCCTACTAGGTTTTTACTGTGGCAAATATCTACTCGCTGCCCTTGTATCCATCAGCGTCATAACCATATATAATAACGGCACACTTAATTGGGCGATACTAAATTAGGTAGTACTTAGTCGGGTGATGACAAGGCAGAGAGCTAAGCTTTGGCTAATGCGCACTAATTATCGAATATTCCATAGGTCAAAAAATTATGTTATCAAAGATTATAGGCAGTGTGGTTGGCACCAAAAATGACCGCGAATTAAAACGCATGCGTAAAGTGGTCAGCAAGATCAACGCACGAGAGGCTGAAATACAAGCCCTGTCTGATGAGCAACTACAACAAAAAACTGAAGAATTTAAAGCCAGACATCAAAAAGGCGAAAGCTTAGATGCATTATTGCCAGAAGCATTTGCCGTCTGCCGCGAAGCATCATTACGTGTCAACGGCATGCGTCACTACGACGTGCAGCTGATTGGTGGTATCACCTTGCACGAAGGTAAAATCGCTGAGATGAAAACTGGTGAAGGTAAAACCCTAATGGGAACCTTGGCTATGTATCTGAACGCGATCAGTGGTAAAGGGGTTCATCTGGTCACGGTCAACGATTATTTGGCCGCACGTGATGCTGAGCTAAACCGTCCGTTGTTTGGGTTTTTGGGTATGACTGTTGGTGTGATTTACTCACAGCAGCCACCACAAGAAAAAATCGAAGCTTATCAAGCCGACATTACCTATGGTACCAATAACGAATACGGTTTCGATTATCTGCGCGATAACATGGTCTTTAGTCTTGCTGAGAAAAAACAGCGCCCGCTAAACTTTTGTATTATCGATGAAATTGACTCAATCTTAATTGATGAGGCTCGTACGCCGCTTATCATTTCGGGTCAAGCTGAAGATTCTTCACGCATGTACGCGTTGATTAATACGATTATTCCTGTGCTGATTCGTTCAAAAGATGAAGAAGCAAACAAGAATAACGAAGAAGAAGATTTCTGGATTGATGAAAAGAATCGCCAGATTGAGATCAGCGAAAAAGGCTATGAAAAAATCGAGCGCTTCTTAATCGAAGTGGGCGAGCTGGGTGAAAACGAAAGCTTATATAGCCCAAGTCGTTTGCCACTTTTGGCTCACGTTCAAGCGGCCATTCGTGCGCATCACGTATTTGTCAAAAATGTTCACTATATCGTCGATGAAGGCGAAGTGGTCATCGTTGATGAAAATACAGGCCGTACTATGCCTGGTCGTCGCTGGTCAGAAGGCTTGCATCAAGCAGTAGAAGCGAAAGAAAACGTTGAAATTCAGGCAGAAAACCAAACGCTTGCAACCACGACCTTCCAGAACTACTTCCGTCTATATGACAAATTGTCTGGTATGACGGGTACCGCTGATACCGAAGCTGCCGAGTTCAAATCTACTTACGATCTAGATGTCATTGTGATTCCAACGCATGAGCCGATTGCTCGTATCGATATGGATGACCAGATTTTCTTAACTAAGTTAGGCAAATACAAAGGTATCATTCGCGAAATTAAAGAAATTCAAGCCAAGGGCGCGCCTGTACTGGTTGGTACAGCGACGATTGAGGCCAGTGAAGAATTGTCTTACTTGCTTGACCAAGAAGGTGTTAAGCATAACGTTCTAAACGCCAAGCAGCATGAGCGTGAAGCAGAAATTATCGCACAGGCAGGTAGTCCAAAATCAGTCACGATTGCCACCAACATGGCAGGCCGTGGTACGGATATTATCCTTGGTGGTAACTGGCAGTCGTTTATCGAAGATATCGATGCGGTGAGCCCAGAAGAGATGCAGCGTCTAAAGTCTCAATGGCAAGTCAAACATGACCAAGTCGTAGCAGCTGGTGGTTTACATATCATCGGCTCTGAACGTCATGAGTCACGCCGTATCGATAACCAGCTACGTGGTCGTGCTGGTCGTCAGGGTGACCCTGGTATGTCACGCTTTTTCCTATCGCTTGAAGATGATCTGATGCGTATCTTCGCAGGCGATCGTGTAGTCAATATGATGCGTGCGATGGGTCTTAAGGAAGATGAGGCCATCGAACATAAAATGGTCTCTAAATCGATCGAAAACGCCCAAGGTAAAGTTGAGAGTCGCGATTTTGATGCTCGTAAAAACCTACTGAAATACGATGATGTTGCCAATGAACAGCGTAAAGTTATCTACGGTCAGCGTGATGATTTATTAGCAGAGATGGACTTATTAGAAGCCATCGAAGTGATGCATCATGAAGTATATAACGCGATGATTAATCAGTTTATTCCACCTGGTTCTATTGATGATCAGTGGAATATTGATGGATTAGAAGACGAGTTAGAAGACGAGTTCAAAATCTCAATGCCGATTAATGATTGGTTAGATGAAGATCGTCGTCTGGATGAAGAAGGTCTGCGTGAGAAAATCGTTCAAACAGCGATAGATCGTTATCACAGTCGCCGTGAGCAGATGGGTGAAAAAGACGCCGCTCAGCTTGAGCGTCATTTCATGCTACAGAGTCTAGATAAGCATTGGAAAGAGCACTTAACGCAGATGGATCAGCTACGTAAAGGTATTCATTTACGTGGTTATGCACAGAAAAACCCTGAGCAAGAATACAAGCGTGAGTCGTTTGAATTGTTCCAGATGATGCTTGGTGCGATTAAGTCTGAGACCGTACAAGACTTGTCACGTGTACATATCCCAAGAAAGGAAGAACTGGAAGCATTAGAAATTCAGCAACGTGAGAACGCTGCCCATATGCAAATGCAGTTCGAACATGACGATGTAGATAATTTGGATAGCAATGCGAGTGGTTCAGCTGCTCAGCCGCAACCACAAAGCCGCAATCTAAACAACGGTGCTGCGGCAGCTGGCGTTGGTGCTGCTATAGCAGGTAACGGTAGTAATGCTAACGAACCAAACCCATATGCAGGTATGAATATCAGTCGTAATGCAGCGTGTCCTTGTGGATCAGGTCTTAAGTACAAGCAGTGTCATGGTAAAATCTAGTTGTTATTCATGATAAGTTAATAGCTATGTATTGAACTGCTATTAAAGACAGCCTTTATCTGAAAAAGCCCTTATCTTAAGTAGGTAGGGGCTTTTTTATATCTGCTAGATAACTTATGCAAACTTAAAACTTGCTAGACTAAGACCAATAAACACTTTGTATTGATTACTTACAAATTCAGCATAGGCGTGAATTTATGGACACGCTATAGTGTTTAACATATTTATTTGGGAGAGTGTCATGAGTGTAGAATTCTTAAAAAAAGTACGCAGCTCAGTAGTTTTATCAAGTTTGTTGGCTGGCGCCTTGACGGTCAGTGCTTGTCAGCAACAGGCAGAGCCAGAGTCGGGCATGGAAGACGGTGCTAATACAGAAGAGTCTGTTCCAATGTCAGCGGAGCCTGCTGAACCTAGTGATGTCGTCGTCGATACCGAAGACGCTTCACTTAACGAAGTAGAAGGTGATACCACCGCTTCAGTAAACAGCGGCGTGATGCAGATGTCATATCTATGTACCCCTGAACTAAAAGTTGAGGCGACTTATAAAGAAGATGCCAATCAAGTTGTTGTCGCAACCGACATGGGTACAGTAACGTTAAACCAGACCAATGAAGGTAGTAATCCTGAAGTGTTTGAAGTGGCGACCGCAATTGATGGTGGTCAAGGCTTCACACAATGGCGCGTAGGGCACGAAGCTCGTAAAACTGGCGTCATGCGTACCGCTGGTGCAGATGAGTCGAATGTTAATACATTTGAGTGTAATGAAGCCTCATAATTTGTCTTCCATACTTAACGAGTGATAAGCATCAGAAAAGCAACGCTAAGATAGCGTTGCTTTTTTATGTTGTGAAATAATCTTTATCAATCATACAATTTCGTAGTGGCTAAACTATCAGCGCTTATTTTAACGGAGTTGGATCAGAACCATGAGCCAACAGACCTTCTTCAGTCACATCTAACTCTTCATGCTTGAGCTCTACTTGAATGCTATCAGTATGCACATGGGTGCTTTTGTTAATTTCGATATCTTGAATAGCGTAGGTGTCTTTGGTAATGGTAGCCACTTGGCGAGATAGCACAATATCAATTGGTTCATCACCAATCTCTATTTGTTTACCATTAATGGTCACTACAGCTTTGCTATCCAAAGAAGGCTCGACGTGGCGCAATATGTCTTTTTCATCGTAATTGCCAGAGAGTAAGTCTTGGCTCTCTGCATCGTGGTACTCAGTACGAATGGTGATATATTCTTCTACCAACTCAATTGGCACTTCAACAGTCTTAGTACGTGAATGCTTGGTGACGGTTACTTTACCCACATCTAAGCGTTCTTTGTTAATTACAGGACGCTCTTCTAATAGCTCTAAGTGTCCAACATTGACGGTATTATTCGTCTGCTTCGTTGAGATATTTTGTTCTTTATCCAAGTCATCTTGGTAAAGGCTGTTTCCATTTTCAGTAGTCATTGTTGTTCCTTTATAATTATAAAATGATGAGTTTTCAACAATCTAAAACGTTATATGCCAACTACATATATTAACTAGCTACATTTAATACTATAAACCATTCGCTCATGTTATGAATACAAAAAAGACCAGAGACATGCTCTGATCTTAATGGCCAAACATATGAGTTTAGCTGATTATTACTATCATATTTAACTGACGATATAGGAAATTTACGTCGTTAAACTATGACTTATTAGCATATTACATGCCACGAGCACGGCGTACATCTTCTGCTGTGATACCATCACGGTCTACTAAGTTACCTTCACGGTCAACCACGTTGCCGTCACCATCAACATCTAGCTCTTCGCGTTGAATGGTCTCAACCACAGTTTCAGTGTGATGATCGGTCGTCTTGCCAACATTTACTTCTTCAGAAACATAGGTTTCTTTGCTGACGCGAGCACGTTCGGCCTGTAGCTCAATTTCAACTGTTTCAGTAGCATCGAGATCACCAATACGACGATCTGTTGGGCGATCTACGCTAGTACGTTGGATATTGGCATGTTCTTCTTCTAGATCTACATCGACATTGCGCTCTTCAGTAACGACATGCTTACCTACTTTTACTAGACCAGCAACGATACGGTCTTTGTTTACCGTTAAACGCTCTTCTAATAACTCTAATGTATTTGGTGCATCATAAGAGTGGTCTGCAATATCGACGCGATCTTCTACAGGGAGTGTATCAGCAGTAAATGCTTGACGATCTCTTTCGTACTGCTCTTTATAGCTGTATTGATAATCGTGATCGTATACTTCCATGGCTTCTACTTGTGTTTTGGTCAAGCTATCAAAGAAGACATCATCACCAACTATACGGGCTAAACCTGCTGGTACCAGTACTTCTTTTGAACTAAACCAGCCGCCTGCATCTACGATTAAGTAACGAATACGACCAGTGGTATCTTCTACTAAAGCGCCTTCGATCTTACCAATTTTTTCTTCATTGATACCGTAAGCAGTTTTGTGCGTTGGGTCATAATAGTCATCACCAATTAAGTCTTGATGAGTAGCTTGGATATCTTTTAAACGGATTAGTTGACTCATTGTTATATTCCTTTTTTGCGAGTTTATTTTTTATAATGTAATGGTTGATGTTGTTATTAATTTTTAGTAGAACCGTATTTATTACAGTTAATGGTAAGCCAAATGAATAGCTTCCCTATCAACTTGTAGCTATCCTAACACCGTGATTTTTGATGAGATATATAAGCAAGGTAGCAAAGTGTGCACTTGCAGTAATTGCGTGTAATAGGCTGTAAGTGGCATAACATAGGAGGGGGTAGAAGTTAACGAGTCTTTACACAGAGTAATATTCAACATTCATCGAAAGAAAGCAGACACAAAAAAACCGCATTACCATTAGCAATGCGGTTTCTCAATAAACAATAATTATCTAAGTATTATTCAGCTAACTTACTTTAAGTCAGTTAGACCTGCTTTATTTAAGCAAGTTCAATAGCAACAGCTACCGCTTCACCACCACCGATACATAGCGTTGCGATACCTTTTTTGCCACCAGTACGTTTTAGAGAGTTGATAAGCGTAATTAGAATACGAGCACCTGAACAGCCTACTGGATGACCAAGGGCACATGCACCGCCTTCGATATTTACTTTAGCATGGTCAAGTTTCAGCTCGTCCATTGCAGCCATAGTAACCATCGCAAAGGCTTCGTTAATTTCCCACAGATCTACATCATCTACTGACCAGCCAGCACCTGTTAATACTTTTTCAATGGCGCCGATTGGCGCAATCGTGAACTCGCTTGGGTGACGTGAGTTTGAGGCAGTAGCAACAATGCGAGCTTGATAATCAAGACCTTCAGCATTCGCTTGAGATTCTTTCATAACGACGACAGCTGCAGCACCGTCTGAGATTGAGCTAGCGTTTGCGGCAGTGATTGTACCGTCTTTAGCAAACGCTGGACGCAAAGTAGGAATGCGATCAGCATTAGCAAGGGCAGGTTGCTCATCGGTATCAACAGTTTGCTCGCCTTTGCGAGTGGCAAACGTGACAGGCTCGATCTCATCTTTGAAATGGTTGTCTTTAATTGCAGTCAGTGCACGGTTCAATGACTCAATAGCAAACTCATCCATTTGCTCACGTGTATAGCCTTTTTCATCAGCCATTTCTTGAGCAAACATACCCATTAGCTTACCAGTATCAGCATCTTCTAGGCCATCTAAGAACATATGGTCTTTGACTTCTTTGTGACCCATACGATAGCCGCCACGTGAACCTGGCATGATATATGGTGCATTGGTCATTGATTCCATGCCGCCTGCAACAGCGACGTTGAAGCTGCCCGCTTTGATACCATCATGCGCTTGCATGACTGCTTTTAGGCCTGAACCACAAAGTTTATTGATTGTGACAGCACCAGTTGCATCCGGTAGACCTGCTTTACGCATGGCTTGACGAGCAGGGCCTTGACCCAGACCTGCCGTCAAGATACAACCCATAATGACCTCATCAACACTATCAGCGCTAACACCTGAGCGTTCGACAGCAGCTTTGATAGCGGCGGCGCCCAGCTCGGTAGCACTCATGTCTTTTAGTGCGCCTTGAAAGCCACCCATTGGTGTACGTGCGCCGTTTAGGATTACAATTGCATCATTTGACATCGTTATTATTCCTTGTTGTGCGTTTTGATTAAGTATCTACCAAGAAATCAGATGCCGATTGGCTAGCTTTTGCTTATATTATAAGCATCTGTCTTCTTCAGTATGTGGTTTATGCTAGCTCATCTAATCGTATGCGTACTACTTTATCAGTAATGGTCTCTAACTTTTCAATTTTTTCTATAGCAAGATTCATCTGACTCTCAACCACAGGTAGCGTCAGAATAATCACCGGCACTTGACCTACTTTATGCGCAGGCTTTTGCAAGATTGCATCGATGTTGATACCGGCATCACTTAGGATGCGCGTGATATCTGCCAGTACGCCTGGGCTATCATAAGCATGCACACGTAAATAATAACCGGTAATCATTTGCTCAGCACGCAAGATGGGTGTGTCTGATAATTGCTCTGGGATAAACGCTAGATGCGGCACATGGTGACCGTTAGTGCTTTCATTGTTGTTATCTTTACTACCAAGAACGCGAACCAAATCCATGACATCCGCCATGACTGCAGAAGCCGTTGCTCCAGCACCAGCGCCATCACCGCAATAGAGTGTCTGACCAAGTGGATGTGAGTTAACCAGTACTGCATTTTTCACACCATTGACGTTAGCCAATAGCGCATCTTGTGGAATAAGTGTTGGATGTACGCGTAATTCAACCCCTGCATCACCATCATTTTCACTATCGCGGCGTACTGCAAACCCTAAATGCTTGATACGGTAGCCAAGCTCTTCGGCGTAGTTGACGTCTTGCAAGGTAATACCGGTGATACCTTCGCAGTAGACTTTATCAAACTGTAGCGGAATACCGAAAGCGATAGAGGCGAGTAGCGCCAATTTATGAGCGGCATCAATACCTTCAACATCAAAAGTAGGATCTGCTTCTGCGTAACCTAACTCTTGTGCTTCGCTTAATACGTCGGCAAATGGGCGACCCTTATCACGCATTTCGGTCATGATAAAGTTACCAGTACCGTTGATGATACCCGCGAGCCAGTCAATTTTGTTGGCAGCCAATGCTTCACGCATTACCTTGATAATAGGAATACCGCCTGCTACCGCTGCTTCATAAGCAACATGTACATTGTTTTCTTCAGCGAAGGCAAAAATCTCATTACCGTGTTCAGCGAGTAGAGCCTTGTTTGCCGTAACCACATGTTTGCCGTTTTTAATGGCTTGCATAATGACGTCTTTGGCTAAGGTGGTACCACCAATCACTTCGATAACAATATCGACATTATCGCTTGCGGCAATTGCCATCAGATCGCTGTTTTGCATGATATTGGCATCAATATCATCACGCTGACGACGCGTACCGACTTCGGTAATAATAATGTCGCGTCCGCTACGGCGTTTTAGCTCATTTAAATTGTCATTGATCAGATTGATCACGCCCGTTCCGACGGTGCCCAGACCAAGTATCGCTAGTTTGATGGAATTACTCACAGTATCCTCAAGAGGTTAAATATAATGAAGTCAGTATAAGCGGTGACAGTGTCAAATGAGTCTGCGACATCAAACATAACGTCTGTGCGCATTGCCTAGTACTGCCTGCCTATCTACTTCATCATAGTTGAATAAAAAAAGCTCAAATAAAAAGGGTGTTGCTCATTTTGCATCGCGCTTTATCGTATCATACCGACAAGGCATTGTGACGTCTATACAATGCTATAAAAGCTCATGTCATAAAGGCCACTGTTCTAAAGGCTAATACCATAAAAGCCAATGTCTTGAAGGTTAATGTCATAAAGCCAATATCACCAAGGCAACGTCATCAAGGTTATATCAGCTTACGATTATAAAAAAGCAGTAGCTTCAATCTTGTTTGGCATATGTATATATCATTTATGCTTGATTGCCAATATTAGTTGTTAATATGAGTAACTAATACTGGTAACTCAAATGATTAGTTAGCACCTACTGCTTGTGCCAATTCTGCTGCAGGCAAGTAGCCACCTACTTGTTGTCCTGTCTCGGTAAATACCGCAGGCGTACCACGCACACCAAGTCTTGAGCCTAGAGCCATATGTTCTTGGACAGGGTTGGCACAGCTAGGGGCCTGTACGTTGGCACCGATTTTTGCTTGATCCATTGCAGCTTTACGATCCTGACTACACCAGATCGCTTCCATTTTTGGTACAGACTCTTGACTGCGTGGCCATGCCAGATAACGAACCTCGATACCGCGTGCATTGATATCATCCATTTCTGAATGTAGTTTGCGACAGTAGCCACAGTCTGCATCGGTAAAGGCATAGATGACGGCCTTGGTTTCGCCTTTTGCTGGATAAATCACCATGTCTTTTTTATCGACGGCTTTTAGCGCTTCTTGTGCTGTCGTAGCAACTAGGGCGGCACTGATATCAACCGGAGCGGCATCACCCATAGCAATGATCTGACCTTGAATAATATGCTTGCCAGCTTTATCAGTAAAGAAAGAAGGTAGACCTTCAGCGGTCACCCAATAAATACCATCCATATCTGTCGGTACAGCCGAGACAATAGTTTCCTCGATACCAGAACTCTTTAGATTTGCCTGTAATGCCTTCACCACGGTTGCATCATTACCAGCTGAGGGGTTAGTAGTGGCTTTTGTCTGGGCAGCGTTTACAACGCTAGTATTGCTGGTTGCATCAGCGGCATTGTTTGAGCAGCCAGCAGCGATACCAACTAACAGCGCACTCATCATAAAATGAGATAGAACGGTACGAGAAAGAGGATTACGCAAGGTGGTATTTTTGATAGTGGGGAACGGCATACGGGTTTCCTATAGGCGTCGCGCCTAATCATGAGTTCGTTATAAAAACGCTATAAACTTTTCTATATAGTAATGTGTCTTGGCAGTGTTTTAAAGGTCTAACATTGAAGAAGTTCTTATAACTTATTGATAATAAAAGATAGGTAGTAATATCCTTCATATTACCATATTTACGCCAAATAATAGCGAACGGAAGGCAGCCAAGAAGTATCAACGAAGCCAACTTTAAAGAATAGCTATCAACATAAATTCAAAAAACAAGATACATTTGTGCTATTTAACATAGTTGCTTGAACTTGTAATCTATGGCTAATCGCATTGTTTCTATAAAAATCTGTATAAAGTGCATTGTATGAACCATTTGAGAACGACTTACTTTAACAAATTTGCTTTAAGGAGCACACATGGCAGGTGCCAGTTTATTAACCTTACTCGATGACATCAGTGTTTTAATGGATGATGTAAGCGTCATGACCAAAGTCGCTGCCAAAAAAACCGCGGGCTTAGTTGGTGATGATTTAGCACTCAACGCCGAGCAGGTCACAGGGGTTAAGCCAAATCGTGAGCTCCCCGTCATTTGGGCAGTTGCCAAAGGCTCTGCCGTGAACAAAGTGATTTTAGTACCAGCGGCACTATTGATTAGTTATTTTATACCGTGGTTGATTACTCCGCTATTGATGATCGGAGGGTTATACCTGAGTTATGAAGGGGCTGAGAAGGTCATTCACAAGTTTTGGCCGAAATTGTTGCCTCATGATGAAGAGCAAAATGCCCGTTTAAAAGCCAATGCAGATGAGTCGGTAGATTTGGTCGCGTTTGAAAAGGACAAAATCAAAGGTGCGATACGTACCGATTTTATATTGTCAGCTGAGATTATTGTTATCTCTTTAGGTGCAATTACAGCAGCTGGTGGCGATATCGTCCAAAAAGGCATCGTACTTTCGATAGTGGCTGCTGTCGTGACTGTCGGTATTTACGGCTTAGTTGCAGGCATCGTAAAGATTGATGATGCGGGTCTGCATTTGATTGAAAACTCACAAGCAGGTGATAGTAAGCGCAAGTTTGGCGAGTTTATGCTTGCAGCTGCGCCAAAGCTTATGAAGTTTTTATCCATAGCGGGCACAATTGCGATGTTCTTGGTGGGCGGCGGTATTATCGTTCACGGTATCGGCTTTTTGCATCACAGTGTAGAAGACATTGCCCATCTTACTGGGGTATTTGAAGGATTAACCGCGTCATTGTTAAATGGATTAGTCGGACTGATTGTTGGCGCTATTGTAGTAGCTATTGTTACTACTATTGGCAAAATGCGTGGCGGTGATTCTACCGCGCACTAAGTAGGTCATCGCATTACTAGCTGCTTACCAAGCTAAAAAAAACAGCTAAAAAAACCAAATTGAGAAAATACAGAAAGCCCCGATACTCATAAGTATCGGGGCTTTTACTTTTGTAACTATACGATTTTTATATTACAACGTTCTAGCTGTCATCACTGGTATTGTCAGCTTCCGTTTTTTCTATTTGCGTCGGCTTCTTATGCTCCGTCTTAGGCTTACGACTGCGCGCCTTTGGTACTTTTGGCGTAGTCAGATTGAACATACCGGTCTGTGGTAGCAATTGCTCAGCCACATTTTCGATCATGTTTTTATAGCTGGCTATAGTCGTCTTAGATTTAGCTGCCTGACTGTCTTCTTTGCTAGCTTCTTTAGTAGTTTCTTCTACTGCCGATTCCGTCGTCTGCTCAGTCTCTGCAGCTATGTTTTCTGCAGCATCTTCTATCTTATTGACAGTTTGCTCTGTAGAGGTTTCGATTTCTGCATCCTTAGCTTCTGACTGAGCACGCTCGACTTCTAGCAAGTGCTCACTATCAGCACTGACGTTTTCTGTCTGTGTCTGATTGGCGAGGGCAGTTGCTTCAACGTCATGCGCATCGACTTCGCTATCAGTTTGCTCAGTGATAGTTGGTTCCGCGTCACTTACTTGTTCAGCAGGTATGCTCAATACAGCGGGTTCCTGATAATCAGGGTGCTGTCCGCGTGGATCATTGCTAGCGCGCTTAGTGATAGCACGTGGTTCAACGTCTGTCTTACCTTGTGCCGCTGCGAATTGACTGACAGCTTTGGTCATCACTTCAAAGCGTGCGAGGTAGTCGGCAGCCAATGGTTGATAGCCATAGTTGCTAAAGTCAAAGCTCTGGCTAGCAGCATCAGAACTATTATGAGCATTCTGAGATTGCTCATTATGCAACGCAATGGTCGCGATAAAGCAGTTGATAATGCCTTCTTCTGCTAAGCGCGTTTGAGCTTCTGGTAGCGTGGTACGAATAAACTCACCAACCGTGCCACGTATTGCTGGCACATTAGTGGCAGCTGGCTTGTCCGCTTGAGTGGCTTGCTTAGCGAGTACTACACGTGGATCGTTACTCGCTTGACCAAATTTCTCAGCAGTCACGTAACGTGTGCCAAATAGTGCTTCATGGGTTAGCTCAAGTGCTGAGTTATTCACATTACTTGTGCTTGCACTATTACTGTCAGCCTGAGTATTCTGAGCTTCACCACTCTTACTCACATTTTCAGCAGTCTTGGTTTCCTGCTGTTTTGGAGTTTCTGTAGCTTTTTCAGCATCAGCAGTTACTGACGTTGGAACTTCCGCTTTACTTTCGGTGTTACTCGTAGAGGTCGATGGTGCCTCTACAGCTACAGGTGCTTTTTTCTCTTCAGCAGCCTGCTCATGCTTAGGAGTATCGTTTTGCACCTTAGCTTGTTCAGTAGTTGCACGCTTATCGTCATTTACCTGATTGGCATTTGCTTCCACCGTACTTTTTTCGTTATCGCTTTTCTTGTTAGCATTCGGAGCACTGGTGTTTTGGTTATCAGTGTTCTGCTCATTGCTACTATGCTTATCAGTAGGTTTTTGAGCAGCTGTTTCGTTTGAACGCTCATCTTTTGCTACGTTATTCGTCGCGCTTTGCTTCTCACTAGGCTGAGTTTTAGCCTGTGTAGATTTGCTATCATCTAAAGATAGATGAACCACTTCAGGAGCTTTTAGCTCAGTTGGCGCTTCATTGACCTGTAGCACGACCTCGTTAGGGTCTTGATTGCGACGTGTACTATGTTGATTTTTGCTACTGGCAGCATCGTTGTTTCTAGCGTTCTGCTGTTTGCTGTGCTTAACGCTGTCAGCCGTTAGTGTCTCACCGCGCTCTAGCTTACCGCGTGAGCCGCGTTGGCTATGCGATTTACGCTTAGTCCGAGTTTGCTCATCTGCTTTAGAGCTGTTTTCGTTATCAGCATCACTGCGCTCGCTTGCGTTACGATTGCTGTTCTGTTGATTGCTATCTTGGCGGTTATTACGATTGCGATCGTTCGTGCGTCTGTTATCGTTTTGACGCTTGTCTTGCTGTCTTTGGTCTTGAGTATCAGACGACTTGTCATCAGCACTGTTTGAGCCAGTACTTTCTGAGCTACTGTTTACGTTGCCAGCAGTCTCGTCAGTTGTCTCTTTTCTTTGACGCGGCTTAGAAGATCTAGACTTACGCGGCTTACGTCTTCTTCTGTCTTCATTGCTGCTGTCGTCAGTCTCGCTGTCATTGCGACGCGCCTGTTGACGATTAGCATTGTTATCTGACTGTTGGCCGTCGTTTTTCTGACTGTTGTTTTGTTGAGTTGGCTGCTCACTAGTTACAGCGGCACTATTCAATGCATTGCTATCAACTTGACCAAACGAGCCTAAGCTTTGCGCGCCAGTGTTTACTAGCGCTTCGATTGCTTGAGCGGCATCTCGGCTACTGACACTAGGTGTGGTTGTGGCTTGCGGCGCTTGAGCGAATAGATTTGATAACCACGCAACGGCTTTCGGTTGAGCAGTAGCCTCGACACTCTGTGTCTGCGGTGCTACTGGAGCGGCAACACTAGCAGTTTTATTAGCTTGCGGTGCAGGTGCAGGCGACACGTCGTTGGTATTTTTATGATTACGACGATCATTGCTATGATTTACCGTATCATTCTGCGTTTGCGTGGCTGCATTCTGCTGTGTGTTTGAGCGGCTCTGCTTATTATCTGCAGTTTTACGAGGCTGGCGAGTAGGCTGCTGTTCAGGACGTTCTTTTTCAGCAGTCTGCCAGTCAACGTTGTAGCCAAGGTCACTATGCTCTTGTTGCTGAGTATCAGTGATACGCTCATAGCTCGATGGAGCAAAGCCATCACGGTTGAAATGGAGCTTGAAGTTTGGTGATTCTAAATGCGCGTGTGGCAAAATAGTGATACGCGTGCCACTGTCTTGCTCAAGGTAAACCAAGCTATCGCGCTTTTCGTTTAATAAGAATGCAGCGATGTCTGTCGGGACTTCAGCTTGTACTTCACCTTGACGTTCTTTAAGAGCGATTTGCTCAATTTGACGCATGATAGATAGCGACAGTGAACGCAAGTCACGAATCATACCGTTGCCGTGACAACGTGGGCAAATATAGCCAGTTGACTCTTCTAGTGAAGGACGTAGACGCTGACGGCTCATTTCCATCAAACCAAACTTAGAGATATCACCAAACTGAACGCGCGCACGATCGTATTTGGTCGCGTCGATTAGACGTTTTTCTACTTCTTTTTGATGCTTATTGTCATTCATATCAATGAAATCAATGACGATCAAACCACCCATATCACGCAAACGAAGCTGACGGGCAATCTCATCGGCTGCTTCTAAGTTGGTATGGTAAGCGGTCTCAGCAACGTCTGAACCTTTGGTTGATTTGGCTGAGTTGATGTCGATAGAGACCAGTGCTTCTGTTTGGTCAATAACGATTGAACCACCTGATGGCAGACGAACTTCACGCTGATAAGCGGTTTCGATTTGCTTTTCGATATTAAAGCGCGAAAACATCGGCTCATAATCGGTATATTTGCGTAGCTTTTCGGCTTGTTTTGGCATTACCGCATCGATGAACCCAGCCGCTTCAATATAAGCGTTTTCGTTATCAATCCAAATCTCAGCGATATCATCACGCAGATAATCACGAACAGCACGAGTGACAACGCCCGCTTCTTGGTGAACCAAGCGCGGTGATGGGTATTTTTGGTTTTGTTCTTGAATAGCTTGCCAAATATTGAGCAAGTGGTTTAAATCGTGTTGCAAGTCTTCTTGAGTTTTACCAATACCAGCGGTACGAATGATAACGCTCATACCTTTTGGTAAATCAAGATTGCTCAGCATACGCTTCATATCTTCGCGCAGTTTGCCCGAGATTTGACGTGAGATACCACCGCCACGAGGGTTGTTTGGCATCAATACCAGATAGCGACCGGCTAATGACACATACGTCGATAGGGCAGCGCCTTTATTGCCGCGCTCTTCTTTTTCGACTTGTACGATTAGCTCGTCGCCTTCTTTAATCAGTTTTTTGATGTTTTCGTCACGTGGGTTGCCGCTTAGGTATTCAGCAGAGATTTCACGAATTGGTAAAAAGCCTTGGCGCTGAGAACCATATTCGACAAATACTGCTTCGAGCGATGGCTCGACACGGGTCACATGACCTTTATAGATGTTAGATTTTTTTTGCTCGCGAGTACGGTTTTCTAGGTCGAAATCGTACAGGTGGTTGCCTTTACATAAGGCGACACGAATCTCTTCGTTTTGAGTGGCGTTGATCAAAATGCGTTTCATATTTGTATCCTATGAGTACGCATGACAACGATAAGACAGTCTTTAGGACATAGTGGCAAGTGTGGCAAGTGTGGCTAATATTGTGATTAGCGTGTGTAGATGTTCATTAACGGTAGAACGTAAATCGTGGGTTTCATAAAGCACATGGGCTTTTTCAATGGCTTCTTTTTTACCTGAAGTAATGAGCGGTGCTCACGTTAATATCAGTAATATAGGGTGTAAGGCTATGGTACTTATATTTTATCATCAGTAAACTTGGTACATATATGATTGGGTCAGCGAGTCAAAGCGCTCTTATTCTCAGTACGTTCTATTGGTAGTGATTTCAGCGCACGTTGTAAGCGTGGGCGAGGGTCAGTTACAGTTCTAAAAAATACTGATATTAAAAAGGCGTGGTGCTGTTGCCATTCATCCATCAAAGTCTAACAATAATATCGCGGTCATGATTGCTACTATATAGTGGCGTCATTCGGCGGTTGTTTTTCAGGCGAAGCAATTGGTTACTCTTTGTTTATCGTTCTTTGTATAACGTCAATAATATCTTGGGTGTCTCAAGGTTAGGTGTCGCAGCTTTTGTTATCAGCGGGGCGTACTTGGCAAACAGAGTAATGGACCAGCTTGTCAGCGTGGTATCGTATTTACATTGTTATCGTCATCTGTTTGACCACCAATACTTAGGCAGCTATCGATATACTTTTCGATCCTAACGCTAAACTACCCATACTTGCTCAACTATGCTGGCATAAAGAACCATCAGATAAATAGTCATTAAATAATGATTGATTATCGAATACGGTCGTTGTCATGCAATTAGTGAGTCAGTGTTGTGTTGTAATCGGTTAATAAGCTGATTTATTATCAGCGTTATTAACGCGATGGTATTTAGTGTCACTATTTATTTTATGGTACCGAATAAGATTCAGTACAGTATTTTTAATTTGTAGGGCTATATTTGGTAAGTAATACCTCTAAATAAATAACGCGCCCTAAAATCAGATGAAACGTGTCAGGTCAGCAGGATAAATAGTGTCAACCTCTTTACTGGCAAGTAGTGGAAAACTGACAAGCAATAAAATGGTGGTCAACTATTTGTAACAACAATGATTATTGCTGTCACCTCTGCTTAATTGTCGCTCAACATGCTAAACTATAGCAAATCTTTGTGTAAATACCTAACTAAAAATGACAAACTCAAAAATGAATGACGACGCTACTACCCATGAAGCCCCTGCTATTTTTAATAGCAAAACACGCCCACAAAGCGCTGACGATGAGATTAGCAACTTCGGTAAGGTGAACTACCTCGAAGTAACGCGCCATCAACACGACCAGCGTTTGGATAACTTTTTGTTAAACCGTTTAAAAGGTTTGCCAAAATCACATATCTATAAAATGATTCGCTCAGATGAGATACGCGTCAACAATAAACGCTGCAAAGCACACGATAGAGTGCAGCGTGAAGATGTGGTACGTATCGCCCCTGTAGAGCTAGCAACGCGCGAAAAACCAATTATTAGTACCGAGTTCGCCAAAAGCTTGCTGGCGCGCGTGGTCTATGAAGATGACGGTTTGCTAGTGCTAAATAAACCTTCTGGTATCGCTGTGCATGGCGGTAGCGGCTTGGACTTTGGGGTTATCGAAGCCATGCGTGAAGTGACGGGTAAAAAATACCTAGAGCTAATCCATCGCATTGATAAAGACACATCAGGGCTACTGATGATTTCCAAGAAACGCTCAACGCTCAAAGTGTTGCAGCAGCATTTGGTAGACAAGACCATTCAAAAGCACTATCTATGTCTTGCCAAAGGACAACCTGCGCTTAATGAGCAGCGTATCAATGCACCATTGCTACGTTATACGCTTGCCAGTGGTGAGCGCCGAGTGAAGGTAGATAGCCAAGACCCACAAGCGAAAGAAAGCCAGACTGATATTATTATTCATGATCGCTTTACGATTAATAGTCAACCAGTCAGCTTAATTGAAGCTAAGCCATTGACGGGTCGCACGCATCAAATCCGCGTGCATTTAGCGCATATCGGTCATGCCATTTTAGGTGATGACAAATATAACGTTCATGATAAATCAGGCGTCCATCGTCTGTGTCTACATGCATGGCGCTTAGACATCCCAGGCTATAAGACTATTACTGCGCCATTGCCAGACGATATGGCAGATTGGCTACCAGAAACAACGAAATTGCCTAAATAGTTTTTCAAAATAAATTCTTAAGCCCAACTATTTTGTATTTTCCTAAACGTCACGATATCTTATTTTTACGAATAAGCCACCGTGACGTTTTAGTATCTGCTATTTACTACTTTTATTCGTTAAGGTAACTTCATGACCAAACCAGCTACAACTTCAGAACGCATCATAAATGCTCAACCATCAGCAGAAGATAATCTGTCTGACAAGACATTGATTATATTTGATTGGGACGGCACCCTAATGGATTCAATCGGCCTGATTGTTGATTCTATGCATGTGGCTGGGGAAACACACGGGTTTAAGACGACTGATAAAGCTGTAAAAGACATCATTGGTCTGAGTTTAATGAATGGCATTAAGATTTTATATCCGCAGGCAAACGATGCGCAGTTGCTTGAGATTCAGCAAACCTATGCAGAGTACTATATTGCTAACAGTCATAGTACGCCGCTGTTTGAGCCTATAGAGCATATGTTGCAAACTTTGCAACAGCAAAGCAAAACGCTCGCCGTAGCAACGGGTAAAAAAAGAAAAGGGCTAGATCGTGTACTAGATGCCTCCGATAGCCATGATTATTTTGCGATTACGCGTTGTGCTGATGAGTCAGGCTCAAAACCTGATCCGCAGATGTTGACCGATATCTTAGATTATACGCAGCAGCAGGTTTCTGATGCTGTGTTTATCGGTGACAGTATCTATGACATTCAAATGGCAACAGCGTTAGGCATGACCAGTATAGCGGTGAACTATGGTACGGCAACGAGTGCAGAGCTTGCTGCGAAAAACCCAACCTATCAAGTTGATACTCCACAAGCGCTAGTAGACTTGTTATGCGGGTAGAGCTACTTTTACAATTCTTATTGTTTTAATAGCACACCGATGATGATAATGAGTTAATAAACAGGCAATAAAAAAGGGTTTATCGTAATAGCGATAAACCCTTTTTATCAAAGACAACGATATTTATTTGTTTTCTTTATCAATGCTCTCTTTTTCAACGCTTTCCTTTTCAATAGCGTCTTCTAACTCAGCCCCTTCTAGTAACGCAAAAGAAGACTCAATGATTTTGTCTGCATCAAGCTGATACTCATACCAGTTGCCCATTATTCCAGCCAACTCATCGAGACCTTCTTTTCTGAGAGCCGAAAACAACTGAATGGTACAGTTTAAGCCCAGTTTTTTCAGGCGTTTACGAGTCTCAAGGAGGGCGTTTTTAGAAGCACCGTACTTCAGTTTATCTGCTTTGGTCAGCAGAATATGTACTGGTAGCTCACCATCATTTGCCCAGTGCAGCATTTGCTCATCAAAAAACTTAAGCGGATGACGAATGTCTGTCATCAGTACTAGACCTGCAAGGCTTGAACGTGATACCAAATATTCTTCTAGCTCAACCTGCCATTCTTTTTTCATCTCTAGGGGAACAGCGGCATAGCCGTAACCAGGCAAATCAACCAAACGTCTGTCAGTATCACCGATACTAAAAAAGTTAATCATCTGCGTGCGTCCAGGTGTCTTAGACGAGCGAGCCAATTGACGCTGATTGGTTAAGGCGTTGATAGCTGATGATTTGCCAGCGTTTGAACGACCTGCAAAAGCGACTTCCAATCCCATATCAGGCGGACAGAGACGAAAGGTAGGTGCTGACATCATAAACTCAGTTTGCTGAATTTTTTGACGAGATTTGGTATTGAACAAGGCATGTTCAGCGGCGACATCGTTAAACGGGGTACTCATAAATGGCTCATTAATCTTAAAAAATTGGATGCGATTATAAAATTTTAGTCAGCTGATGATTCAGGTCATCGGTGCGGTCAAGTAATTGGTCAAGAAATAGGTAAACCAAGGTAAAAGGCTGTTCTTTATCAATACAGTTATGTGCAAATCATAAAAGTAGCTATTTAATATTACTGGCTATTCTATACTATTCCGCGTCTTACTTATTGAAATAACTGCGATTAGCATCATATAAATAGTAGGATAACATTAAAGTTGGCCTGTCATTAAGACAAGTTCTCAGCTTTAACAAAGCCATATCCAAATTATCTATGTTTATATGACATATATTGTTACAATGTTTAACGAGAGACGTTTAATAGAACGATTGATGAGACACGTGAAATATCACGAGGAGGTGCTCTATGTTTTCAATCAGTAAACTTCTTAGCACGAGTTATCGCGCTATAACGGCTAGCAGTGCTGCACTATTATTAATTGGCATTATGTTTAGCAGCGCAAGTGCGGCGGATATCGCCACTACCTATAATAACTCATGTGCAGCCTGTCACGATAGTGGGGCGTTAAATGCCATCAAAAAAGGTGATAGTGCCAAATGGCAACAGCTGATTAAACAAAAAAGTATGCCGACACTCATTAAGTCTGTCAAAGGTGGTATGCCGCAGATGCCAGCAGGTGGTCTTTGCGACAAATGTAGTGACGACGACTATCGTAAACTTATCGAATATATGAGCAAATAATCGACTTATAAATATAAGTTAAGCATATAAAATAAAGCGCTGGGCTAATAACCTATCTGCGCTTTTTGTTTTTGCGTCATATTGTATATTGTGTTGCCAGAAAACTGATGGATACTATGATTAAGTAGGCAAATGATACAAAGTCTTGCTATAATAATCGAAAATAAACCCTGATGTTAGTAAGTACTTTCAGACTGCTTGTGTCCAAGACCTCAAAATATACGCCATTCTCATGATTAAAGAGATGGCTATATCAGGTATCTTACCAGTGCAATCACTCTAAATAATGCTTACGCCGAGCTAGTAGGATTTGTATCAATGAAAAAGTTAATCGCTGCTGCCAGCTTATGCGTTGCAAGTTTCAGCGTACAAGCTGCTATTATTGTTCCTGAATATGACGTCAATGCAGGTCAAAAAGTTGCAGAAACCGTTTGTGCCGCTTGTCATGGTCTTAATGGCGTCAGCATTGTTCCTGCACAGCCAAACCTTGGCGGCCAAAACGTAAAGTACCTATATAAACAGCTAGTCAATTTTAAAGCAGGCTATCGCAAAAACGGTATCATGCAGTCACAAGTTGCTAATCTGTCTCAACAAGACCTAGCCAACGTAGCAGGTTATTACGCCAGTCAAGCGCCTTGGGGCGTTGGCTACGGCAACCCTGCAACCAACCAAGAAGCGACTAAGCTATTCTTGGGCGGTGATAAGTCGCGCGGTGTTATTGGCTGTGCCGGCTGTCATGGTCCAGATGCTGCAGGTAACACTTGGGCTGCATTTCCAAAGCTAGGCGGACAGCACGCTCAGTATATTGCTACTCAGCTAAAACTATTCCGTGCTGCTGGACGTGTTGATGATATCGATAGCGATGACCAAAAACGAGTCAATGATGCAGCCAAAGAAGGCGAGATGGGTATGATGCAAACGGTTGCATCGAAACTATCAGATCGTGACATTCGTATCCTGTCAGACTATGTAAGTGCTATTCACTAATTGAGTCGCACTCATTCAATATCTGATATATGCTTTGCTTTGCATAGAAGGCCATTGAGTAAAGCCACTGAGTATTGAATCGCATATTGATTATATCTGAATGACTAAACCCCGATTTCGGGGTTTTTTTATAACTGTTTGTCCCTTATATTAAGACAGTATTTAGATGAATTCATTTACAGAGGCCAGTCGTTGCTCTGTATAATTATAAATTATCGTTATTCACTTTATACCAATTTTCAAAATACGATTAGCCATCTCAAACATGTTCAGTCTATTATGCGTGGTACTTGCACTTGTCTTGTTTGCTACTCCAGTTTTTGTGAATGGTATTAGATCGTTTGGATTGAAATTATGATGATCCGTTATGCTTCTTATTTTATCGCGGCGCTACTACCGTTATTGCTATTTCGTTGGTTTGCACCTGCGTCAATTGGTGAGATTGACTTTTGGTTACTATGGCTATTAGCCATGGTATTGGTTGCGCTGCCAGTTGTTTACGCTGAGATAGCATTGGCCTATCGTAGCGTTGAAGGCCCTCTAGCGGGTATGCAAAAGCTCACTCGTGAAGCAGATGTCAGTCCGATATGGCGTAGCTTTGGTTGGTTAGCGGCGTTAGTCTCTATTGTGATTGCAGCGTTGGTTATATCTGGCGCAAGTACGGGCATATTGTCTGCATTAACTGAGCTAAATAGCGTACCCGATGTACCGAGCTTTGCAGTTGCTGCAGGCTTGATGGTCATTGCAGTACTTTTAAGCTTGCTGGGTGTTACGCCTCTACCTATTGGTTTAGGATTGATGGTAATAGGGTTGCTGCTAGGGTTCGCAAACGGTGTACCAAATGCTGGTTTTGCTATGACTGATGTCAGTTTGACGGAATGGGCTCGCGCAGTCGCGTTAGCATTAGTCAGTGTCGGTGCAGGTACAGGATTATACTGGTTCGGTCAGAACTTAGTGAGCAAACAAACAGTCACAGCGGTAGAAGCAAACAGTCAGCAAGCAAAAAACAGAGCAGCTACTCGTGAGTACCGTGCAACCAAGTTAGTGTTACCGATTTGGATATTGCAACTGCTGATAGGAGTAGTGGCTTTATTTACTAGCGGTATATCGCTACCGCCAATTGGACAACTGTTATATTGGGGCGGGGTGTTATTTGTGGCGAGTTACTTGCTACATTACAGCACTCAACAGTTAACGCATAAATTTGGATTATTGGTTAGTTTGATAATCACTTTTGCTGTAGCGTTATTATTAGTGGTTGCGATACCAACAGCATGGTTAGTTGGCATCTTGGTCATTATTAGTAGCATTGCTGTATTATTATTATCAGTATTTGCGGGTTGGCAGATGAAAATCAGTCATTTGCGTAAGTCGTTAAATTTTAGTAATGAAGCAGTTTATAACTTGTGGCGAGTAGCGATACGTTTAGTCGTACCATTAGCATTACTGCTAGCGTTGGTAGGTTGGGTGATGCAGTGGTTGAGCTAACGGTCAGAGGTCGTGACAGCAGTGTGCCACAGTCTACACAAGCTAACTTAATGACCGTATATCTGGCGTATGCTGAAGATGAGCAGCGCCAGCATTATCTAGCTTTGCAGGTTGGACAAGGTACTAGTTTGTATGCAGCATTGGCGCAAGCAGGGTGGCTTGAGAAATTTGCAGAACTGGCAGAGTGGTGTGAGCAAGTAATAGATATCACCACGCCAACTGCGAAACGTTGGCATGTGGGTATTTATGCACAGAAACAGCCATTAAGCTATTTGCTACAGCCTTTTGACCGTATCGAGGTATATCGCAGTTTAAGCGCTGATCCTATGTCTCAGCGCAAAAATAAATCTCGTAGCTAACCGTTAATTATATAAGCCAATAGGTTTCGCTAACTATGATGCTGGCAGACTCTCAATACCTTCGATGCGCGTGACCAAACCATTATCATCAAAATAAACAACTAAATGCTGGCTAGCGTTTTTGACATCTGCGATGCCTTTGCGGCTACCTTCAGTGCCTGCTTTGTAGTCATAGATATAATCCCAGCGTTTAGGCTCAAGCGTATCTCGAATCGCAGGGCTACCAAGAGTATAAAGAACTTGGTTTTGATTCATACCCACTTTTAGCTTTTGGGCTTGGGTTTGCGTAATCGCTGTGCCTTGTGGCAAATCAATCTTATAAACACTCAATAATGAGCAGCCAGACATAGCAACAGTAGCGCTAAGCATACTGGTGATAACGATCTTACGTAATGCGCTTGTGTGGCTTAACGGACGGAAATTTAATGTCTTTATCATGGTAAGATGACTCATAAGAAATGAATTAGGTGTGGCCAGCGTTAGGTCGTACCAGTCTGACCGACAATCTTGGACAAATGATACGTCATTTACTTGCAATTGCCTACCACTTACGACATTATTTACCAAACACAATCTGAATAGTTAGATTAATTATATTTTAAATTCATAGGCTTGCATCTCGATATTTAGAAAATAATAAGAGAGATGTCTGCATAAGTTTCATCAGTTTATTATTAATCATTTACTTTATATTAAATAAAAATAATCTTTGTTGATTATTTATCTCATATTTTCTATTTGTTAAGGCTGTCACAGTCAAAAGGGATATTATGGCTTCTTTTACCAATCAAGATTTACGTAGAGCAGGACTCAAGATCACGTTACCTCGTATCAAAATTTTAGAGCTATTAGAAAGCGCAGAGCTGCATCATATGAGTGCAGAAGAAGTGTACAAGGCGCTTATTGAGCAAGGTGAAGACGTAGGTCTTGCCACTGTCTATCGTGTCCTAACACAGTTTGAGCAAGCAGGTATTGTCGAGCGTCATAACTTTGAAAACAATCTATCTGTATTCGAGATTACCCAAGAAGAGCATCACGATCACCTAGTTTGCGATGTGTGTGGCAAGATTATAGAGTTTCATAATGAAGTCATCGAAGAAGAGCAACTAAAAGTAGCAGAGAAACATGGCTTTAAACTGTCTGGGCATTCTCTTGTGCTATACGGCATTTGTGCGGATCAAGCCTGTAGAGATAGCGCGAAGTAATTATCTAGCGTATAAGTAGAAACGCTTATTTCTATCAGTACTACTACGATATCGAACAATAAAAGAAGCCCTCGTTATAAATAACGAGGGTTTTATATATATTCTATTCTGTATTGGAAAATCAATAATTTAGCTCACATCTAACGATAAACTATCAGCACCTTCATCTAAATTCGCCTTACCGTTTTTGCTACTGAGCTTAATTTTTAGGCGTAGATCGTTAGGAGAGTCCGCATGTAGAATCGCTTCTTTATACGTTATCTCTCCTTGTTCGTACAAATCAAAAAGTGCTTGATCAAAGGTTTGCATGCCACTGTCTCGTGAGCGTGTCATCACATCTTTGATTTCATGAACTTCCCCTTTACGGATATAGTCACTGATCAGCTGCGAATTTAGCAAAATTTCAATAGCAGCACGTCGACTTTTACCATCGGGTGTGGGGATAAGTTGCTGCGCGATAATAGCTTGCAAGTTCAACGACAAATCCATAAACAACTGGTTATGGCGATTGGTTTCAAAGAAGTGAATGATACGATCGATTGCTTGGTTAGCGTTGTTTGCGTGCAACGTTGCAAACACTAGATGGCCTGTTTCTGCGTACTGAATAGCATAACTCATGACTTCACGGTTACGAATTTCACCGATTAAGATGACATCGGGTGCTTGGCGTAACGTATTTTTTAGGCCTGCTTCAAATGAATGGGTGTCAATACCAACTTCACGTTGGGTAATAATACAGCCGCGATGTTTATGGACAAACTCAATAGGGTCTTCTATCGTAATAATATGACCATGAGAGTTTTGATTGCGATGTCCTATCATTGCTGCAAGGGTAGTAGATTTACCTGTACCCGTTGCGCCAACTAATAGAATAATACCGCGTTTTTTCATGGCCAATTCTTTTAGCGCTGGCGGTAAACGTAACTCTTCGACCGTTGGAATGTTGTTTTCAATTTTCCGTAAAATCATTCCTGCCATATCACGCTGTATAAATGCACTGACTCGAAAGCGTGCTTGCTGCGCTTCATCAGAGATGGCAAATTGACACTCGTTTGTTTCTTCAAACTCTTTTTGCTGGCTTGGCGTCATTACACCTTTGACCAATCTCATGGTTTGCTCAGCACTCAAAGGTGTTCTACCGACAGGTAAGATTTTTCCATTCACTTTCATGGAAGGTGCTACGTCAGCAGTAATAAAAAGGTCAGAGCCATTTTTGCTGATCATTAACTGTAATAGTTTATCAATGTCCATATCGCACCTGTACCAGATGTAAGTCAGTTAAAATCATATTTTAAATACGTGAGTAAAAAGTAAGAGAGTAATTACAGAGACCATAAGTTGTTTATTATTTTTAGTGGTATCTGTTAGTACTATCTATCAATACTATAAAAATGCCTCAGGTTGCTTGGCATAAGGACGTGCAACATCTTTACTAATGGTTCCCTTACTTACCAAGTTCTTTAACGTCTGATCAAGGGTGATCATGCCATCGCCTGCACCTGTTTGGATGGCAGAGTACATTTGAGCGATTTTGTTCTCACGTATCAAGTTACGGATAGCAGGGGTACCTATCATGATTTCATGGGCGGCTATACGTCCACCTGCTTGACGACGCAGCAATGTCTGTGAAATAACAGCTTGCAATGATTCTGACAACATAGCGCGGATCATGTCTTTTTCAGCAGCAGGGAATACATCAATAACACGGTCAATTGTCTTAGCCGCTGAGCTGGTATGCAAGGTACCGAACACTAAGTGACCGGTCTCTGCCGCTGTAAGTGCTAAGCGGATGGTCTCAAGGTCACGCAGCTCACCGACCAAAATAACATCAGGATCCTCACGTAGGGCAGAGCGTAATGCTGGCTCAAAACCCAAAGTATCACGGTGTACTTCACGCTGGTTGATCAAGCTTTTCTTAGATTGATGCACAAATTCAATCGGGTCTTCGATAGTTAAAATATGCTCTTTTCGGCTTTCGTTAATATAGTCAATCATCGCCGCAAGTGTTGTTGACTTACCTGAGCCTGTTGGGCCCGTGACCAATACCACACCACGCTTAAAGTCTGAAACGCGTCTAAAGACATCGCCCATACCTAAGTCTTCCATCGTTAATACTTTAGAAGGAATGGTACGAAATACAGCGCCTGCACCGCGATTTTGATTAAAAGCGTTGACACGGAAGCGTGCTAGATTAGGAATTTCAAAAGAAAAATCCGTTTCAAAAAACTCTTCAAAATCGGCACGTTGCTTATCATTCATGATGTCATAAATAAGCTGATGCACGACCTGATGGGTCATCTCTGGCATATTGATACGGGTCATTTCACCATCAACACGTATCATTGCCGGCATACCCGCTGAAATATGTAAATCTGACGCCTTATGCTTAACGGTAAAGCGCAGCAAGTCTTCGATATTAAGATTATTTTTTTCAGCCATAATTTGATATTCCTATCACTTAGTCTAGGTAAGACAAAACACTATAAAAGTACGTGGTAAACTATTCATCGATAGCCTTAGTATAATAAGAAATGGCAAGAAGCTCACTAGTACAGGTCTTTACCATCACTAGCATATTCAGCAGCATATGTTAAAGCATGTAACAATATCATAACAAGACTGTGAGTATTTAACCATCTACTAAATTAAGAAAAACCAGAACTGTATCGTTTTAAAATAATTCTTATAGAAGTTATTTCTGATTTACTTTAAAAATCGGATAGTTATGTTTTTTTTATAATAAAAATTGCAGAAAAAAACTTTAAAAAATTGGTGGTGTGTCAGAAAGTATGCTGAGGAGATGAAAGGAGGGTGACAGCCAAAGCAAGATGATATATTTGAGGTTATGAAGACACAAATAGATATCATATGCCCCGACTGTCACAGCTCCAGTTTAAA
>Ga0208014_1000169_pt1 | contig 37367 bp, 41 predicted proteins | sample 25_taG_FD_184099 | JGI IMG/M metagenome (GOLD analysis project Ga0208014, IMG submission 184099) | Marine viral communities from Cariaco Basin, Caribbean Sea - 25_WHOI_OMZ (SPAdes) (version 2) | ecosystem: Environmental > Aquatic > Marine > Oceanic | place: Caribbean Sea: Cariaco Basin...
AAATGCTACAGCCTTAGGTTCAAATGCCAAAGCAAATGCTCAAAATGCTACGGCCATTGGTTATGAATCAACTGCCAGTACAGCCTATGCTATAGTTTTAGGAAACAATACAGCGGCATCAAACTGGAACGGTTCAAAAATAGGTATTGGTACCAGTAACCCAACAGCTAAACTGCATGTTAATGGTTCATTACGAATTGTTGATGGAAACCAAGGAGCTAATAAAGTATTAACTTCAGATGCTAATGGTAATGCCAATTGGAAAGTGATTTCTTCAGGAAGTTCTTCTAATCCTATTTTTGGTGAGATTTTTAGTAGTTCTAATAATTTATTGACAATTAGTGATTTAAATTCTGCACAACCATTAACATTCGGTTCGGATAGTTATAAAAACTCTGTGAATACTTCTAACAATAATTTACAGGTAACCATTTCAGGTATATATAGAATAAATTATAATGTAACAGTAGAAAAATCTAATGGTGGATCTTTAGATCTCCAAATCTATTGTGCAACAGGATGGAACAGCTCAGATATTATTCCTGGGACAACTTCTTATATCAATTTAGATAGTAATACTAATGTTGGTTCTGTTTCCATAAATAAATTTGCATCACTTGGCGAGTACAAGCAAGTTTATGTTTTTTATAAAAAAGTTTCAGGAAATAAGGATTCTTTCGATTTGATCACTAATGGAAGTTCATTTAGTGTTGAATTGGCAAAATCAAATTAAATAGTAAATGTATTATTTGATAATCACGAATAAAAAAAAGCTTCAATTATTAATTGAAGCTTTTTTTATTTTTATAAAAATCGCCTTTTTAATTATTGAAAGATTATCCAACACGGATGTACGAAAAAAATTATTTGGACAGGAAGCTTGTCAAACATTAATCACTTTATAAATCAATTAAATAGTCTGTTTAGAATGTAAGTATAGAGACTAAACTTATATTAATAGGTTCTGTCGTGAATAAAAAAACACTTTTATTTAGATCTTAGTTTTTTATTTGGCCTATTATAATACAAACACTAGTCGCTTCTTGCCTTTTAAATTATTGCGAGTATATTCGCAATAATATAAATTACTTTCAAAAAAGTATGCGGAATATTCTAGTTACCGGCGGAGCAGGTTTTATAGGATCAAATTTTATTATCTATTATCTTGATCATAATCCTGATTCCGTTATTATCAATTTAGATGCTCTTACCTATGCCGGCAATACCGATAATGTAAAAGAAATTGCTAATCATCCCAGATACCGGTTTATTCAGGGCAATATTTGTGATAGAGCATTAATAGAGCGTCTTTTTTATAAATATGACATTAAAGATATTATTCATTTGGCTGCAGAGTCTCATGTAGATAACAGTATCGCACGTCCTGATGCTTTTATGCAAACGAATATTATGGGAACCTTTAATCTTCTGGATGTGGCAAAGAAATACTGGATGGACTCGCCAGGTATTTATAAAGAACAGTATCAAAATTCCAGATTTCATCATGTTTCTACAGATGAAGTTTATGGTACACTTGGAGAAACAGGACTTTTTAAGGAAACTACGGCTTACGCTCCTAATAGTCCTTATAGCGCTTCTAAGGCCTCTTCAGATTTTATTGTAAGAAGTTATCATCATACTTACGGAATGAATGTAGTGACTACTAATTGCTCCAATAATTACGGTCCTAAGCAACATGATGAAAAGTTGATTCCTGTTATTATCAGAAAAGCTTTAGCCGGAGAAAATATTCCTATTTATGGCAATGGTAAAAATATTAGGGACTGGCTTTATGTTTTAGATCATTGCAAAGGCATAGCAATGGCTTTTCACAAAGGAGTTTCCGGTAATACTTATAATATTGGTGGAAAAAATGAAAGAACCAATATTTACATTGCTAAAAAGATTTGTAAGCTACTTGACAAAAAGGTACCATTGAATTCAGGAGAAAGTTATACAAGCCAAATTTCGTATGTTACCGATAGAGCTGGACATGACTTTAGATATGCCATCGATGCTAAAAAAATTGAAAAAGAGCTGGGCTGGAAAGCAGACGAGAATTTTGAAAGTGGTATAGAAATCACCGTAGACTGGTATTTAAAAAAGTATAAAAGCGAAATTATATAATTTCGTGTTAGATTTTAGCTAATCAGATAAATGTAAGGTATGAAAGGAATTATTTTAGCAGGAGGATCGGGAACACGTTTACATCCCTGTACCATATCGGTAAGTAAACAGCTCATGCCTGTATATGATAAACCTATGATTTATTATCCTTTATCGACTTTAATGGAGTCTGGTATAAGAGAGATTTTGATTATTAGTACCCCGCACGATATGCCATTGTTTAAAAAGTTATTAGGTGATGGTAAAAAATATGGTTGTCGTTTTGAATATGCAGTACAGCCAAAGCCAGAAGGTTTGGCGCAAGCTTTTATTATAGGTGAAGACTTTATAGGTCAGGATAAAGTGGCATTAATACTAGGGGATAACATTTTTTATGGTACAGGACTGGCAAATTTATTACAGGCCAATAATGATCCTGATGGGGGGATTATTTATGCTTATCACGTAAATGATCCCCAGCGATATGGTGTCGTAGAATTTGATGATGATCAAAAAGCAGTTTCTATCGAAGAAAAACCAAAGAATCCAAAATCAAGTTTTGCGGTTCCCGGTATCTATTTTTATGATAATGAAGTCATTAAGATTGCTAAAAACATTAAGCCTAGCGAACGTGGAGAACTTGAAATTACAGATATTAATAAATCTTATTTAACTAAAGGTAAATTAAGAGTTAGTATTTTAGATTCCGGTACCGCATGGTTAGATACGGGTACATTTAATTCTTTGATGCAGGCATCACAATTTGTACAGGTTATCGAAGAAAGACAGGGATTAAAAATAGGAGCTATAGAGGCTTCAGCGTATAAAATGGGATATATAAGCAAAGAGCAATTTTTAGATCTGATAGCACCATATCTTAAGAGTGGATACAGTCAAAATCTATTAAAAAGCATTTAAATGGAAGTACTTGAAACAAATATAAACGGTTGTTTTGAGATCAACCCAAAGTTGATTTATGATAGTCGTGGTTATTTCTATGAAAGTTTTAATGCAGCCAGGTTTCGGGAAAAAACAGGATTAAATATTCAGTTTGTGCAGGATAACCAGTCTTTTTCAGAAAGAGGGGTTTTAAGAGGGCTTCATCTTCAGAAGGGGATTCATGCCCAGGCTAAATTGGTTTCTGTTTTAAAAGGTAAGGTATTGGATGTGGCTATAGACCTTCGAAAAGACAGTGAGACATTTGGACAAGTTTACAGAACGCTACTTTCCGAAGAAAATAAAAAACAACTTTTTATACCCAGAGGTTGTGCTCACGGATTTGTTGTTTTAAGTGAAACATGTCTGTTTTTTTATAAATGTGATAATTATTATCATAAAGCTTCAGAAGCAGGAATTATCTACGACGATAGAGACCTTGGGATAGACTGGCAATTGGCGAAAGATGAATTGATAATTTCAGATAAAGATTTGGTTTTGCCGAGTTTTAAAGATTATATTTCTGAATATTCTGAAGTGAACTAATATGGCGAAAATTTTAGTTACCGGAGGACAAGGTCAGTTAGCACGATGTATTGATAAGCTAAGTAAGGTATATGAATTGGATTTTTCTTTTAAAAGTTCTCTGGAATTAGATATTACTAAATTTGAAGCATTAGAACAAGAATTAAACGGGCAAGGCTACGATTATTGTATTAATTGTGCCGCGTATACCCAGGTTGATAAAGCGGAATCTAATAAAGAAGCCGCCAATTTAATTAATCACCTGGCTGTTGATCTTTTGGCCAGGCTATGTAAAAAATATAAGGTTACGCTCATACATATTTCTACAGATTTTGTCTTTTCTGGAGAAAATTCTTTACCTTATCTGGAAGCCGATAAAACTAATCCTCTTGGAGTGTACGGTAAATCAAAGCTTGATGGAGAATGTAGGATTCAACAAAATTTAGCCCAGTTTTTTATCATCCGAACGTCCTGGCTGTATTCTGAATTCGGTAATAATTTTCTAAAATCTATGCTGCAATATGGCAGGGAAAGAGAAGCATTATCGGTAGTTTACGATCAGGTAGGCACTCCAACTTATGCTATGGATTTAGCCGGATTGATTTTAAAAATCATAATTTCAGAATCTAAAAGCTACGGTGTTTATCATTATAGTAATGAAGGCGTTGCCAGCTGGTATGATTTTGCATTTGCCATTTTTAAAATGGCAAACATGGATTGTGATTTAAATCCTATACGCTCTGAAGAGTATCCTACAGCAGCAAAGCGTCCTTCATTTAGTGTATTAGATAAATCTAGGGTTAAAAAAATCTTTCAGATCAAGATTCCACATTGGCAGCAATCGCTGTCAGAAGCTATAAGAAATAGTAGTGTAAAATAAAAAACGCTTCAACAATGATTATGGGTTGAAGCGTTTTATACTTTTATAATAGAAGTCTGGATAAACTTATTTCCTATCACCAAATATTCTAAGGAGGAAAAGGAACATATTGATAAAGTCTAGATATAGCCTAAGAGCACCCATAAGGGCAAGGTTGTGACCAATATCAGAGTCTTCCATCCCTGCTCTGTACATTCGTTTAATTTTCTGAGTATCATAGGCGGTTAATCCAACAAAGATTAATACCCCAGCATAGGTGATTACCCAATATAGGATTTCGTTAAAAAAGAAGATATTAACTATCGAAGCAATAATAATACCGATTAAAGCCATAAAACACAAATTACCAATGCTGGTAAGGTCTCTTTTTGTAAAATATCCATAGGCACTCATCGCTCCAAAAGTTCCGGCGGTTACAAAAAATGTAGTCGCAATAGAAGCCGAGGTAAATACCAATAAAATGAAGGATAAAGTCACACCGTTTAAAACGGAATATAGAATAAATAAAGCTGTAGCTGTAGCCGTAGATAATTTTTGAATATTAGCACCAATATAGCCTACTAATAAAACTTCACCGATTAAAAGTCCGTAAAAAACGAGTTTATTAGAAAAGATTAAATTCATTAATTCCTGGCTGCCAGCAGCAAAAAATGCGGTGACACCGGTGATAAGCAGCGCTAAACACATCCAGTTAAATACCTTATTAATATAGGCGGTTTGTCCCTGTTTCAGTTGCGCATCAGAGTAAATAACCTGGTCTTTTAGGTTTTCAGATATTTGAGAGTTTGAGTTCATAATTTAATTTTACGGTTTAGTGTAAAAGTATATAATTTTTTAATGTGAAATAATTGGAGTGATCTCTATTTTAAATCACCAGAGATAAAGTTTGGTCCTCTCTGTTGATTAGCTTTAGATAGTTAATAAAAGTTTTGATTTATAAGAAAGATTATATCCCGGTATAGTTTTGCGGAGTTATTTGCTTTAATTCCTCTTTAATATGCTCTTCCACTTCTAATGTTTCAATAAAATCAGCAATACTGTTCTTATTTATTTTTTCATTAGTACGGGTTAGTCCCTTTAATGTTTCATAAGGATTTTTAAAACCTTCACGCCTTAAAATGGTTTGGATTGCCTCAGCGACTACTGCCCAGTTAGCTTCAAGATCTGCGTCAAGTTTTTCTTGATTCAGTAATAATTTATTTAAACCTTTTAGGGTAGACTGAAATCCAATGAGCGTATGTCCTAAAGGAACCCCAATATTTCTTAAAACCGTACTATCGGTTAGGTCACGTTGCAGACGGCTTACCGGTAATTTTGCAGCCAAATGCTCAAAAATAGCGTTTGCAATGCCTAAATTTCCTTCGCTGTTTTCAAAATCGATAGGATTCACCTTATGTGGCATAGCAGAACTTCCAATTTCCCCGGCTTTAATTTGTTGCTTAAAATAATCCATAGAAACATAGCTCCAAATGTCTTTATCTAAATCAAGGATGATCGTATTAATTCGTTTTAAAGCATCAAATAAGGCCGCCATGTGGTCGTAATGCTCTATTTGTGTGGTAGGGAATGAATGTTTTAAACCCAGGGTGTTTTCTACAAATCCGCTACCAAATTTCTTCCAGTCAATTTCGGGATAGGCTACAAAATGCGCATTATAATTTCCGGTAGCACCACCAAATTTGGCGGCATGACTACAGATATCTAAAAGTTCTTTTTGTTCTTTAAGACGAATGGCGAAAACTTCTATCTCTTTACCAAGACGGGTAGGAGAGGCGGGCTGGCCGTGTGTACGGGCTAGCATAGGTACGTCTTTCCATTCGTTAGCAAGAGATTTTAATTTTTTTAGAATATGATCTAATTGAGGAATATAAACGTCTTCAATAGCATCTTTAAGCGAAAGCGGTACTGCGGTATTATTGATATCCTGGGAGGTGAGCCCAAAATGTATAAACTCTTTCGATCTTTCTAAGCCTAATTTTTCAAACTCTTCTTTAAGAAAATATTCTACTGCTTTGACGTCGTGATTGGTCGTTTTTTCAATCTCTTTAATGGCCTGTGCATCCTGGGTCGTAAAGTTTTCGTACAATCCACGAAGATCAGGAAAAATCGCTTCGTCAACCTCTTCTAATTGAGGTAATGGCAGTTTACATAATGCTATAAAATATTCAACTTCTACCTTTACACGATATTTTATTAGCGCTTTTTCACTAAAATAAGCCGATAAAGACTTTGTTTTAGAATGATATCTTCCATCTATCGGAGAAATTGCATTTAGCGGTGTCATTTTCTTATATTAAAAGTTAAAGCGTAAATATAGTGCATCAAAACCATCTGGAAAACCGCTATCTTAATTTCTTTAAAATTTTTGTACTTCTGGATTTAAAACCGGCAGAACTATTTATTGATTTTTGCATTAAATAGGCCTTTAATTCGGGGTATATCCAGTCAATTTTAAAACCTACATAAAAAAGACTTTGCATCGCAAAAACTTTGGTTGCAGTTTTGCTACCATCTAATAAAAAGCCAAATGAGACGGAGGCTATTTTTTCTAAAGTGTGTTTAGACAGAATAAAGTCTGAATTCAGATGTTGAAATTCGCTAATTTTCTCTAATAATTTTGCAATACAGCGTTTTTCAGTTTCGGAATTGATACTGGTTGATATATCAATAATTACCTGGGAATAGCTTATAACTTCTTTCCAATGATCCCTTGCATAAAATTCTAACGCAACGATAGCTTTAAGTCGATATTTTGAAGATTGCTGAATGATCTGTATTAATTGGGGTAAAGTATGATTTTCGCTGATAAGCCTGCAAAAGTTAGACCTGCTTTCAGCGTGCATGGTCATGGTCTCTAATAGATATTCGATATTCAAGAAATAAATTTTTTACGAAGTTCTTCGGCTAATTTTGAAACACCAGTTACCGCCTTTTCAGCATAGACAGTAAGATACTTATTTTGTTTTACATTGGGATTAGGGTCTATAAAGTAAATCGGGGTTTTTTGTGGAGCAAAATCGATGAGTCCCGCTGCTGGATAAACCTGCATTGAGGTGCCTATAATCACAATAATATCAGCTTCAGTAACTTTTTGGATAGCTTTTTCCATCATGGGTACGGCTTCTCCAAACCAAACTACATGAGGTCGTAATTGATAATGATGTTCGCAAAAATCTCCAATATTAAGATCATGTTTCCAGTCAAACACCAAATTTTCATCAAAAGTACTGCGTACTTTTAAAAGTTCACCGTGTAGATGTAATACTTGCGTACTCCCGGCGCGTTCGTGAAGATCATCAATATTTTGGGTAATAATAGCGACATCAAAGTCGCTTTCTAATTCGGCTAGAACACGATGTGCAGGGTTGGGATGAACACTCAGTAGCTGCTTTCTGCGTTTGTTATAAAAATCGAGTACCAATTCCTGATTTTTCTCCCATCCCATGGGAGAGGCGACTTGCATAACATCATGGCCTTCCCATAATCCATCGGCATCCCGAAACGTTTTTATACCGCTTTCTGCACTAATTCCTGCTCCTGTAAGCACAACAAGATTTTTCATAGAATGAAGTTTGGAAAAAAGATACTTATTTTAAAAAAATAAACCTGATATTCAATAAAAATCAATACGTTTTTCGACAACATCAGTTCTCTTTTGGAAAAAGTCTATTTATAGCCCCTAATGATTATTTCTGACTAAACGGGCTTTTATCGTATGTTATACCAGTTTAATAATTTCATTTTTATATTTTTGATAATATATGAATGACCCTGCTTTAATTTCTTATTTAGAAGATTTTCTTACCGACCGTCGAAAATCACTTATCAAAAAAGTGATCGATCAACGCACCAACCACATCACTGTAGCTACTCAAGATGTTTATCAGCTCCATAATACCAGCGCAGTAATACGAAGTTGTGATGTTTTTGGAATACAAAATATACATGTAATAGAAGAAAAATTTCCCAAAAGAATAGACCGGGAGATAGCCATGGGTGCTCAAAAATGGGTGTCTGTAAATCGGCATGCTTCGGCGAAAGAGTGTATATCCCATGTAAGGGAGATGGGCTATCAAATTGTGGCCACAAGTCCGCATGATGACTCCTTACATTTAGGTGATTTTGATATTACCAAGAAATCAGCTTTATTTTTTGGTACAGAGCGCTATGGATTATCTCAGGAAATTATAGATGAAGCGGATTGCACGTTAAAAATTCCTATGTATGGCTTTACAGAAAGTTTAAATATTTCTGTTTCTGCAGCAATTATACTCCAAAGCCTGGCTGAAAAGATGAGAAAGGATGATGTTAAGTGGCAACTGAATGAACAGGAGAAAGAAGCTTTGAAGTTTGAATGGCTTAAAAACAATCTGAAAAATAGTACGAAGCTTATTTCTCACTTTTATTCAAAATAATTGTTAATTTTATTAAAAAGTAAAATATACAAATGACGCTTTTCTTCTACGTGATTATTGCGGTAATTACGTTTATAGCCTTTCTTCACGCATGGTCTAAAAAGGATTATGATGTTAGCCGGACCATTGTTATTAATCAATCTAAAGCAGACATCTATAGTTTTGTAAGGCAACTTAAAAATCAGCCAAAATGGATAGCTAAACTAAAGGACTCTAAACCGGTTAAGCTTAAGTTCAAGGGAATAGACGGTAAAGAAGGGGCTATGGTATATTGGAAAGGGAGAAAGAATATTGGAGAGGGCACCCAAAAGATCATAAAAGTAAAACCTGGTCATGTGTTTGAAACCAAATTGCTGTTAGTTAAACCTGTAGAGGCAGTGGCATTAACATATTTTGCTGCAAAGGAAATACAGCCAGAACGGACTAAAGTTGTATTTGGGATGAGAGGATATTTACCATTTCCTTATTCCGTAATTTCTATCTTTTACAGTATGGAAAATAAATTTGGGAATGATTTTGATAAGAGTTTACAAAACCTAAAAGATCATCTGGAAGATCAACAAAACGCTTAATTCTTATTACGTTGCAGTAATTTATATTCTTCCCAACAACCACTTATAGCATCAAGAATTTGAAGATCTGTAGCTGTTTTTACAAAATCTTCAGAGTAATTACAACGGCTAAGCACCTCTTCAATTTCAGATTTACTTAATTGCAGCATCGCAGTTAAGGTTTCCCGGTTGTACTTAGATCCTAAAAGATCGCGAATACTTTCGTCCTCTTTCATTTGTCTAAGTTTGCGCATTTGCCGTTCTCTTCGGCTAAAAAGATTATTAAGCGCATCGGCTGGATTAAAAATAGAGCCAATTACTTTATTGAATGCACTGGGAGAAGAACCTCCGGCCTCATAACCAATATTAAGGCCGGAGATGCTATATCTTTTATTTTCGTAAATAGGAATATTTTTCGCGTCGATTTCAAGATACCCCGTCAGTTTTACATCACTTACGGTAACCTCTTCTAAAGCAATACCCACTTCAGTCATTTTTACTTTTACGTTGCCGTATTTAAGCCAGTCGTTCGTTACTCTTACTTTAATGGATTTAAAACCTAAATAAGTAAAGTACAGGGTATCATTTGCTGTAGCCTGAATCTCGAAGGACCCATCTTCTTCAGAAGTACTACCCTTCACCTGGTTCAAATTAACGATATGAACATTCTCTAGAGCCACATCGTTGGCCGCATTCATTACGGTACCCGATATAACGTCCTGAGCGTTTGTTATTTGACAAACGAAAAACACTGAAAATATAAAAGTAACTAACTGCTTCATAGAATAGACGCCTAAAATAGGAAAATCATTATAAAAAATGATGCCAAAATAGGGATAAACCTGTCTTACTTTTTAGATTTTCTTCTTTTAATAGAACTTTCTATATTTTTCCCACGGCTGCCAGAACGTTTTCCTTTTTTGCCTTTAAATCCACCGTCTTTATCATCTCTAAAACGTGATCTTCCTTTGTTACCAGATTTGGAATCGCTTTTTCCAAAACCGTCATCTCTACGGCTTTTTCTTCGGCGTCCTCCTTTTCCTCCACCACTGTTGGAGTTTTTGGTTACTTCTACATTAATTTTTCTTCCCTGGTATTCAAAATCGTTAAAGGCATTAAGTACTTTATCGGTTTCAGAATTCTCTGTATTAAAGAAAGAGAAACTGTCTTTTACATCAACTTTAAAAACACCATCTTTACCTAATTGCAAGGCATCTTTAAGAAAGTCTTTAAGGCTCATCCAGTCAAATCCGTCTTTTTTCCCCACGTTCATAAAATAACGGGTAGAGTTAGGATCAAGATCTACATTAGCACCTCCGCTTACTGGTGAAAGATCGCTGGCTTTTTTATAGTAATTTGAAAATCTTGTAAATTCTACCGAAAAGAATTTTTTGATCAATTCTTCTTTGGTAAAATCTTCGAGCACTTTATTGATATTAGGTAGATATTCTTCAATATCATGATTGATCTCTGTATCTTTAATATCGTTAGCCAGGTGTAAAAGCTGAACTTTACAAATATCTTTACCATCAGGTAATTGCTTTTCATCAAAAGATTGTTTGATGATACGTTCGATACTTTTTATTTTTCTAAGTTCACTTTTAGAAACGATCACCATTGAGGTTCCCAACTTACCTGCACGACCTGTACGACCGCTACGGTGGGTGTAGGTTTCAACCTCGTCTGGAAGCTGATAGTTAATTACATGGGTGATATCGTCTACATCAATTCCTCTGGCAGCAACATCTGTAGCCACTAACATTTGGATTTGGCGTGTTCTAAAAGATTTCATAACCAAATCACGTTGATTCTGACTTAAATCCCCGTGCAATGCTGCTGCAGAGTAACCATCTTCGATTAAGCGCTCTGCAACTTTTTGTGTATCTCTTTTAGTTCGGCAAAAAATCACCGAGAAAATATCGGGATTCGCATCAGCAAGCCTTTTTAAAGCAGCATAGCGATCGCGAGCATTTACCAAATAAAACTCATGCGAAACATTAGTAGCTCCCATATTTTTGCTACCTACGGTAACTTCAACGGGGTTGCGCATAAATTTTTTAGCGATTGTAGCAACCTCTTTTGGCATTGTTGCTGAAAATAACCAGGTGTTTTTTTCTTTAGGCGTATGGGATAAGATAGCTGTAATATCTTCATAGAATCCCATATTCAGCATTTCGTCTGCTTCATCTAAAACGCAATATTCGATTTTTGAGATATCAGTAAGTTTACGTCTTATCATATCCTGCATCCTACCAGGAGTAGCAACGATAATCTGGGCACCGCGTTCTATTTGCTTAGCCTGATCGGTAATACTTGCCCCACCATAAACCGCTACCGGATGTAATGAAGGCTCATATTTAGAGTAATTCTTAAGTTCGTTTGTAATTTGCAGGCATAATTCTCTGGTAGGAGATAAGATTAATGCCTGTGTGTGCTTTGATTTCGGGTCTATTTTCTGAATCAAAGGGAAACCAAAAGCTGCCGTCTTTCCTGTCCCGGTCTGGGCTAAGGCAACCATATCGGTCTCTTCGTCTAATAAAATGGGGATGGTTTTTTCCTGTACTTCACTAGGGCTTTCAAAGCCCATGTCTTCAATTGCTTTTAAGATCGAGGAATTTAAACCTAATTCTTGGAATTTATTCATTATAAAATTTAATAAGCTGCAAATGTACGTATTAGTTTACAGCTAATCACATTTATCTTTTTTATTCGTGTTTTATTTTGAAAGATAGTCTATTAGCGCTTTAAAAGCTTTGCCACGATGGCTAATTTCTGCTTTTTCCTTCATTTCCATTTCGGCAAAAGTGCGATCATAGCCATTAGGCACGAATACAGGATCGTAACCAAAGCCTTTTTCACCTCGTCGTTCCTCGATGATTTTACCTTCGCAAATTCCTGTAAACAGATTTTCGTTGTTTTTTAAATTTAACGCGATCACGGTCTTAAAATGTGCCTTTCTGCTTTCTTTGTCCTTTAGTTGCTCTAACAGTTTTGCAACATTGGCCTTATCATCCTTTTGATCGCCGGCGTATCTTGCAGAGTATACCCCCGGTGCACCAGCAAGTGCATCTACTTCAAGACCGGTATCATCTGCAAAACAATTATAACCATAACGATGCCGCACATATTCAGCTTTTAAAATCGCATTACCATCAATGGTATCTGCGGTTTCAGCGATATCTTCTGTACAGCCAATATCATCCAGGGATAATAAGCTGATGTGATCTGGAAGCATGGCTTCAATTTCTTTAAATTTATTACTATTGTGAGTAGCAAATACTAATTCCATATAAATTATCTGTGGTGATAAGGTTCATTTTTTAAAATGGTAAAGCCGCGATAAATTTGTTCGGTTATAAAAAGACGTACCATTTGATGGGAGAACGTCATTTTAGATAATGATATTTTACCATCGGCTCGCTGATAAACTGCTTCGGAAAATCCGTAAGGTCCGCCGATTACAAAAATAAGCTGTTTAAGTCCGCTATTCATTCTTTTCTGAAGATATTCTGAAAAAGCTTCCGAAGAAAATTGTTTGCCGTTTTCGTCTAATAATACCACAAAATCTGATGTTTGTGTTTTATTGAGAATCAATTCGCCTTCTTTCGTTTTTTGCTGATTTTCGTCTAGATTTCTGGCCTTTTTTAAATCTGGAATTACATCTATTTCAAACTTTGTATAGAACTGAAGTCGTTTTAGATAGACCTCAATTAGCTTTTGTAATTCCTTGCTGTCGGTTTTTCCTATGCAGAGTAATTTTATCGTCATTCGGTATATTTAGCGCAGACTTTCCTACATTTACAAAAATAAGTATTGCAAATGATCTCAGCAGCACAATTTGAAAAAGAAATTGAATTAATCATAGTCAACGCGATAAGAGAGGATGTAGGTGATGGTGATCACAGTTCTTTAGCCTGTATTCCTGTTGAAGCGAAAGGAAAAGCAAAACTTTTAGTAAAGGACAATGGGATCCTGGCCGGCGTAGAATTTGCGAAAAGGGTTTTTAATTATGTAGATCCAGAAGTGAGACTGGATATAAAAATTAAAGATGGTGAAAAGGTAAAGAAAGGTGATATTGCTTTTTATGTTGATGGAGCTTCCCAATCTATTTTAAAAGCTGAACGACTAGTGCTTAATGCTATGCAACGAATGAGTGCTATCGCTACCAAAACCAAAGAGTTTGTGGATAAACTTGAGGGAACCGAAACCAAAATTCTGGACACCCGCAAAACCACTCCGGGAATTCGTGCTTTAGAGAAGTGGGCCGTAAAAATTGGTGGAGGGGAGAATCATCGTTTTGCCCTTTATGATATGATTATGCTTAAGGATAATCATATCGATTTTGCCGGGGGTGTGGCCAAAGCGGTTCAAAAAACAAAACAGTACCTGAAAACCAACAGCCTTGACCTTAAAATTATAGTAGAAGCCAGGAATATGCAGGAGATAAAGGAAATTTTAGAAGAAGGCGGAGTCTACCGAATATTGATCGATAATTTTAATTATGCGGATACTAAAAAGGCAGTCGAATTTATTGGGAATCAATGTTTCACCGAATCTAGTGGCGGAATAACTTTAGAAACGGCCCGTAAATATGCCGAATGTGGAGTGGATTATATTTCTAGCGGAGCACTAACACACTCGGTTTATAATATGGATCTTAGCTTAAAAGCTATGTAAAATATGTCGATACTCGAGGCGATCACAACTCAACTGGATAGTATTTCAGCATGGTGGAAAAGAACATCGAGCAAAGTAATTTTGCCGGGAACCGATGGTCTTTCCTTACATCATTTATGGGATATTTATTCTGGAGGCATTATTCACGGTACATTTTCTACACGGGCCAGTGCGATCGCTTTTAGCTTTTTTATGGCGCTTTTTCCGTTTTTGCTCTTTATTTTTAACCTGATACCTTATGTAGAAGAGACGAATCTTATCGATGATTTCAGAATAAAATTCTTACTTTTTATAGATACGCTTTTACCGCCAGAAACTCAGGAATATGTTAGCGATATATTTGCTGATATTGCTAATAATCCTCGTGGCGGATTGCTATCCTTTTCATTTTTACTTTCCATTTTTTTAATGACTAATGGAGTAAATGCTATTTTTACCGGTTTTGAATTCTCTTACCATACGAACATAAAACGATCTTTATTTAGACAATATATTATTGCCATTGGGGTTTCGCTTGTTTTGGCATTTCTTTTGCTTATTACCGTAATACTAATGGTATATTTAACCTATGCCGTAGAAGATTTAAGCGAATATGGTTTAATCGCAAATGATGGTAGTGGAGCAAACGTAGTGAAATATTTGGCCTTTGTTTTATTAATATATATCGCAGTAGCAACGCTTTATTATTTTGGAACAAAAGAGGCGAGAAAGGCAAGATTCTTTTCTGTAGGCGCATTTTTCACTACAATATTGATTATGCTTACTTCTTTTTTATTTGGATTATATATCGAAAATTTTTCAAATTATAATGAATTGTACGGTTCTATTGGAGCATTGTTAATATTAATGGTGTATATTTGGTTAAATGCTAATATTCTTCTATTGGGGTTTGAACTTAACGCCTCTTTAATAAAACTTAAGAAGAATTTTAAGTAATTTTAATTTAACTTAAACCACACAAAGGATGAGAAAGTTTTTATGGCTTTTTGTGGCATTAGTTTCGGTAACGATCAGTAATGCACAAATAGAAGTTGGCGGAGTAACTTTACCAAAAACGGTAGAGTTTAAAGGAGAAACATTACAACTAAATGGAGCCGGGGTACGGGAAAAATTTTGGATTGATCTTTATGCAGGCGGACTTTACCTTCAGCAAAAAAGTAGCGATGCAGATCAAATTATGACGGCTGATAAACCAATGGCGATTAAGCTGCATATTGTTTCGAAATTAATTACCAGTAAAAAAATGATTGATGCTGTGAACGAAGGTTTTGAAAATTCTACCAAAGGCAATACAGCGTCATTAGCTTCAGAAATAAAAAAGTTTAAAGGTTTTTTTAACGATGAGATTAAAAAGGATGATGTATTTGATCTGGTTTATATTCCGGGTACCGGCGTCGTTTCTTATAAAAACGGAGAAGAAAAAGGAACTATAAAAGGTCTTGCCTTTAAAGAAGCTTTATTTGGAATCTGGCTATCTAAAAAACCGGCTGAAGATGATTTAAAAGAAGCCATGTTAAATTTATAAGATGAAAAGGTATATTTTATTTTCCGTATTATTTATTGCCTCTGGAGCGCTTAATGATGCCTGCGCACAAGATGACATTTTCGGAAAATGGAAATGTACTAATGATGAAGGTAAGGTAAATTCTATCGTAAAGATTTTTCAGAAGGATGATGGTGAGGTTTGCGGGAAAGTAGTAAGGATTACGAAAGAAGAAGATCGCGACAAAATTTGTACCGAGTGTAAAGGAGATTTAAAGAATAAACCTATTGAAGGCCTACAACTTATGCATGGCCTGCGCAAAGACGGAAACGAATACTCTGGGGGGGAAATTATACATCCTAAATCGGGTAAAGTTTATAAAGTGAAAATTTGGGTAGACGAAGATAATCCCGATATGCTCAAAGTTAGAGGATACGTGGCTTTCTTTTATAAAACAATGACCTGGGAGCGTGCCGAATAATTTGAGATAATAATAAATGCGGAATATCAATTTTTGATATCCTAATAAAATTTTTTAAAACCATTCTTTAGTCGAGAATGGTTTTTATTTTTACCCGTTAATCAAGAATAGTATTTTTGTGATGATTTTTAGCAATTAATATTTAGAAGAGCTATAGCTTATGCCCAATTTTGTAGATGTTATTTTACCCCTTCCTCTAGATAATAGGTTTACTTACACTATTTCTGAAGAAGAAGCAGTTTTTTTACAAAACGGGATGCGGGTAGCGGTACCCTTTGGGAAATCTAAAGTATATACTGGTATCATTGCTGAAGTTCACAATCGTGCGCCAGAAGTTTACGAAGCTAAACCTATAAATCAGATATTAGATGAAACTCCTCTGGTAACTCAAAATCAGTTAGAATTTTGGAAATGGATAGCCTCCTATTATATGTGTACTGAAGGTGAAGTGATGCGAGCGGCCCTACCGGGTGCCTTTATTTTGGAAAGTGAACATATTGTCCAGTTACAAAAAGAGGCCGAATTTAACGAATCTGATCTTAAAGATGATGAATTTTTGGTGGTGGAAGCTCTGCAAAATCAGTCATCATTAAAAATTAAAGAAGTTGAAGCCTTACTCGATAAAAAATCGGTACTACCAATTTTAAACCGATTAATGGCTAAGGATATTGTAGTACTTAGCCAGGAAATTTATGAGCAATACAAACCCAAGCGAGTTAAATATATCAAACTGCACGAGAATCATGAATCTGAGGATGCTATGCATCAGCTTTTAGATGAACTTTCACGCGCTCACAAGCAACGGGAAGTAGTTTTGAATTATTTCAGCTTAAAGGCCAAAAGCCTAAAGCCAATTAATGCTAAAGAACTGCAAAAAATATCTGGAACTACTGCTAGTGTATTGAAAAGTCTGGTCACCAAAAATATTTTCAAGGAATACTACCTTAATGAAGATCGTGTTGCTTTTGAAGGGGAAATTACGAGAAGCCATATCGAATTTAACGAATATCAGCTTAAAGCGTTTGGACAAATTAAAGCAGCTTTTGAAGAAAAAACAGTATGCTTATTACACGGGGTGACCTCTAGTGGGAAAACTGAAATTTATCTAAAACTTATTGAAGAAGTTTTAAATGAAGGTAAGCAGGCGCTTTATTTATTACCTGAGATTGCTTTGACAACACAATTGATCAATCGGCTTCAGGCGTATTTTGGCGATAAAGTTTTAGTGTTTCATAGTAAGTATTCTATGAACGAAAGGGTAGAAGTTTATCAAAATGTACTTAAGGCCGGGGAGGGACCAAAAGTAGTCATTGGCGCAAGATCAGCTATTTTCTTACCCTTTCAACAATTGGGCTTGATCATCATAGACGAAGAGCACGAAGCTTCTTTTAAACAATATGATCCGGCGCCCAGATATCACGCACGTGATGCTGCGGTGGTTTTGGCTAATCTTTTTAAAGCAAAAACTTTAATGGGATCTGCCACACCATCTTTAGAATCTTATTATAATGCAGTACATGATAAATATGGTTTTGCAGAATTATCAAGACGTTTTGGAAATGTAATGATGCCGGAAATTGAAATTGTGGATATCAAAGAAAAGCATCGAAAAAAACGAATGACTGGTCACTTTTCAGATCGCTTGTTAAAAGAAATCGAGGAATCTCTGTCTGAAGGTGAGCAGGTTATTTTATTTCAAAATAGAAGAGGATTTTCGCCAATTTTAGAATGTAATACCTGTGGGCACTCGCCACAATGTCCTAATTGTGATGTTAGTTTAACCTATCACAGCCATAGCAACCAGCTACGCTGTCATTATTGTGGGTATCATATCGCTATGCAAAAGCGTTGTATGGCTTGTCATAGTGATGATATTTCAACCAAAGGCTTTGGTACAGAACAAATTGAAACCGAATTAAAAGCATTATATCCTGATCATAAAATTGGAAGGATGGATCAGGATACCACCAGAGGAAAACACGGTTACGAAAAAATTATTACCGCCTTCGAAGATTTGGAGATCGATATTTTGGTTGGAACTCAAATGCTTACCAAGGGATTGGATTTTAGAAATGTTAACCTGGTAGGGGTAATGAATGCTGATAATCTTTTAAATTTCCCAGATTTTAGGGCGCATGAGCGAAGTTTCCAGTTAATGCTACAGGTGGCAGGAAGAGCGGGGAGAACGAAAAAGAGAGGGAAAGTATTGATCCAGAGTTATAATCCTCATCATCAAATTATTCAGCAGGTTTCTACAAATGATTATGCGGGAATGTATAAGGAACAACTACAGGAACGCTATAATTATAAATATCCTCCATATTTTAGATTGGTGCGTTTAAGCCTAAAATCTCGGGATTTTAGTAAAACGAATGAAGCAGCCGATTGGATCGCTAAGGCGATGCAAAACGTTTTTAAACAAAATGTGTTGGGGCCGGAATTTCCCCCGGTAGCCAGGATACGCAACGAATACTATAAGAATATTATGCTTAAAATTCCACAAAATCAATCTTTAGGAAAAACTAAAGCTGTGCTTCATAAAATTTTGATAAGTTTTAATGCAATTTCAGCTTATCGCAGCGTTAGGGTTATTGTAAATGTAGATCCTATGTAGCCATACTTATATAATGAACCAAAAAAGAAAGCCGAATATTACAAGAGTAATATTCGGCTTTTTGGTATCTGAAAATTAAATTGTATTCTGATTTTTCCTTAAGCGTTACTGCTTAAAGCTTCAATAAGATTATTCTTCTTATGCCTGCTTAGCGGAAGTTTTTCTTTTGCGATTTCTATGGTCTTACTATTATATCTTTCTACTTTATCCAGATTTACAATATAAGATTTGTGTGTTCTCATAAATTTGTCTGAAGGTAATTCTTTTTCAAAAGACTTCATTGTAGCCAATACCACGAAATTGTCTTCTTCCGTGACAAACTTTACATAATCGCCAAGAGCCTGAATATATTTTAGACGATTTAAAAAAACTTTGCGATTTTTAAGGTTACTTTTCACAAAAATAAAATCCTCATCTTCAGGAAGTACTGCCTGATTTTTTAGCTTATACATATTTATGGCTTTGAGCGTAGCGTTGTTGAAACGCTCTTTGCTCACGGGCTTCTGTAGATAGTCGGTAGCACTATAATCAAAAGCTTTATAAGCATATTTGGTCTTACCAGTAACGAACACGATTTGTGGCTGGTTAGGAAGATCATCTAAAAGTTCAAAACCAGATAGTATAGGCATTTCTATATCCAAAAAGATAAGATCGATCTCATTGTCTAGTAATCCATTTTTGGTTTCAATAGCATTGTTGTATTCCGCCACCAAAGTGAGATTAGGATGATCTTTAATCATCTTAACAATGGATAGTCTTTGAAGACTTGAATCGTCCACAACTGCACATTTAAGCAAAATTTCTTCCACAATTAATAGGTAGTTTTGTATTAACAATAATATACATTATTATTGATATAGGCAAGATAAGCATAAATTTCATCGCTTAAAAACAAGAATGATCGCGTTTTAAAATTTGCTTGCTAAATATAAAAAATAGTTTTACTTTTGCAGCCAAATTTAATAAAATATACTTTTATGAATCATTATGAAACTGTTTTCATCTTGAATCCCGTTTTATCTGATGAGCAGATAAAGGAAACAGTTAAGAAATACGAAGAATTTCTTGTTTCTAAAGGAGCTGAGATGGTATCAAAGGAGAATTGGGGGCTTAAAAAATTAGCATATCCAATTCAGCACAAAAAAAGTGGTTTTTATCACTTATTTGAATTTAAAGCACCAGGAGAGGCTATCGAGCCTTTAGAGCTTGCTTTTAGAAGAGATGAGCGTATGATGCGTTATTTAACTGTGAAGTTAGATAAGCACGCTGCAGCCTGGGCTGAGAAAAGAAGAAAAAGAATCCAAGAAAAAGCGTAAGTATGGCTACATCTATTGAACAACAAGCAAAAGGTAAAAAAGACGGAGAGATTAGATATCTTACTCCACTTAATATAGAAACATCAAAAACTAAAAAGTACTGTAGATTTAAAAGATCGGGTATTAAATATATCGATTATAAAGATCCAGACTTTTTAATGAGTTTTGTAAACGAGCAGGGGAAATTACTTCCTCGTCGTTTAACCGGGACTTCTTTAAAATACCAAAGAAAAGTGGCTGTAGCTGTTAAGCGTGCTCGTCATTTAGCATTAATGCCATACGTTGGTGATTTATTAAAATAAAAAGAAGCAATTATGGAATTGATACTTAAAAAAGACGTAGATAATTTAGGGTTTAAAGACGATGTGGTATCTGTAAAAAATGGTTACGGTCGTAACTTTTTAATCCCGCAAGGCTTCGCAGCATTAGCAACTCCATCAGCTAAGAAAGTTTTAGCTGAAACTCTTAAACAAAGAGCTTACAAAGAGCAAAAGCATATCGACGAGGCTAAAAAACAAGCTGAAAAACTTAACGGTTTAGATATTAAAATTACAGCTAAAGCTGGTGCAGGAGACAAATTATTTGGATCTATCACCAATGCAGATTTAGCTGATGTTTTAGCTAAAGAAGGTGTAGAAATCGACAAGAAATATATTAGTATTGCCGGTGGAAATATCAAAAGATTAGGACAATACGAAGCTACTTTACGTTTTCATCGTGAGGTGATATCTACATTATCATTTGATGTTGTAGGAGAAGCTTAAGAAACCTATATAAATTTTAAAAAGCCTGCTCTATGAGTGGGCTTTTTTTATAACCTTTTTATTTGTTATGAAATACGCCAGACTAACACGAGAACAACTCGAGGAAATGCAACAGGAGTTTATTAATTTTTTAGCCACTCAATCAATTACCGCAGAGGAGTGGAAGGATATAAAAACCAATCAACCTGATGTAGCCGAAAAAGAGATCGATGTTTTTAGTGATCTTATTTGGGAAGGTGTTTTAAATAAGGTGGAATATTTAGAGCATTTCTCTAAGCAACAAATCTTTCTATTTCAAATTACTACTGCAACGATCAATCTTATCGCTGTGAAGGTAGAAAATGAAGCTATCGATATCACTACGCATGAAGGTTATAACTGGTTGCGGACTAATCTAATGGATGATGCTGTAAATATTTACACATCGACCAAAGCGATAAGCGAAGATCGGAATAAAGATATTTTCGCACTAATTAAGCAAGGAGCCAATATCACAAAAGGCGACCTTTATAAGTATTTTGCAGAAATTGTTAAAGGTTAATTTATTTAAACTAAAAATTACTTCTTCTAAAAGCATTTTTAGTTTAATTAAATGCTGAAGAAGATTTTTTGTTTGACTCTAATCGCGGGTCAATTACTCGTATCTAAGGGACTCTATCGGGTCTTGCTTGGAAGCTTTAATAGCAGGATACAAACCTGAAACCAGGGCGGTAATTAGCGTAACCACAATCGCCCAAAACATGGCTAACCATGGGGTTGTGAAATCGAAGCCTACTCCGGCTGAAACGGCCATGCCTATTAAAATTCCCAGGATGATACCTAATACTCCACCAAACTGTCCAATAATTAGGGTTTCCATAAAAAACTGAACAGCAATGGTGTTTTTCTTCGCTCCCAGTGCTTTGCGTACACCAATTTCACGTGTTCTTTCCGTAACACTTACCAGCATAATATTCATAAGAGCGATAGAAGATCCAAATATCGTTACTAAACTTATAATCCAGGCCGCCATATTTAAATAGCCAGACATTTGTGCAATTTCATTGAGTAAGCTGTCACTTCTTTCAATGCCAAAATTATCCCTTTCTATAGGGTTTAATTGTCGTATACTTCTAAAAGTGAGGATGGCGTCATCTTGCGCCGCATCTAAAGCTTCTTTATTTTCAACCCGTACACTAAGGTTATAGTTTATTCCAGGGTTGCTGAAAATGGAGCGGGCATGCTGAAGCGGAATTAAAACCCGTAAGTCTTCATTATTACCAAAAGTTGATCCTTTAGATTCTAAAATACCAATAATTTTAAATTTTGCACCACGAATACTTATAATTTTATCGATAGGATTAGCACCTTTAAATAAGCTATTATTTTTACCAAAATCTGCTCCAACAATCGCTACATTATTATTATTTTGAATATCAAAATAATTGAAATCACGACCACTTTCTATATTTAATCCAGAGTTGGTAAGGTAATTTTCGTTAATTCCTAGCACATTTATTTCCGGATCGGTTTTTTCATTTTCCCATTTTATTTCTGCAGAAGAGGTTCCTGTAAAGCTAATTGCTGTAGTGGTTAATGGAAAATGATATTTATCCTGAAAGGTTTTTACCTCACGGTACGTAATCACAGGGTTTACCTTATTAATTTCACTACCCCTTTGTGAAGTATAATTATAACGCTGAATATTAAATGTATTGGCGCCCATAGAAGCAAAATTGCCGCTAATGGTATTTTCTAAAGCGCCCACAGCGCTAAGAATTCCCACCAGTGCTGTAATTCCAATGGCAATAATAAGTACGGTTAGAATAGTTCTTAAAAGCTGCCCTTTAATCGAATCGAAAGCTATACTAATATTCTCGCGTAAGAGTGCAAACATATTTTGAAATTTCAGTCACTACAGGTTAGACTCCATTTTAGTAATAATGTTACTTAAATTTTTAAAATTGTTTCGGTTCGGTCAAAATTTAAGATATTTGCAGGCATGAAATCACCGTAGGCTTCGCTTTTAAAGCAAAGAAAAGATGATTTTTAAAATTTGGAATCGAATTATTTAAACTGAATAAATACAGGAATTATTCCTGAAGATAGATAGACTTTATGGCACAAAAACCTTCAATACCAAAAGGAACCAGAGATTTTACTCCGCAGGAAGTTGCAAAACGTAATTATATTTTTGACTCGATAAAAACTGAATTTAAAAAATTTGGTTTTCAGGCGATCGAGACGCCTAGTTTCGAAAATTCTGATACACTGATGGGAAAATATGGGGAAGAAGGTGACCGACTTATTTTTAAAATCTTAAATTCTGGTGATTTCTTAAAAAAAGCTGATGAAAAAGCCTATGCCGATAAAGACAGTTTGAAGCTTACGCCTTCAATTTCAGAAAAGGCACTTCGTTATGATCTCACTGTTCCATTTGCGCGATACGTGGTACAACACCAAAATGAAATTGATTTTCCTTTTAAACGTTATCAAATTCAGCCGGTATGGCGTGCAGATCGTCCTCAAAAAGGAAGATTCAGAGAGTTTTATCAATGTGATGCCGATGTAGTTGGTAGCGACAGCTTGTGGCAGGAAGTGGAGTTTGTTCAGTTGTACGATTCGGTTTTTTCAGCATTAAATTTAAATGGAGTAACTATAAAGATTAATAATCGTAAAATTTTATCTGGTTTTGCAGAAGTTATTGGCGAACAGGATAAATTAATTGATTTTACGGTTGCCCTGGATAAATTGGATAAGATAGGAGAAGATGGTGTAGTAAAAGAAATGCTTTCTAAAGGAATTTCTGAAGAAGCGATCGCGAAAATTAAACCTATTTTTGATTTGAAAGGTGATTTTGCTGAAAAAATTGAGGCTTTAAAAGCTATATTATCAACATCTGAAGTTGGGTTAAAAGGAATTGAAGAATTAGAATTTATCCAAAATGCTATTTTAGAAATGCCTTTAAAAACTGCAAATCTCGATCTGGATGTGACGCTGGCCAGAGGCTTAAATTATTATACCGGGGCCATTTTTGAAGTTGCTGCTCCAGATGAAGTGAAGATGGGATCTATAGGGGGGGGTGGTCGTTATGATGATCTAACCGGAATCTTTGGTCTTAAAAATATGAGTGGCGTTGGAATTTCTTTTGGTTTAGACAGAATTTATCTTGTTTTGGAAGAATTAAATCTATTTCCTGAAGCTGTTGCTGATGATGTAAAAGTTTTATTCGTGAATTTTGGCGAAAAGGAAGCGCTTTATGCGTTTAAAGGAGTAAATGCAATTCGTGCTGAAGGAGTGAATGCTGAAGTATTTCCAGATGCGGCGAAGATGAAAAAGCAAATGAACTATGCAAATAAGCGTAACATTCCGTTTGTGATTCTTGCTGGTGATGAAGAAATGAAGGCAGGAGAATATACTCTTAAAAATATGAAAACTGGGGAGCAGGATCGATTAACTTTAAAAGAACTTGTTGCTAAGATTGCATAAAAAAAGCCCCAATCTGGGGCTTTTTATCATATTGCAGTCGATTAAAATTAGTTATCCTGCTGCTTTTTCTTGCTACTCGCTTCATTTAATTTTTCCATATCTGCTTTAGAAAGCTGAACAGCAGTGGCTTCATCAAAAGCTTTTAAATGAGAAGATTTTGTAGCGCTTGCAATGGCTGCTGCAATTCCCGGTCTATTTATAATCCAGGCCAGGGCCACACCGGCATTGGATATTCCGTGTTCTTCGGCAACTTCATCTAGAGATTTAAGGATATTTTTTCCATGATCATCCAAATAATCTTTTACAAAATCCTTTCTATTCTGACCTTCCAGATCATCTTTAGTCCGGTACTTTCCAGTTAAAAACCCGCTTGCCAAAGAAAAATAAGTTGTAATACTCACGTTGTTTGTCTGGCATAATTTTAAAATATCACCTTCAACTTTATCCCGGTTCATTAAATTGTATTCCTGCTGAAATACCTGATATTTAGGTAAACTCTTATCATTCGATGCATTTAAAGAATCTCTTAGTCGTGCCGGACTTAAATTGGAAGCTCCTATATATTTTACAGCCCCATTTTTAATCAATTCTTGATAAGCACTTAATGTTTCTTCTACAGGAGTACGATCATCATCCCAATGGGTGTAATATAAATCAATATAATCGGTCTGTAATCTTTTTAAGGATTCCTGGGCTGCTTTCAGGATATAATTTTTAGAAATATTTTTTTGTCCCTGCCCCATATCAGAACCTACCTTCGTGGCAAGGGTTATTTTATCCCTTACTTGGCGCTCCTTCATCCATTTTCCGATAATTTTTTCAGATTCGCCTCCTTCATTACCGTCTGCCCACCGGGAATATACATCTGCAGTATCGATACACGTATAGCCTTTTTCCAGTAGTTCATCGAGTATTTTAAAAGATTCTTTTTCATCTAAAGTCCATCCGAAAACATTACCACCAAAAATAATTGGAGGTGTTTGTAAATCTGTATTACCTAAATTTTTGACATCCATAATTTTTTTTAGAAAAATAGAAACTTAATTTGAGTATAAGAAAAATAAAAAAGCTTTTAAGCTTTGATTAACGCTATTTAAAAGGTATCAGGCTTAATAGGATTAACTTATCTTATTTATTTATTAAAAGCGTTAAAACCTGCGAAAAATGAAGAATAGTGAAAAAAAAACTTTTAAGTTTGCTTAAAATTTAATCAAATAAATATTTAGTTATACATTTGATTTCTAACTAACTGCACGCTAACCATGACTTTACAAATTATCATAACCGCCTATATCCTGGTTTTTCTCGGGATTATTTATCTTACCTGGAATCATTTTTTTAATTCTCCTGAAGATATTAGCCAGACTATGGAGAAAGACACCAAAGCTGATAGTGAGATTGAGAATGGTTTTGAGGGGAAAAAAGTTGTTTTTGATGGTGAATTAGATGCTTATAGAGAAGAGAATATCAAGAATGAACTAAGAAATAAGCATGCTATAGTTGAGGATAAAATGGCAGAAGACACGAATTTTCTTATTACCGGTAAAAATCCCGATTGGTTGGTAGTAGAAGAAGCTAAAGATCTTGGAGTGACCATTGTTAATGAAATGGATTGGCAGAATACAGTCCATAAGACTGAAACTAATTTATCTGCGGAAACTAAACTATTAAGGGAGGGTAATGAAGTAGATTCTGCCGAAATTGTTTAAGTTCCAAATTAAAAAATAAATACTTCTAAAATTGAAAATTAAATTTTTACTCATCGTTCTCCTTTTTAGCTTTCAAGCTTTTGCGCAATGTTATGATTTAGGTTCAAAAAGAAAGAATTATGATTCTTACTTCTTTGTTTCTGCCGGGGCAGATCCTATTCCAACTGAAAAATGGATAAATAATGAAGTTGCTGACTTTACAACAAATGGATTAGATTTATTGCTTAAAGCAGGTTATGGTAGTGATGAACTTTTATTTGTTCCTATAGAGTTTTATGCGTATTATGAGCGATTTAATGATGTAGGTTATCAACAGTATGGAGTTGGTGGATATATTTATACTCTATTTTTAAACGATAAAATTCAGGCACTTGCCGGAGGGGATCTTGGTATGGTAAATAGAGAATATAGCAGTGGTACTATTGAATCAGATCAGTTTTTAAATTTAGCCATGAATCTGGAACTACGTTATATATTTTTAGAAAAATTTAGACTAGGGCTGCAATTTAATTTTGAAAAAAGAGATGACATTGCACCTGAGATAGAAAATGCAAATTATTACGTAGCAAGTTCATATCTGTCATTATATTATACGTTCTAAATTATATCATTTTAGACCAATTTCTTTATCCTTAATACAATACCGAAAAGAAATCAAAGAGATAAATCCAAAGAATATCAATAATTAGATAGTTTTTTGGGTCTTTTTGATACATTATCCACATTCAGTTTTTGGAATCAAAAGCCATTGATTATCGGAAATGACATGCATAAGAAATCATCAAACCTTAAGAGCATTTCTGATTCTATAACTATCTTTTCTAAAACTATTGATAGGTGGAGTCCTAACAATTATTAGATGTAAATTATAGTAATGATTGATTAGTTTTTCAATCTATTTTTCTAAAGAATATTTTTATATGTTATCGGGATATTGATACTATTATAACATCAATATCCCGATAACCTGTAACAGTAAAATTTATTAGCTGTCCTTAAATTAAGGATAGCTATATATTGTTTCGTAAGGCAATTACCAAAAAATCTTTACTATTTAAATAGTAAAGATGATGTAATAAAATTTCTTTATTGGATGCAACTCAAAAATTCAATGTTTACAAAAACCACTGTAAGGAAACCATGAAGTTTTGGCCAATATTAGCAATTCCATCGGTCTTTAATCTTGATAAATGAGCAATATAATTTTTGTTTAAAAGATTGTTTCCGTTTACAGAAATCTGTACTTCAGATTCTGCTAATTGAACGCGACCGCCAAATCCTGCGCCAAGGAGAGAGTACCCGCCAGTTCTGGTTTCAAAAGCACTGGTATTTTCTTTATCAAAAACATTTTTAAGTCTGATAAAAGCATACTTGTTTTGGATAAATTTTCCTTGATTAAATTCAACTCTAAAAGTGTTGGTGATGCTGTTTGCAGGTATTAATGGCAGATATGTGTCATCATCTCTTTTTCCAGTAACGGTTTCAAAACTACTTTCAATATGCATCCAATCCCATGGATGTGGGTGAATATGCATTCCGATTTCACCGCCATATAGCTTGGCATCGTCCTGGATATAATCGTAAACAGGATTTTCGTTGATAGTTTCTCCAGTAGGTGTTAAATAAATATAATCATTAATGGTATTATGAAAAGCATTTGTAAAAGCTTCAAAATGCTCATTTCTCCACTCTAATGAGAAATCCACCTGGAAGTTTTGTTCATTATCAAGTTCAGGATTTCCAACTTCGTACCGATTGGCACCATGGTGAGCACCATTACTGGTAAGTTCTGCTAAATTAGGAGCCCTAAATCCACTCGCTAAATTTAACCTGACATTCAAATTCTTAGAAAATTGATATTTAGCCCCAAAAGCTCCATTTACACTATTAAAAGAAAGATCTACGGCTTGCATATATCCAGATTCTCCTTCGTGACCATGCATTTCACTATCAATAGTACGGGTGTCGTAACGTAAACCTGCCTGAAAATCCCAAAGGCTTAAGTGCAGATGTGTGGTTGCAAAAACTCCAAAATCCACTGTTTTAGCATCAGGAATCAAAATCTCTTCTCCTGTATTGCGGTTATCCTGCCACATACCTTGTATACCAGCAATAGTTTCAAATTTACCTAATTTTGGTAGATTATACTTGATATTGTAATTGAAGGTTTCCAACTCCATATCTAAAGCAGGATGCAAGTCTTCTCCCTCTTCACTATGTTCACCTTCATGCCCGTGATCATCTTCTTCATCATGATCATGTTCCTCGCCATCTTCTTCCTCATGGTGGTGATGATCTTCAAATTCTTTTCGGTTATTAAACTGATATCCAAATTTGGCATTCAAGCTAGAGTTCGCAAAATAAACCGTATTATCAGCACTTAAAATATGATTATCAATTTGCTGGTAGGGTAAGACCAGTGTCTTAGAAGTGGTTTGAGTACCAATTTCTTCAGGTATACCAAGTTCACTCCGGTTAAAATTATAACGAAGATCAGATTTAAACTTTTCGTTTTGATAAGCAATTCCTGTTTTTAGATCTTTTTCATTAAATCTTGTGTTTGTTACTCTTTGCCCGTCTCCCGTCTTGTAATCTGAATGTTCAGCCAAACTTCCGCGTGCGATAAATTTTAATTTTTCTCCTGAAGTTTTTGCCATCGCACTGGCCTGATACCCCAAAGTATTACTGAAATAATCTCCATTAAATTCAGCCTTGGTTTCGCCGGCTGAAGCATATTGCTCAGGATTCAGATAAAGAACACCACCAATGGCGTCGCTACCATAGAGTAGGGAAGCGGGACCTTTAATAACTTCTACACTTCCAATTCCTTTAGAGCTGATACCCAATCCATGTTCACCACCAAACTGCTGGTTTTCCATTCGAACGCCCTGGGTATAAGTAAGCACTCGGTTAGAACTTAATCCACGAATTACAGGTTTTCCAATACCAACACCGGTACTTAAATTTTCTACTCCTGCAATTTGTGAAATCCCATCAGCTAAAGTAACAGCTCCTTTTTTGTTTAATTCGGAAACACTTTCCCGTTCCACACGCATTACATTTTCGCTTTGCAACTGGTGAAAAGGAGTTGAAACAATAACTTCTTCCATTTCTACTGCTGAAGGTTTTAATACCAGCTGAATCTCTGATGCGGGAATGCTTACGTCTTTTGAGTATGAGGTAAAGCCTATAGAAGAAACTATTAATTTGTAATTCCCAGCAGGTAAATTTTTGATAGTGAAATGACCATCTATATCTGTTGTACTGCCCTTTTCTAGTTTTGGAAAATAAACACTTGCACTAAAAACAGCTTCTCCGGTTTCCTGATTTTTTACAGTTCCACTAAATTGATTTTGTGCAAATATCACATTGGATACTGCTAGAAGGAGTATGGTAATGAGTATTTTTCTCATTTTTTGGGATTTTAAACGATTAAATGAAATATGGAATATCCGTAAGTACTACTAATATATAGTCGCATTCTATTTTAAATGTTATTTACGGCTATTAAATCCTTAGCCATAAATAGCTCTAAAAGTAGAAAGATTATAAATTTTAAGATATAATACGGACGATCATAAATGAAACTTTCCTTTGCTCTTATCTACAGGAAAGGGGAATTGTATTGATTATGCTACCATTGAGGGGGGACCTCTAAGTTCGAATAACCGAGATTGATAATCACTTAAAAATTCGTAAAAGCTGAAAAGATGTTTAGCCTGTGTATTAAGAACAATAGGCTCAAAATTTAAAATTTCGAGATTTAATGCAGGGCTTTGATGAAATTTATGAAGGTTACAATCTAAATCCGGATGGTGAATATGCTGCTTGGCATAATTATCACAAAGTCCGTGATGGTGACCACTAAAGACATGTGCAAAATTAGCAATTGCAGGAAATACGATGATAAACGCTGCGAAAACAAATAATATATTTTTAAGCGTTTTTTTCATTTAATCTCTAAAGAATTTGCCCAATCCCAGTCGAGTAAGCATTTTTTTTTCAAATGTCCAGAAAAATTGAAATTGCCCAAAAATCCAGCCAATTAATATTAACAATATCTGATATATAGGAAATAAAAATAAAATTCTGGCAGGCCAATAAATATACCATTCATGTTGCGGGGTTATTCCTAGAAAAGTGGTTACCGGAGCTGCTAATTTTGCAGCTGTGGACCCCGTAATAGCGAAAACAAGTAGGATTACAACTAACTGACGATTAGTGGTTAATCCCCAACGTTCTTTTAATTTCTCCATGTTGCAAAGATATTAAAAGGAATGAAGTTTTAAAGCCATAATGACTTAAATACGTGTTGGTACCGTAAACCGTTGATTATACTGCCTGCTTAGATAGACAAAATAATAATATAATAAATAATTTACTTCGTAGCCATAATCTATCTGTGGATCATAATTAATCTCCTGTACATAAAGATTATTATTATAGCGCATTGGCTGGCGAACGCGGTTATTATAATCATTAACTAAAATGCGATTTTTGTTTTCAAGATAAGTTTGGGAATAATACCCTTGAGGTCTCGCTATACTATTAATAAACAAGTTAAAACCTGGTTCAATGATAATGATTTCGTATTCCAGGCTATCATTTGCGATTCTAACCGTATCGTTTTCAGCGCTGGTATTTCTATCACCTCTACCACTATTTTTAGTTAATCCACAGCTGTAAACAAACAGCAACATCAGCAGGATGTAAAGTATATTTTTCACACGAATGAGTTTAGGTTGAAATTTGATTTTTAAATGTTTAAATCCCTGAAAAAATCCTTGGACAGAAAGTTTTTGATGTTCTCATTGTTTCCTGATAGTTATTGGTATTTGGAGGCATTTTCATTTGCAGTCTCAAATTCCTTAATAAGGTATTTATTTTGGCAAATTAAGTAAAAAGTAAATTATTTACCACCGGTATAACCTTTTAAAATACTGTCTTTCTTTTTCTTTTTACCAATTACCATTTCTGAAGCTTCGGGAATAAAGTTCGGATCATTTTTTATGTTGAAAATAGTATCAAAAAACGAATTGTTATATTTTGAGGAACTGCCTAAAGCACTATCAATAAGATCCTCTATATCTTTATCTTTATTAATATTTTCTTTTTTCTTTTGGATGCTTAAAATGGCGATAACTACAGGAATCGAAATGGTCGTTATTTCCCGTACTGCTTCTTTATCTACATTTAAAGAATCACTTATAGTGTTAATTACGCTGCTGAAGTTTTCTCCCAGAATCATTTCACCATAGTCATGACCACATTGTAAAAGCTCTTTGGTTTCCTTTTGAGAAAATACCGTCATGAATTTAAAAGGATTTGGGGCTTCTTCCAGCATTTCATTAAGGGCTTCACTATATCCTTCCTGAATTTTATTTTTAAAGTTACCCAAAATTAAAGGAAGTACCATTCCTAAAACCGAAGACACATTATTTGATGAAACCCCTGTTTTATTAGAGGCTTTATTGATAAGTTCTTTGCCTAAATTGGTATTTAGAATGTCTAATATTGATGCCATAATACTAATTTTTTGTAACTAACTATAGATTTAGCATAGTTAGTTTAATGAGAATTTTGTAAAAATCTTTTTGAAGCGATTGGTACAGTATACCGAAGTTAATCAATAAAAGTCGGGCGTATTGTTAAAGCTTTATTATAATCCAAAATAGGACAGGAAGTAAAGTATAGCTTGCAACGAAAGCTTATATTCTTTCTAATCCCAACCCTGACTTATAAAAATAGCTGGGATTGGGATTAGAAAGAAATTTAGGAGTATTAAGGTTTACGGGAATTATTTAAAGAAATCCATACCAGATTTGCCGTGAAATCTAGCTATTATTTCTTTGGCAATGACTTCTCCTGATCGGTCTGTGGCGGCGCCAGTTAGACCACCAATATGTGGAGTTAAAGATATGCGCTCGTTCATCAATAGTTTAATAGCCGGTGTAGGTTCATTATCGTATGTGTCTAAGCCAGCAAATTTTATTTTTGCATCTTCCAGAGCTTCAATCAGCGCTTCTTCATCGATCGCATTCCCGTTAGAGATATTAACGATCCCGGCGTTTGGCTTCATTAAAGCGATCTCGTTAGCATTTATGATCGGTTTTTTCTGTTGCGTAACACTTAAACAAATAATATCAGAATTTTCTAAAACCTCTTCTAAGGATATTATTTTAAGACCAATTTCTACATTTTGATCCTGAATACTCATCTGAAGCTTTGCTCCGGCTACCTTAGGATCTGTGGCAATAACTTTCATACCAAAACCAAGGGCAATTTTTGCTACTTCCTGGCCAATTTTACCAAAACCGATAATACCAAGGGTTTTGCCGTGAAGTTCGATGCCTCCTGAATAGAAGTTTCTTAGATCTTTAAAGTTCATATCACCTTCTAGCGGCATATTTCGGTTGGAATGGTGTAGGAAACGACTACCACCAAGAATATGAGCGAAAACAAGTTCGGCTACAGAACGTGTAGCGGCTAAAGGAGCTGTGATGAATTGAATGCCATTTTTCTCGGCATTGGAAACCGAATTGATTACTTTTTGATCACCGATTATGCCAATGAATTTTAATTGAGGAGCATTCGTAATTACTTCATCTTCGATAAAGGTATTACGGGAAATGATTCCTTCAATGTTTTTGGCGTTGATATATTCTTTTAGCTGAGATTGGGCAACCTTCACAGATAAAACATTAAAGCCGGCCTCGGTTAATTGGGAAACTGCGGCTTGTGAAAGGCCATCGGTAACTAAAATATTCATTGATTTTTATTTTTCTGAATTATGAAATTTTTTCGAAATGTTGCATGACATCCACTAATACCTGTACACTTTCTATAGGCATCGCATTATACATGGAAGCGCGATAACCTCCTACACTTCTATGGCCGTTGATTCCGTTGATATTCGCTTCTTTCCAAAGTTTATCGAAAGTAGTTTTATCAGCTCCTTCAGCAAGATTAAAAGTGGGGTTCATGATCGATCGGTCTTCTTTTTCAGCAAAGCCTTTAAATAGAGGATTGCGATCTATTTCATCATAAAGTAATGCTGCTTTTTTAGTATTCTTGTCTTCGATCCCTGCAATTCCACCTAACTTTTTAAGCCATTGCAAGTTTAGCAAAGAAGTGTAGACAGCAAAAACAGATGGGGTATTAAACATACTATCTTTCTCGATATGCACCTGGTAATTCATCATCGATGGAATTTGTCGTGCTACTTTGCCTAAAATCTCTTCTTTTACCACGACCAGGGTTACCCCTGCAGGACCCATGTTTTTTTGTGCGCCTGCGTAGATCAAATCAAACTGACTAAAATCCAGGGTTCTTGATAAAATGTCACTACTCATATCACATACCAACGGTACCTGAGTTTTAGGAAAAGTTTTCATTTGTGTCCCATAAATGGTATTGTTACTGGTACAATGAAAATAATCAGTATCCGTCGGGATTATATAATCTTTGGGAATATAATTAAAGTTTTTATCTTTAGAAGAAGCAACTTCAACTACTTCGCCAAACAATTTTGCTTCTTTAATCGCTTTACTACTCCATGTACCGGTATTGGTATATGCCGCTTTTTTCTCAAGTAAATTGTAGGCAACCATTAAAAATTGCATACTGGCGCCGCCATGTAAAAATAAGGCCTGATAACCTTTATCCTGAAGACCTAGAAGTTCCAAAACCAGAGCGCGAGCCTCTTCGATTACCGAAACAAAAGCTTCACTACGATGAGAAATCTCAAGAATTGAAAGGCCAGTGTTATTAAAGTCCATTATTGCTGCAGAAGCTTTTTCGAAAACTTCCTGTGGCAAAATACATGGTCCTGCACTAAAATTATGTTTTTTCATATTGTATTTAGGATTACGCTCTTAAATGGAGCTTTTCTTTGCTGTAGGTCGTAAATTCTGAACTTACATATCAAAATTTGTTGAAACAGCGAAGAATTTATTAGTTTAAATTGATCAAAAATTCCATCGTATCTACACCATCGGCATAGTCCCAAAGTTTTGGATGCTGAGTTTCGCCAAATTTCACTTCATTTTTTGCCGAAATTTCTTTTCGTACCACACATTGTAATTGCCCTGCTTTTTCTTCTAATTGTTGTTGAAGTTGATCTTTATTTTCATAGAACTCATAGAATAATACAGAAATTGGTGAGCCATAACCTTCATCCTCTTTAAGCATTAAAAAACCGTTATCCAGAATATTGAATTCACTCATAAGATACACGGCTTTGTTGTAATCATAGTTATTGGCGTATTTATTTTGGTTAATAATATCGTTCCAGTGATAAATTCCTTTATAAAAATGATCAAAATCGTAATTTTTAGGTAGAAATAACTTGGATACATTGCGGCAACCAAGTCCGTAATATCTAAAAATATCCTCTGCCAAAGCCTTCAATTCGCTTTCGGTTTCATCTCCACGAATAATAGCCACCGAGTTTCGGTTTTTGCGAATAATATTCGGTTTATTTTTAAAATAATATTCAAAATAACGCGCAGTATTATTGCTTCCCGTAGCAATGACGGCATCAAAATTCTCTAATCTTTCCTGAGTAAAAGAAATTTTAGATTCGAATTCACTATTTAATTCCGCTAAATAATTACATAAAACAGGTAAAAGCTGCTTGTCGTTATCTGAAGGCTTAATTAAAACATTATGCCCAGAGATTAAAACACTCAAAAAATCATGAAAACCTACTAAAGGAATATTTCCAGCCATGATGATGGCAACGGTTTTTGGAGTGATGTCCTCTTTAATCGTGTAGGTTTTTAGCCAGGTTTCCAGATTTTCTTCGGTTAAGGCTTCGCTCCATTGTTTTAAAGCAAATAAGATATTGTTTCTGGTAAACCAACCATTATAATGTACGGCCGAATTGATTTTGTATTCCAATTCGTCGAAATATTTTTTATCGATTTCAGAAAGATTTAGCGCTACATCATTTTCAGTATTAAAATTCTTAAGAAAATCGCCTAATTTTGAAAAATATGAAATACGTTCTTTTATTGTCATTCCTAATTTGGTTATGAAAAGCCTTCACGTTAAATTTGTAACAGCGAAATTAAAACTTCCTGACTGGAAAAACTATAAAATTTCCTAAAACTGGAAGTAAAAGAGAAGAATCGCCTTATTTTTATAAATTAAAAAAACAGCTATGGCAATCATTATAACAGATGAATGTATAAACTGCGGCGCTTGTGAACCAGAATGCCCAAATACAGCAATTTATGAGGGAGCTGATGACTGGCGATATGCAGATGGTACAGAACTTTCTGGCGATATCGTATTACCATCGGGTACAGAGGCTAATGCTGAAGAAGCCCAAGAGCCGGTAAGTGATGAGTATTACTATATTGTACCAGATAAATGTACAGAATGTAAAGGTTTTCATGAAGAACCACAATGTGCGGCAGTATGCCCGGTAGATTGTTGTGTTCCTGATGAAGATCATGTTGAAACTGAAGAAGAGTTACTCGCAAAACAAAAGTTTATGCACGAGTAATCAAAAAGTCAATATCTCATTCTAGGTTTCAACTATACCGAACTTTCAAAAATATATAAGTCCGTTTGCAAAAACGGACTTTTTTTATGAGATATTCACTCGAAGCTCATTGCGGTATTTAGAAGGTGATTTGCCAGTAAACTTTTTAAACTGCTTATTAAAATGACTAAAATTATTAAAGCCGCATTCAAAGCAAATATCGGTAATGCTTATTTGTGCTTCGTGTAAAAGCTTTGCGGCGTGTGTAAGTCGATATTCATTTACAAATTGTGTAAATGTTTTCCCTGTAATTTTTTTAAAGAATCTGCAAAAAGCAGGAACCGTCATGCTGGTAAGTTCAGCAACTTCTTCCAAAGCAATCGATCGTTTAAATTCTTCTTTTACAAAATTAAAGATCTGGTTAATACGATTGTTATCCTGCAACTCGGTTTCCAGGACAAAGCCATGGGCATTAAGTATGGTATAATTCCTGGCCTCTTCCAAATGTTTAAAAATCTCGAGTAGTGCAATTAAACGTCCAAATGGAGATCGGTGTTTAATTTCTTCAATCTTTTCACCAATATATCTTTTATCCTCACCATGAAAAACAATTCCTTTTTTGGCTGTTTCCAAGAGAGTGACAATATTTTTAGTTTCTGGAATATTAAAAAAGGTCTTACCTAAAAAGTCGGGATGAATCTGTATAACAGTTTCTCTTTCGTATCTATTTAATGTACTGGTAAAACCGCAATGGGGTAAATTAGAACCAATAAGTATAAGATCACCCTGGCGATAATAAGAAACATGGCTTCCAATTTGTCTTTTTCCCGAGCCACTACTTATATAAACCAATTCTATTTCTGGGTGATAATGCCAAAAATTGTTGTTTTTATTTGGGGTTGAATGATCAAAAGTCTGATATCTGAACGAACTACCAAATTGAGGTTCAACCTTTTCAAAAACTGCTTTTTGTGATTTTATCATATCGATAACGTTTTAGCCGAAATGGGGTAGCAAATTATGAATGTTTTATTATGTTTAAAATTACCCCAAAAATTTATACAGTACAAAATTAACCTTTTACGATAATATTTTCGGTTAAAATAACACATATTTTAGTTCATTATCTATTAATCTGCGCTTAGGTTTTGCTTTATATTTGTTGACGGATAATCAGTAATTTAACAAAAACACCGAAAATCATGAAAAATCTATTGAAAGTAACAGTTTTGGTTTTGGCATTAGTATTAGGAAATACTGTGAATGCTAAGGATATAGAAGTTAAAGTTAAAAAAGAGCAGTTAGTTGTAAGTTTAGAAAATACTCAGGAAGGATCTAGTTTAATTTTAACTGATATGAGTGGAGAGGTGCTATTTAAAGATACACTTATGGAATCTTCTTATAAAAAAGCTTTAGATCTTCATAGTATTCCAAAAGGAACATATTTTTTAAACTTTGAGAAAGATGATAGTATTGTTACTACGGTAATTAGTAAAGATAATGACGGAGTTACGGTTAATAAGGCCTCTTCAAAAATATTCTTTAAGCCTTTTTATAAGACTTTAGAAGATAAGGTTATGGTTTCTTTTACTAACCCAGGTTACGAGAATGCTACTTTTAGAGTTTATGATGTAGATGGTAATTTAATGACTACTTCTACAAATAATGATCTTGTAGTAAAGAAAACATTCGATTTCTCTGAAGTACCGGCTGGAAAATACATGATCGCTTTAACAGTAGGAGACCGTACGATTACTAAAACAATTACATTAGGATAATAAAAAGATTAATTTTATTAAACGTTTTATAATTAAGCCGACTAAATTTAATTTAGTCGGCTTTTTAATTATAATTTAAACGAAAAGCCATCATCTATTTTACGTTTATATTTTTGCTGATCGAATTTGTAAAGAAAACTTCCTTTGCGGGAAGAACTCATATCTTTTTCATCC
>Ga0208014_1000170_pt1 | contig 37357 bp, 31 predicted proteins | sample 25_taG_FD_184099 | JGI IMG/M metagenome (GOLD analysis project Ga0208014, IMG submission 184099) | Marine viral communities from Cariaco Basin, Caribbean Sea - 25_WHOI_OMZ (SPAdes) (version 2) | ecosystem: Environmental > Aquatic > Marine > Oceanic | place: Caribbean Sea: Cariaco Basin...
TCTATGGTGTTCATAGGCTTTTCTTTTCGCTATTGGTAAATTTATTTAATATTTTGTTACAGTAGTCTTTGCCCAAATATCACCTAATCTTTGATTTTTATCTGAACTTTGAATAACCAGGATCCCTACAACTCCAAAGAAAAACATGTCAATAGGATCTAAAAGATGCCTTTGTAAAGACTGCGTAAAACTTATGTTTGTAGCATATCCGGAAAGTGTTACAGGTTTTAATCGTACCATCGAATTTCCTACGGTTGCACCAAACCAGGTCTCGGTACAGACGAGCAAAAATAACCAAAATAATATAGGGATTAGTGAAGGTGAACCTTCTAGATGATAAACTCCTTCATTGTCCGGTGTCCCTACGGTAAAAATGAGCATAAAAGCAATCGTATATACAATGGTATAATCAATACAGCCAGCTAGGAATCTTCTGCCAATATATTTAGGTTTTGGTTCTTCCTGAGGTTCAAAATTATCCATGTTAATGATATCTAATCAAATATAAATAATTTGATCGCAAAACTTATATTTGCAGCATGGCAAGAGACGAGAAATTAAAAGAGCGGTGGGAAAACCTTCAGCAAAAATTAGCAAATCAATTTGCTGATGGGGAGGTTATGGAGTTAGATGCTGTAATTTATATTATAGGGGTACAGGAACTTGGGCAATTGCACCGTCGTTTTAAAAAAGATCAAAAAGTCGATTTAATGCATATTGCAATTTGTAGGTTATTGGAGCCTTACGGATATTATGAGTTTGATTATTTTGATGATGATGGTTGGCCACATTATAAGGTGTTAGAGCAGCTTCCCAATTTAAAAGCTGGAGAGCAAAGTGTTTTGATGAAAGAAGCTATTGTGCAATATTTTCTTGAAAAAGAATATATATCTTAAATGAACGCGTTGCTTTATTTTACCGATTTTCCCAACGATTCTGGGCCTATCTATACTGAAACTGTAGCGGGAAGATTTCCTGTAGAACCGTTTAACACTTTTAGCAATATTTTCTTTTTAGCGATCGTAATTTATTTTTCGTACCGTGTCTACAAAAATTTCAGGGCTCAGTTATTTCTAAGTTTTGCTTTACCTGTTTTGTTTATAGGATGGATTGGAGGTACGATATATCATGCAACAAGAAGTCATGAAATCTGGCTTTTAATGGATTGGGTGCCCATTGATATTCTATGTTTGTCGGCATCACTTTATTTTGCTTCTAAAGCCAGTTCTAAAAAAAGGCAGGTACTGGGGTTGATGTTGTTGGTGCTTTTATTGGTTTTAGGAGTACGTTTTATTCCGTTTAGATCACATGGCCAAACCTACTCGTATATCGCTACGGCAATCGGACTATTATTGCCTATTGGCATTCATGTTTATCAAACAAGGTTTAAGCATTTTAGGTTTATGGCTTTTGCAGTAATTAGCTTTATAATGGCCATAAGCTTTCGGGTATTAGATCGTTATATTCATTTCTCTATGGGAACGCACTGGTTGTGGCATAGCTTTGGCGCTTTTTCGGTCTTCTTCTTAATGAAGTATGTTTTTCACGATGCCGAAACTTCAAAAGTTATAAATCAGTTCGATTAATTTTCTCTTTCCGGGCTTTTGTTTTATCGGTTTTTAATAAGGGCTATAGGCGTAAATTTTTATAAATTTGCCATCTTATAAGAATGGTATCTATGATTGATAAGATTAAGGAACATATTACTGATGTTAAAGCCTTTAATGCTACGACAAAAGAGGAGATTGAAAATTTCAGAATAAAATATCTTGGTAAAAAAGGTATTCTTAACGGCTTCTTTGCTGAATTTAAGAACGTTCCTAACGAACAAAAGAAAGATTTTGGACAAACGGTTAACGAACTTAAAACGGCTGCACAGGAAAAAGTAGACGAGCTAAAAGAGCGTTTGGACAGCCTGGAAGAAGAAAAAGGCGTTTATGGTGATCTTTCCAGACCATCAGAACCTTTAGAGATTGGTTCCCGTCATCCTATTTCAATAGTGAAAAATCAAATCATAGAGATTTTTTCTAATATAGGTTTTAATGTTTCTGAAGGATCAGAGATCGAAGACGACTGGCATAACTTTACCGCATTAAACTTACCGGAGTATCATCCGGCAAGAGATATGCAGGATACATTTTTTATCCAAACCGATCCAGATATTCTACTAAGAACACATACTTCTTCGGTACAGGTAAGATATATGGAAGATAATAAGCCACCAATCAGAACAATTTCTCCCGGGCGTGTTTTTAGGAACGAAGCTATTTCTGCTCGTTCTCATTGTATTTTCCACCAGGTAGAAGGACTTTATATTGATAAAAATGTTTCGTTTGCCGATTTAAAGCAAACACTTTTATATTTCACCAAGCAGCTTTTTGGAAAATCTAAGATTAGGCTAAGACCTTCTTATTTTCCATTTACAGAGCCTAGTGCCGAGTTGGATATTTACTGGGGGCTGGAAACAGAAACCGATTATAGAATAACAAAAGGAACTGGCTGGTTAGAGATATTAGGTTGCGGTATGGTAGATCCTAACGTCCTAAAGAACTGTAATATCGACCCTAAAGAATATTCTGGTTTTGCATTTGGAATGGGGATAGAACGTATCGCGATGTTGCTTTATCAAATTGGCGATATTCGTATGTTCTATGAGAACGATGTGCGATTCCTGGAACAGTTTAAATCGTCTATCTAAGTTCTGACAGAAAGATTTTATGAGTTTGTTGAGAGAACAACAGCTTTTAAAATACGAACTTACCGCAAAAATGGAGCTTATGAAAAAGTCTGGTTTTATTATTCTTGCGGTAATAGTTTTAGGTGTTGCCGCCTATTTAGCTATAGCGGTTTTAAAAATTACTATAGGTCTAATTGTATTGGCGATTGCTGCAGTAGTATTGTTTGTGCTTTGGCATATGATTAAACATAAGTGGGAGGAAAAATTTGAAAGCGAATCTTAAAAAGATTGTATTTTGAAAAAGGATATAGAAATTCCTAAGGTTGAAAAAGTTCATGTTGCTGCGGTAAGGGAATTTAATGAAGAATTTCAGGCAGAGGAGTGGAATGCTTATATCATTAATAATAAGAATGTTTCTATTGAAATGATCCTGATCGTAGCTAAAGGTTATGATGGTGCCAAAGAAACATCGGTGATGCGCCATAAACTTGAAAAATTACCACCACATTCTTTCGCGAAGATAGAATTTATTCAGGATGCAGTTTTAGAGCTTACTAACGAGTATCAGGTGACTTTTTTTGCTGACCATAAGATGTTTGAAAAGACGTTTGTTTTTAAGAAAAATACCGTTAGCAAAGACAAACAAAAAGACTTGCCAATTATACCCAAGATGGGCATTTTAGCAGAATGAAACACATAAAAAAAGCCTCTGTTTTCAGAGGCTTTTTTTATGTGTTTTTCTAACTATGCTTACTTAAGTTTATTAGAAGTGTCGATGTAGTTTCCAATTACAGTACTACCACTATTTTGTCTTACGTTTCCAAATACATGAATTCTAGAGCCGTTTCCAACAAACTCTAAAGTCGATCCGCTATTTAGGTTTAAATTTCCGTATACCACAAGAGTTCCTTCTATTCTTAAAACAGAACCACTATTGATATTAAGATCATGATTTCTTCCAAAAATTCCTACGGCCATTGCGCCACGCATATTAAATGTTCCCTGGCTGTTAATATTAGTACTGTTTTGAATGTTTATCGATCCGCAGAAAGTGAAATCTCCACCAACATTTAGGTTTTTTAGCGTTGCAGCACCACGATATGCCATAACCTGATTGCTATTTACATTTAAGTTGGAGTTTCCTCTATAAACATCATAAGATTCGCATGCTGCAAAATTATCGGTTGCTTCTGGTTGACTAACCTTGATGATTTTTAATCCGCCAGTTCCAGAGGCTACAAAAATATAATCGCCATCAGATTGGATGTAATTAGAAGAGCCTTCTAAATCAACAATACCTTCTTCTACAAGAGTATTGTTTTCATCCAGTTTGGCAATTCCAAATCCGGCACCGCCGTTGGCCATTAAAATAAAATCTCCGGCAATAGAAACTGCATTTGTAACCACATCCTCACTATCATATGCTGCATCAACAGGTAGGGGGATACTTAATTGTTGCAATGTATTTCCGGAATTACTATCGTATATGCCTACTCCATTACCGCCTTCAGCAACTAAAATTGCCTGATCTTTAAATGCAATGGTTCGTTTAGATTCACTGGCTAGGTTTGGAGTGTTAATTCTATTCAAAACAGAAAGGTCTCCGGGATTATACATGGCTAGGCCTTCACTTCCACTTAACACGGCAATTTTGTTATTTCCGTAAGCTATCGATCTAAGGTCTGGTATAGGTTGTTCTGCTATAGTTTCCAAACTTACTGCATCATAGAGACCTAAAACACCAGTAGCACCACTAACACCAATAATTTTATCGTCAAAACCTGAAATATCAACCGCAATATTTCCTTCAATAGGTTTTAATTGAAAGTTTTGTAAAAAGTTCCCTGCCGAGACATTTACATATCCAAGATTCGCCCGGTATTCTAGATTTAAAAGTTCATCAGTATCTACTGCAGAAGCAAAGTATAATCTACCATTGCTGAAATAGGCAGAGGTAAAATCTACAATATCTGAAGTTACCCGGCTAGTCACAAAAGGATTGGTCTTGTCTTCAATATTAATAATATCTAGACCCCCAAGATAGGCTTCGCCTTCCATCATATAGGTTACATAGGCGTAATTTCCATCGATCTTTACATGGCTTGCTCTAAGTGTTGTTCCGTCTACAATTGGTGGATCTACAGTAGCAATTTGCTCTAAAGCGATATTGCTGACCTGCGGATCTTCGTCTTCAACCGCTTGTTTTGAACGATTTGCTTTGATCGCAGTGATGGAAGAAATACTCAATACTCCCGCACCATTTCGGTTCAATACGTTTTCTAATGTTCCGGCATCATTGTTAATTTTGAAATTTTCCTGAGTGTATTCGTTCTCATCAAAATTGTTGTTGCTGTCACTACATGAAATAACCAGGATAGATAGGATAATCCATCCTGCTAGAAGTCTTTTACTCATTGTATTTTTTTATAGGGATTTTAAATTATGCATTAAATGTAATTAAGAAATAGACGCCCGTTAGTTCTTTTTCGTTTAATCGACGCCTGTAAGAGATAAGTGGTCATTATCTGGCTACCAGTTAATCCAGTTTGTCGGCAAGTTTTTTAAAGGTCTTTTTAGGGTTTTTTCCTTCATAAAGTATGGCGTAAACCGCATTGATAATTGGTGTTTTTGCTTTACGTTCTTCATTGATTTTATAAGCACTGGCAGTAGCGTAGTAGCCTTCGGCAATCATGCTCATTTCCATTTGGGCACTTTTAACGGTATAGCCTTTTCCGATCATATTCCCAAACATTCTATTTCTACTAAATACAGAATATCCGGTTACTAAAAGGTCACCCAAATAAGCAGAATCATTAATATTACGCTTCATTTTGTGTACTTTCTTGATGAATTTTTTCATCTCACGAATAGCATTACTCATTAGGACACTCTGGAAGTTATCACCATATCCAAGCCCATGAGCAATTCCTGCAGCAATTGCATAAATATTTTTTAAAACCGCAGCATATTCAGTTCCAACAATATCGTCGCTGGTTTTACACTTGATGTAATCACTCGATAAGAAGCCGGCCAGCATTTTTGCTTTATCCTCATCACTACAGGCAATTGTTAAATAGGATAAACGCTCTAAAGCTACTTCCTCAGCATGACATGGGCCGGTAATTACCCCGATGTTCTCAAAACCGATATTGTAAAATTTATTGAAGTGTTCTCCAACAATCAAGCTGCTTTCAGGTACAATCCCTTTTATTGCTGAAAATATCGTTTTCCCTTCTAAAGGAACAGTAAGTTTATCTAATTCAGATTTTAAAAATGCAGAAGGAATAGCAAAAATCAAGACATCGGCAGAATCAACTATTTCGTTAATATCATTGCTAAGTTGAAGTTGATTAATATTAAACTCTACATCGCTAAGATAATTAGGGTTGTGTTCGTGTCTTTTTAAATGTTCTACCGCATAAACGCTTCGCATGTACCAATGTACTTTTTCAAGATTTTCGGTTAGCATTTTTACGATCGCGGTTGCCCAGCTACCTCCGCCAATAACAGCTATATTAGAAGTTGTACTCATGTGTTTGGTTTGTTGTACGTACTGCAAAAATAAAGATTATAAAGGGCTTTAAAATTTCTGAAGTCGGTATGGGCGTAAGTATGGCAAAAATTTAACACAAAATAGCGATCTTTAAAGACAATCTTAATAGAACGCCCTGCGTTATTAAATTGTTCTTCTCCTAAACCAGAGAAGATTTCTTAGTTTTTTTGGTTGGTTATTTAGTTTGAAAACCGCCTTGTATGAGAGATACAGGGCGGTTTTTTAATTGCTAGCCTTTCGCCTATCTACTATTGGTTTTGACTGTCGTTATTTTAACTTTGGTAGTAAAGCGAATCTATAATCGAGATTCTGTTTTTCTGCTATTTATAAAAGTTGTTATGGATTATGTATTCCCAAACTTTCGCCGGTAACATAGGTTTTATAAACTTACCTTCTTTTATGGAATCCCGAATAAATGTTGCAGAAATTTCTATAACCGGGGCATCTACGCGGGTGATTTTTGGATGATCTTTAAATTGATTTTCGACCTTTCCACCGGATTTCCTTGGATATACATACAGCGAATGATTGTCTAAAATTACCTCATAATTTTTCCATTTATGGAAGGTCTTTAGATTGTCTTCCCCCATAATAAGGCAAAACTCATTTGTTGGATATTTTTCTTGAAGATGTGCCAGGGTTTTTACCGTATAATTAGGCTGCTCCAATCTAAACTCTACATCGCTGGGCTGTAAATGCTCAAATTCTTCACAGGCCATAAATACCATATCCAGGCGGTTATGATTATCTAAAAGCGTACTTTTCTTTTTATGGGGGTTATGTGGAGTCACTACCAGCCATACTTCATCAAGATCTGAAAACTCGGCCATATGGTTTGCGATAATCACATGCCCAATATGGATGGGGTTAAATGTTCCAAAGAAAAGTCCGATTTTTTTATTCATCTTACTTTTTTATAAAATCTGCAACCAGGTCATGGGCTTCTTTTAAAGCGACTTCCAGATCATTATTTTCGATTATAAAATCAAATTGCGGTGCAGTGGCAAGCTCGATACTGGCTTTGGCCACACGCATATTGATTTTGTCCATCGATTCAGTTTTACGTTTTTTTAACCTGATTTTTAACTCTTCAATACTCGGTGGTTTTACAAAAACAGCCAGGGTTTTTTCAGGGTAGATCTTTTTTATATCTAAACCGCCCACTACATCAATATCAAAAATAACGTGTTTTCCTTTTTCCCAAATTCGCTCCACTTCAGCTTTTAGCGTTCCGTAAAAATTATCGCGATAAACTTCTTCCCATTCCAGGAATTCGTCGTTTTTAATCTTCTTTTTAAAATCTTCTAAAGATAGGAAATAGTAATCCTTACCATCAATTTCGTTAGGACGGGGGGCACGAGAGGTTGCCGAGATGGAAAAGTCAAGCTTTAAATCATCCTGTTTTAAGAGATGTCTAACAATAGTGGTTTTGCCTGAACCAGACGGAGCTGAAAATACAATTAGCTTCCCTTCTTTCATGGTGCTTTACTTTAATTTGGTATAAATGCTATTATAGTACGTTTAAGACCTGTTCTTTAATTTTTTCCAACTCGTCCTTCATTTGTACTACCAGTTGCTGCATTGGAGCATAGTTACTTTTACTACCGATGGTATTAATCTCACGTCCCATTTCCTGGCCAATAAACCCTAATTTTCTACCGTTGCTGTCTTCTGTACCCAGTGTTTCGGTAAAATAAGAGAGGTGGTTTTTAAGTCGAACTTCTTCTTCTGTGATGTCGTATTTTTCGATGTAGTATACCAATTCCTGCTCAAAGCGATTTTCGTCTACATTTTCTTTTAAATCCTCAATTCCTTTACGAAGACGCTCGCGTACATTCTCTACACGTTCCGGGTTTATCTGCATAATTTCATTCAGCAAATCAGCAATATTGCTAACGCGAAGTTTGAGATCCTTTTCTAAAGCCGCACCTTCGGCAGTTCTAAATTCATTAATTTCAGTAAGTGCTTCTTCTAAGGTTTTTTCGATTTCAGCAAACTCATTTTCGTCAATTTCCTCACGTTCCGTTTTTAACGCATCGGGTAAACGCATGGCAATTTCTAAAAGCTGGGCATCACTCTGGCTACCAATACCTGGTAATTTAAGATCCATCATTTGTTTAATGTAAGCTTTTACAACTTCAGCATTTACAGATGCCGATGTTTCGTCACCAGATTGTTCTACATAAAGGGAGAAATCTACCTTGCCGCGTTTTAAAGCCGAAGAAATCGTATTTCGCATTACCAATTCTTTTTCACGATACTGCGAAGGAATTCTGGCATTTAGATCCAGATTTTTACTATTTAAAGATTTAATCTCTATGGTAATCTTTTTATTGGGAAGCTGTAGTACACTTTTCCCAAAACCTGTCATTGATTGAATCATGCTTCATTTTTACGGTTGTGCAAAGATAATCAATTCTCAGGCAGCGCAAAGAGTATGGAATAATTTAGCTGAAGAAAGGAAACTACAAGGATCTTAAAGATGATTTGTGATAAATTGAAGCGCTCTTTCTTCCTGATAATACATTTTTTTATACTGAATAAAGCCCACATGTCCGCCATATTTTGGGATTTCCAGATGCAGGAATGCAGAATTTTCGGCTATTTTCTTCGGAAATGAGGCTGAGGTTAAAAAAGTATCATTTTCAGCATTTAAAAGAAGTGTTGGGATCTTGATATTGGGCAAAAACTGAAGGCAACTGCATTTTTCGTAATATTCTGAAGCTGAAGCATACCCATGCGCACGACTCGTATACAGCTCATCGATTGCCAATAGCGAATTACAGGCAGATATTTGTTGTTTTTCGAGTTCTTTTGGGAACGCCAGTTGCCGCTCAAAAAGCTGATCTTTTAAATTCTTCTCAAAACGGCTGGTGTACAATTTATTTTTAGGAAGATTTAAAGCTTTCAGGCTGGCACCAAGATCACAAGGCGTTGAAACAGCAACCGCCACTTTTATTTGCGGTGGCAGCTGGTCACGCTCGCCCAGATATTTTAATAAAAGATTGCCGCCAAGGCTAAAGCCTATTAGGGCAATTTGTTCGTAGTTATTTTTCCTTAAAACATAATTTAGCACATCCTCTAAGTCTTCGGTAGCACCGGCATTGTAGCTTCGGTATAATCTATTGATCTCGCCGCTACAACTTCTAAAATTCATTGCGCAGTAATCCCAGCCATTTTCAGTAAAGATTTTACCCATTCCCAACATATACGGTCGGTTGGCATTTCCTGCCAGTCCGTGCATACTAATCACTAATTTTTTGGTTTGGTTTTTAGAAAAAGCCCAATCCAGATCTAAAAAATCGCCATCGCTTAATTCTAAACGCTCCCTTTTTTCAGATTTAAAATTTACTTTTCTAAGCGTTGCTGCATAGATCGTGGCGATATGCGCATTTTTAAAAAGAGGCGGAGCGGTATAATTACTTTGGATTACTGGCATGCGTCAAATTTCCGAAAATTTTTTTACTAAACATTCTAACATAAAATCTTTATGCATGCATAGTAAATATTTGTAATTTAGCTTTTCTATAAAATTGAAAGAAAAATTATGTATACCAAAGAATTTGAAATACGCTGGAGTGATATCGATGCTAACCGACATTTAGCCAATACGGCTTATATCAATTTTATGAGCCACACCCGAATGGGATTTTTAATGGAGAATGGCTTTGGACAGAAAGATCTGGCAAAGCATAATCTTGGTCCGGTAGTGTTTTATGAACACGTGTATTATTTTAAAGAAGTTTTTGCGGGAGAGCCGGTAAAAGTGAGCCTTCAGTTAAAAGGACTTTCTGAAGATGGTATGTATTTTGAATTTGTACATAATTTTTATGATAGCAAAGGAAGAAATTTTGCCAGCTGTGAGATGATGGGTGGTTGGATAGACTTAAAGGAAAGAAAACTAACTGGCTTACCTCCAGAGATGGTTGAGAATCTGGATAGTCTAACGCATACCGATGATTTTAAAGTACTTACTAAAGAAGACACCAGAAAGCATGGTAGAAAACCACAGGATATCGATCCCGAGTTGCTAACATAAAGCAACGTAAAAATAGAATATACCGATTTAATATTTTGAAACCCGGCTATGCCCGGGTTTTTGTTTTTTTAAAACTTACCAGATAAACCCCAACAAAAACCAGTAGTCCGGCAGCAACTTTTATTGTCGTTAATTGATCAGCACCTACTAAAATGGCATAAATAATTGCGATTAAAGGTTGCAAATAAATAAACACACTTATTGTTGAAGCCGATAATTGCTTTAGTGCATAAATGTTTAGTAGGTAGGTAGAAAATGTGGTGCCGGCAACGACAAAAGCCATTCGCCAAATCGCATCGAAAGGTAAATGAAACCAGTCTACCGCAACAAATTCAGAATAGGTAACCGGCAAATTAAGAAAAACGCCCATCAAGAAAAGCCATTTCATAAGAGTGATGGCGTGGTATTTTTTGGTAAGTGGCTTTACGATTACCAGGTATAATCCGTATGAAAAAGCATTAACTATAAACATCAAATTGCCCAGCGGAATATTTGGCGCATTGGTCACACTATCGGTACTAAAAACAACCAGAGCTAAAGCTCCCGATAACCCAAAAGCAATCCCCACTCCCTTTAAAAAGGTGATTTTTTCTTTTAAGATGATCGATGCCAGAATAAGAACCATAACCGGCGAAACGGTAATGATTACCGAGCTGTTGATCGGGGTAGAAAGGCTTAAACCCTTAAAAAAGAATAGCATATTAATGCACATACCAAAAATGGCACAGCAAAGCATTCTTGGCCAGTCTTTTTTTTCGACTTTTTCTTTGGGAGCAAACGGACTTAATATCCAGAATAAAATAGCTGCGCCTAAAACGCGTAGCATAATGAATCCAAAAGCTTCGATATGCGAAGGCATTACGCCCTTGGCAATCGTATGATTTAAGCCATAAATTGCACTGGCTCCGGTAGCGGCAAAAATGGCCAGTAAGCGTTTATCCATGGATAGATTCTTTAGCAGCAGCTACGTTTTTTTTAGCATTGCCAATAAAAATCTCTTTACCGTTAATGATTACGGGACGTTTTAAAAAAGTATAATGTTCTAAGATTAAGACTTTGTAATCTTCTTCGCTAAGATCCTTGTTTTTAAGATCACGTTCTTTGTAAAGTCTTGCTCTCTTGCTAAAAAGTGATTCATAACTTCCTGCAAGCGCCTGCATTTCTTCAATTTGCTTTTTAGTTATTTCATCGGTTTTGATATCCTGAAGTTCAAAATCAGCCGGAGCTTCGATATCGTTAAGGATTCGTTTACAGGTATCACAGGTAGAAAGGTAATAGATCTTTTTCATTTCATTTTTTGTTTAGGAGTACAAAGAAAAAACTTTAAAAGAGCTCTTGCAATTTATTGGTATCCCAAACGGGAATAAAAATCCCGATGCTGATGATTACCGGGATAATTCGAAATTGTAAAAGTTTTTCAGATTCATCGCAGACGATCTATAAATACGCTATTCCTTTTCTGAAAAATCTATTTTTAAATAGTTAGAGACTTCATTCAAATTATACTCATAGGTTTTCTGGCCTTCGACATAAGCAGCGATCTCGTATGGGTTGTAAGTGAGGATAAGTTTATCGTTCCTAAAACCAATATTTGCAGGAAGGTGAAATTCATCATTTTCAAAGAACATTCCCGTACTGTTGATATTCTCTCCTTGAGGAATGTTTTCTTTATTTCTAAAGTCTTTTTCTACAAAATCTTTAAAGGCTGGCGTAAAAAGATCCTTATGAGTATAGACTGCCCCGGTTTCAGGATTAAAATTCATATAGGTATTGCTTCCGTAGCCATGGGCACCACCGGTAAAGGTGTAAGAATTGAAATCGATACTCAGTAATTTTGGAGTTTCCGAGGTTATTTCAGCAAAAACAGTCGCTTCCCACGGGATATCGGTTTCGGGAAAATCTTCACGGTAAGAACCATAGTTTGCAATAAAACCATCAACCATTTCTTCCATGGTCTCTGGGTTATTATCCGGGTTAAAACCTGAAACGATCTCTATAATATGATGTTCTATAGAATCATTGATCTTTGTGGCAACCGTCTCCTTTCCTTTGGCAACAGGGAAATTCAGATTGATGAAAGTACAGTTCCCTTTTTCTGGATTACATTTTTTGTAAGCCTTTTCTATATTATAATTGGTGAAAATAAGGTTTTCTTTTTTCTCTTCTTCACAGGCATACAGCATCAGGCTGGCAAGCAGCACTAAAAGAAATTTTTTCAAAATAATTTTCGGATTTTAAGTTATTTTTTTGCTAAAGTACGTAGCAATTTTGGCATTGCCAATGCGAAGCTTATTTTTGCTTATAAGATTTTTAATTTAACGAAAATCAGTATTTAAGCTGTCTCTTCAGCTTAGTGCTTTACCAAATAACCTGTTATGAAATTTAATACCAAAACGATACACGGTGGCCAGAAAAATGTAGATCCTGCCTATAATGCAGTGATGCCACCCATCTATCAAACCAGTACATACGCACAAAGCACCCCCGGAGGACATAAAGGCTTTGAATATTCCAGAAGTGGTAATCCAACCCGTGCCGCTTTAGAGCGTTCTCTGGCCAGTATCGAAAATGGTGATTATGGGATGGCTTTTGGTTCTGGACTTGCAGCAATCGATGCGGTGATAAAATTATTTAAACCGGGAGACGAGATAGTAAGTACTAATGATCTTTATGGCGGTTCTTATCGTTTGTTTACTTCGATATTTGAAAATCTGGGCATTAAATTTCATTTTATAGGTATGCAGGAAGCCGAGAATATCGAATCATATATCAATGAAAATACAAAGCTTATTTGGGTAGAAACACCAACTAACCCAATGATGAATATTATCGATATCGAAGCTACTGCTAAAATTGCGAAAAAACATCATATTTTATTAGCGGTAGACAATACTTTTGCAACACCTTATTTACAACAGCCCTTGGATTTGGGAGCCGATATTGTGATGCATAGTGCGACTAAATATTTGGGCGGCCATAGCGATGTAGTAATGGGTGGGCTTGTTGTAAAAGATAAAGCGCTTGCCGATAAATTGTATTTTATACAAAATGCTAGCGGCGGTGTTTGCGGTCCGCAGGATAGCTTTTTGGTACTACGCGGAATTAAAACTTTACATTTAAGAATGCAACGCCACTGCGAAAATGGAGAGAAAATAGCTCGGTTTTTAAAGGAGCATCCGGGAGTTGCACAGGTAAACTGGCCAGGTTTTGAAGATCATCCCAATCATGAAATTGCTAAAAAGCAAATGAAAGGTTTTGGCGGAATGATTTCTTTTTCGACTACGCAGGGAACCGCTGAAAGTGCCGTTAAAATACTTGAAAATCTGAAGGTGTTTACCTTGGCCGAATCTTTAGGTGGGGTGGAATCTTTAGCAGGGCATCCTGCGAGTATGACACATGCCTCCATCCCAAAAGAAGAGCGGGAAAAAACGGGAGTAGTGGATAGTTTAATCCGTTTAAGTGTGGGAATTGAAGATGGAGATGATTTAGTAGAAGATTTAAAACAGGCGTTGGGGTAAATTTTAGACCGCTGCACTGTAAGCGATTAGAATATAGACTAAAGAAGTACGATCAGGTTTATTCACTTTTAATTTTAAAATTTACTGATATGTTAATTTGATAGATAAGGATTATAATTCGTTTTTCTTTGTTTGATTGAAGCGTTCGTCAAACTTTAAGGGTTTTTTCGAAATAACGGTTATCTTTTTAGCGTCTGGGTGGTTTGGATTAATCAAATAGTTAAACTCAGGCTTTACAATACTGCTTGGTACTTTTAAGACCGCTGCTTGGTTATCAGTTACAAAATCATCGCCAATAAATTGCGTTTCTAGAATTGGAGGTTTGGAATCCCATTTAGCTGGTAAATCTTTATGTTTTAATTCAAGTATTTCAATGTCATCGGGAATATTAATTTCTACGTAATAGCGATCTGTGGGTAAATCTTCGTTTAGATCTAAATGTACCGAAACTTCTAAAGTTGCTAAAGCTCTGTACTCTGAAGTGTAAACTAAAAATGTATTAGGGCTATTCCATCTATAACCCTCTGTAAGTGCTGCTCCTATTCCCTTTAAGGTCAAGATATTTTTTCTTTCTCTCCTATATACTCTCATTAGGCTAGATTTCCATATTCAAGTCTATTTAAGCGATTCCTAACTTCCTGAATGCCGGTTAACGAATCGAATAGACTGATTGGTGCAGCTCCACCTAACGAAATATTAGTTTTTTGTAGCCAACGCTGAAATTTTTCTTTTTCTGAATTGAATACCTCTAATCCAAATTCTAATACTTCGGTTAATACTAAAACTAATTCACTGTCCCTACCGCTAAACAAGTCTTTGTCTTTCTTTTTTTATTGTATGTTGTTTTTGGCAATTGCAATAAATGAAGGATATGCTTGATGGGTAAATTCGATTTATTACTGATAAATTCTATGGATTCTTAGGGTAGCCCTTTTCTGATAATGGAAACCCTCTCCATCTTGCTACTCCAAACGTATGATCTATCAGAAGTCTCTATAGTTCAACTTTGGTTCTTTATTTTTCTAACCGCTCTGGCCCTTTTTACGCTTCTTTTTGTATCAAAAGATTTATTATCAGACTTTTTTTTAACCGGCATAACAATCAATTTGTTGTTAATTCACAACAATATTAATGCAATTAAATTTTTTATTTAAAATTCAGAACAAATTGCATTCGTGAAATTTTTGCTGTTTAAAAAACAAGGGGCTGAAATTATCGAATTTCAGCCCCTTGTTTTTTCTAGCATCTAGGTTCTAGAAGAAAAGCGATCTAACTCCTATATTAAATCACTTTACCCAACGCCCAGATGAGTCGTTTTACTTCTTCCTCCGTATTGTAATGCACTAAGCTGATACGAACCACACCGTTGTTCTTTGTTAAGTCAAAATCTTCCACCAGTTTTTTAGCGTAGAAATCACCAAACCTAATTCCGATTCTATAGTCATCAATTTGTTCTACGATTTCATTGCTTTTTAAATCCTCGTGTATAAATGAAATTGTTGGAACTCTTTTTAAAGCATCTGCTTCAGGAGTTCCTATAATTTTTACTTTTTGATGTTCATTTAAAAAATCAAGAAGTCTTTTTGCCAGTTTTTGTTCATGCGTAGCGATAACTTCATAAGATTTTTTTAGCATTAAAACCGCTGAATCTTTATCTTCTGGAAAGTGTTGTTTGTAAAATTCATGGAAATACTCTGTAATTCCTAAAAGACTATAGGTGAGCTCAAAATTGAAATTCCCCGGCTGAAATTTATAAGGGATATCGTCTTTTTTAAAGAAATCGTGGTTAATACCATCCATCTCTAAAAGCAAATCGTATTTACCATACATCAACGCTAAATGCGGGCCATAAGTTTTATACCAGCTAAAGGTGTAGAAATCGATGTCTAAATCCTGTACATCAATTTGCCGGTGCGGTGCATAAGCCACACCGTCTACACAAATAAGCGAACCATTTTGATGTACCATTTGGGTAATCTCTTTGATAGGATTTATAGTTCCTAAAATATTAGAACAATGTGTAACAGCAACTAGTTTTGTTTTTTTAGAAAGTAGCTTTTTAAGTTCCGAAAGTTCAAGTTCCATCGTTTCCGGATTGGCTTTCCAAATCTTTATTTTTATTCCTTTCTCCTTTAAATCGATCCAGGGAGAAATGTTGGCTTCATGATCGGTATTGGTGACAATAACTTCGTCTCCTTCCTGCCATTTCCTGCTAATAGATAAGCTTAAGATTCTAAAAAGCATACTCGAAGATGACCCAATAATCACCTCTTCGGTTCGGTTAGCATTTATAAATTTTGCTATTTGTTTGGTTGCCCAGGCCAGTTTTTCGCCGGCTTCCTTACTAACTTTATAAGATGCTCCCAGTTGTACGTTATGATGAATTAAATAGCCGTTAATTCGCTGAATAACTTTTCCCAATATCTGTGAACCACCCGCATTGTCCATAAAGATGAAGTCTTTATCGAGGGCAGGGAACTGTTTTCTAACAAATTCTATATCCATAAAATCTATTTGTTTAGAAGGCTTTCATTAAATAATTTGAGTATTCTGCTATACTCATCGGTCCAGCTGCTTGGTTCTACAAAACCATGATCTTCTACCGGGTAAATAGCCATCTCCCAGTTATCTTTTCCCAATTCGATTAAACGTTGGGAAAGCCGTACCACATCCTGAAAATGTACATTTACATCTACCATACCGTGGGCGATCAATAAATCTCCTTCTAAACCTTCCGCAAAATAAATCGGGGAAGATCTACGATAGGCGATAGGATCGTTTATTGGCTCATTAAGAATATTTGAAGTATATCCATGGTTATAATGTGCCCAGTCGGTTACCGATCTTAATGCTGCGCCGGCAGTAAAAGTATCGGGCTCGGTAAACATAGCCATTAAGGTAATAAATCCACCGTAACTTCCCCCATAAATTCCTATTTTATCAGGATTGATATCATGGTTTTTAATTAGGTATTTTGCACCGTCAACCTGGTCTGATAAATCTTTGCCCCCCATGTGGCGGTAAATTCCGGTTCTCCAGTCGCGGCCGTAACCGGCACTTCCGCGATAATCAATATCTATAACGGTGTATCCTAAATCGGTTAATAGATTATGGAACATATATTCCCTAAAATAAGAAGACCACCACTGATGCACATTTTGCAAATAACCTGCGCCATGCACAAAAACAACAGCAGCGTTGTTTTTAGTTTCTTCGCTTGGAGTGTATAGCCTTGCGGGCACCATCGCGCCATCTTTAGCCTCAAACTCTATAAGTTTTGGTATTCTCCAGTCATAATTTGAAAATGCTTCAGATTGGCCGCTGGTTAACTGTTTTGCCTCTCCTTTCCCGGTTTTTTTAAGATAAAGTTCCCATGGTTTATTACTGTACGAATAGTAAATCGCCATATACTTTTCGTCTGGAGAAAGATATACCTGGTTGTTACCAGTCATATTGGTAAGCTTTTCCATTTTACCTCCCATTATCGGCATTTTATAAAAATGTCGAACATCAGGCCCTTCCTTTGAAGTGGTTAAATACCAGTACTTTTTATTATTCGATAATTCGGGGTCAAAAACTTCATAATCACCAGGAGTGAGATCTTTTTTATCTCCGTTGTCTACATTCAATACGTAGAGATGAGAATATCCTGTAGCTTCAGATTGAAAATAAATATGCTTGTTATCGGGTAACCATCCAAGCGTACCACCGCCAAAAGACCAACCCAGTCCCGGTCCTGCGATCCAGGCTTCGTCACGTTGCCGATCCAGAACAGTAAGACTGCCGTCTTCAAGATGAAGTTGAGCGATCCAACGATCTTTGTTATCTTTAGATCTGATGCTTACGATGGCTTTCTCACCATTTTCAGAAAAATAAGCTGGCGAGGTAATGACTTCGCGAACTTTTTCTTCCCATTCTTTGTCTGGATAATCTTTCACATAATCCGGTAAATCTTTAATCCCTTCAAGTTGGTCTGTACTTACCATAAAGACCGTATCTTTTTCGATATTATAAAGAGCTAGTTCCACTTCGGTTTTATCGTCACCCACTTTAGAACGTGCAGGTAGCTCTTTGGTATATCCAGACTGGTCTACATAATCAGGGACTTCAGTATTATCGCCGCGTTCTCTTTTAATTAAATTGAAGCTTACGTATTTTCCATTAGGAGAAATGCTGATGCCTGAAATTTGCTTATCCCCGGTATAAAAAGCATAAGAATCATCGCGAGCTTTACTTTTACGATAAACTTTAGAAGCTTCTGCTTTTTCTTTGCGTTGATTTATAACTTCTAAAAGTTCCAGATTTTCATCCTGTATCCATTCATTTTTATCTGAAAGTTTTTTTTCTTTTTCCTCTCGTTTTGTTCCTTTATTGATATTGGTTAATTTGGTAATACTTCCCTTATCCAGATCATAAATAAATGCATTATCATTTAAAATGAATGAAATTTTGGAGTCATCTGCCATAAACTGAGGATCTATAATTCGCTCTCCCAGATCGATCAGTTCTTTTTTAGATGCTTTCCTGATATTGTATAAAAACAGCTTCCCATTTTCAGTAAAGAGCATTTCGGTTCTTTTGTCGTTATAGTCACCATATCGCGGAATCATATTTTCTTTTTCTTCCTGAGATACTTTTATGATTTTTGATTGGTTGGAAATGTTGATTTTGTATAACGAATCTTCCGGATCATTTTCCAGGTTATATTGAAAGTAAATATTCTCACTTTCTATTCCCCAATGTATGCCAGAAGGAAAAGTTCCCATCCATTTGGGATCCTGCATGATTTTTTCAACAGAAAGATCACTTTGCTGTGCCTGCAATAAAAAGCTGCTAAAAGCAATAAATGTCAGGATTGCGAAATTGCTAAAACGAAGCGTAAATTTTGTCATTTAGGTAAATATTGAATTTCAATTAGTGGTGAGATTTCTATAATCGAAAAATAAAGCTTTCGAAACTAAAATTCTCAAAAATATAATCTTCAGCTTTCCGTGAAAAAAGCCTTAAAATTTGCACACAATATACTTAAAAACACTGTCGGATTCAAGAATAATAGGTGCTAAGCTATGATTTCGGTAAAGAATATATTTATATTTGAGAGCTATATTTCACCAATAATTAATCAAAATCCAATGAAAACCAAATTACAACTAGCTTTTGTATCTATGGTATTGGCCGCGACAACTTCGTTTGCACAACAGCCGGATCCCATGGTACAGGAAATCGTTACAGAGGCTACCGAAAATTCTCAATTAAAAAAATTAGGCCATGAACTTTTAGACGTTATAGGACCAAGACTCGTAGGTTCACCACAAATGGAGCAGGCACATGACTGGGCTGTTAAAACCTATGCCGACTGGGGGATCGCTGCTGAAAATCAGCAATGGGGTACCTGGAAAGGTTGGGAACGTGGGATTACCCATATCGACCTTGTAGCACCTCGTTTACGAACTTTAGAGGGAAGACAATTAGCATGGAGCCCATCGACATCGAAAAAAGGAGTTACCGCTGAGGCTATAATTTTACCAGAAGCGAAAGACTCGGCCGATTTTCAATCTAAATTAAACCAGGTAAAAGGAAAGTTTGTATTGTTGTCTTTTAACGAGCCAACCGGCCGTCCTGATTATAACTGGGAAGAATGGGCAACAGAACAGTCATTTGAAAAAATGAAAAAAGAACGATCTGAAGCTGAAAATGACTGGAGAGCGCGTATAAAAGCTACCGGATATTCTTCAAGAGAATTGCCTGAAATTTTAGAGAAAGCAGGAGCAGAGGGTATTATCACTCTAAACTGGTCTAGTGGCTTTGGTGTGAACAAAGTATTTTCTGCTTATACCAGGGACATTCCTACTGTAGATCTATCTTTGGAGGATTATGGTTTGGTGTTCAGAATGGCAGAAAACGGAGACAAACCAGAGCTTCATATCGTAGCTACTTCTAAAGATCTTGGTGAAGTACCAACATTTAATACAATCGCAAGCATTGAAGGTTCAGAAAAACCTGAAGAATATATTGTGCTTTCCGCGCATTTTGATAGTTGGGATGGAGGAACCGGGGCTACCGATAATGGTACAGGTACTCTAGTAATGATGGAAGCAATGCGTATTCTTAAAAAAGTATATCCAAATCCTAAACGTACCATTATTGCCGGTCACTGGGGAAGTGAAGAACAGGGATTGAATGGTTCTCGTGCCTTTGTAAAAGATCACCCTGAAATTGTAGAAAATATCCAGGCCGTTTTCAATCAGGATAATGGTACTGGGCGTGTAGTTAATCTTTCTGGAAATGGATTGGTAGACGCTTACGATTATTTAGGAGACTGGCTATCTGCAGTGCCGGATAGTATTTCTAACCAGATTGAAACCAATTTTCCGGGAATGCCTGGTAGAGGAGGATCAGATTATGCTTCTTTTCTTGCGGCAGGAGCACCGGCTTTTAATTTAAGTTCACTAAGCTGGTCGTATTGGAATTATACCTGGCATACTAACCGTGACACCTATGATAAAATTGTTTGGGACGATGTGCAAAGCAATGCCATCCTTGCTGCCATCTTAGCCTATAAAGCAAGTGAAGACGCTGATAAGACTTCCAGAAAGCAACGTGTTCTTCCTATAAATCAAAGAACAGGTGAGCAATCTACCTGGCCAGAACCCAGAGATGCGACCCGTAGAGGAGGTTTAGATTAATCCCGCTTAGGGTTTTAATTAAGAATTCCTACCGCTCAAAACCAAAGGGCTGATAAATGCCTATTGGCTTGGCTGGTTTACAGCGATTCGATAATTTCTAAGATTAATTATAAGCAGTTAATAGTTTAGGGTTTACGCTTTAAACTTTTAGCTGCTTTTGTATATCCGCCATTACCGCCGTCTACAAAGTGAATATGTTCGTGGGTGTTAATATCCCGTACATAGCAAGACATAATGCTTTCTTCACTAACATGAATCCCATAAGCTATTTTTCCTGAATTTTCCAGATTGTCTAAATAGCCGGTAAGTGCATCTCTTTGTTGAGGTGTTCCTGAAATGACCGTATTAATTCGGCCATCGATCGTTAATGTGTCGGTTAAGGCAACTAGTTTTTTAAGGTAAATTTTTGAGTTGTCTTTTTTTAGCCAAATATGTTTTCCATATTGTCCAATCATCCAGCTTTTCAAAAAATAGGGAAGGTTAAATTTGCCTAATTTAGCCTTCATTTCAGCATTGATTTTACGAAGGTTTGCTTTCAGTTTTAATCGTCTTGCCGTTATAGGCTTTCTACGACTGGGTGAACCATAAATATCATCGATAGCTTTAAGTACTTCAGCAAAAATTTTAGAGGATTTAGTGTCGTCTTTAGAAATTACGATTAAGCTAACTACTTCCTGTCCGTTTTTAGGGGGCTTTATTTTATCCCATTTACATTCCATGCCCTCCAGATCAAGTGGTTTATGATCTGGGATAATTTCCTGTTGGGGTAAGGTATTCTTAATAAGGTCTTCTGCATAATGCAAAGCATCCCCCAGTACAACAGGGATATTTAGATCGTCATTCACCTTAAGTTTGGCGATTTTAAGCTGAATCTTTTCCTGATAGATGGTTTTTACCGGAAGCGATCCGGTTTTAAGTTCTAATTTGAAGTTTTTAAGGGTATTTTTTTTATGTTTCTGAAGTGCATTAAGCGTTTCGTGTAGAATTTCCTGGGGTACCAGAGCAATTGCACCATCGCCGCCAAAAAAGAATGGAATATTAATTTTTGCCTTATAGGCAATATTAATGATGGCAATTACAGCACCTGTAGCGATCAGGTTAACTGAATTATGCTGACCTTTGGCAATAGCTTTAGTAGAATTCTTAATATCGGCAGCAACGATATGCCAGCTATCAGGAACACGATGAAAATGACCAATATCTCCCACAAGTGTACTTACCGGAATATTTAAAGCCGGCAGATTTTCATAAAAACGGGTGCTATTATTAGCCATTTTAAGTCATGATTTTACAGGTCGGTGATCTGATCTATTTCCTCCTCAGTAAGATTTAACAGTCCTGCTTTTGGAAGTCGGGTAATCATTTCCCGCCAGTTATCGTCCTCTTCAAATATAGTAGCAAAAACAGGCAATGCCTCTTTCAGGCGGTCACTATTAGCCATAGCTACTGCTTTCCAGAATTTCATTTCCAGATTATCAGGAAACATTTCTTCCGCAATACCATATTCTTCTAAAGCAATATCCACCTCTCCTTTTTCGACGGCTAGATCCCCTTTGTTCATATGTTCGTAAGCTCGCGCAGTCTTGAGTAATCGCTCTAATTCCAGAATTGGATTTTGATGATCGTCTACTCTTAGATCGATTTTCTTTTCTTCCCAGGAGTTTTCTACTTTTTTGGGACCTACAACGATAAGTGCAGCCGATTGTTTACCACGAATATCGCCACCGGCATTTTGCGCCGCTTTTAAAACTTCGATCATCTTTTCAGCTAAAGGAAGATTTTCATGGGCTTTAAAAGCTTCGGCCATAGCAGGAACTACCTTATTGTTCAGCATCATATTGGCTTGCACAGAAAAATTGTCACCTTCGATATGCGATGCAGCTTCCACACAAAGTTTTCCAGTATAGGCAGCAACATTGCCCTGAACATCTAAAAAGGCAACCTGTCTGTAATCGCGGCCTTCATCCTGTTTAACTAACTCCTCTAAAGCATCTTTAGCAGACATTCCGCCGCTCATTAATTTAAGTCCGTTTGGACCATACGCGGGATTCACAAAAGATTGTGTTGCTACCACGCCCACCCCAGATTTACCCCAACTTACCAAAGAGCCTACAGAAAACCAATGGCTTTGTACTGCAATAGCCATTTCGCCGGTTCCTGGATCTTTAGCAACGATAGAGAAGGTGTGAGCAAAAGCTTCTTTATCGATATTGGCGTTTTGAGCATTTGCTGTTATCATAAAAAAACTAATTAAAATAAATAATGTAATCTTTTTCATGGGATCGTCTATAAATAAAAACTAATTTAAATATACAATCTTGGCAGAAGTTGTAGCGCGATTTTTTTAAATTTTACTAGATAATTAAGACGCAATGTCCCAGACCTGCTCGCTAGGTGTTGAGTAACAGAATATTTGGCCGATAAGATTAGTCTTTAATCTAGAGCCTCCTGTATTCACTTGGATGTGATCTTATTGATATTCTTAGGGAAGTTTTAACGAGTATAGCGTTTCCATAATAAAAACATTTTTATTTTTGTGTTGCCAAAGAAAAATGGCCTCGTAGTTCAACGGATAGAATAGAAGTTTCCTAAACTTTAGATCCAGGTTCGATTCCTGGCGAGGCTACTGGAGTAATAATAGATATTTTCTGTTATTTTTAAATTACAGATACCTCTGTCTATAAATGCAAATTCCTCCGGGAATAGCCCCAGAGGAATTGAAAGTTCAAAAAGGGTTTAGTATATGGATCAGAGCATTTGATTAATATTTATTCTCTTTAAAGGGCAAATGGCTTAGCGAAAAAATAATATCTAGATCATTTAGACTGCACCCCGAAAAAAGAATTCTGGCAGGTTTATGGACATCATTATTTTTACAGGGCCTGTTTAAACTATTTCATGGTTAATTCAATAAACTTAGTTTATAAACTATTTTGACCTCAAAGATCATAATTCTTTAAAATAAAGATCCAAAGTTTTAACTACCTCAAACATTAATCACTGCTAAATAGAACTTTATTTAAAAAAAAGTATAGTAAACAACTAATACTTATAGGATTGCGATAAACTTTGCATTCCATTAAAAATCAAAACGCTGAGGGCCTCCTCTTCGAATGTCTTCATTAGCGTATGATTCAAATTTTTCAAAGTTTTTACGGAAAGCATTAGAAAGTTTAAAGGCCGCCTTGTAGTAAGCGGAATCATTATCCCAGATTTTACGAGGACTTAATACAGCATCCGGAACTCCGGGGCATGTTCTTGGTTGTGCAACACCAAATACCGAATGAATATGATAATCTTTGTAGGTATAATCAGGATTTATGCTACCCTCAAGAATTGCATTTACCATGGCTCTAGTATATTTTAGTTTTATACGTGTACCTACCCCATAAGCACCACCTGTCCATCCGGTATTGATTAACCATACATTGGCTCCACTTTCTTTGATTTTTTTGTTTAACATTTCTGCATATTTAGTGGGGTGTAATGGCATAAAAGGCGCTCCAAAACACGCAGAAAATGAAGGCAAAGGTTCTACAATACCTGCTTCAGTACCAGCTATTTTTGAAGTATATCCTGAAATAAAATGATAGGCAGCCTGGCTTGCGGTCAATTTTGAAACCGGGGGTAATACACCAAAAGCATCAGCGGTGAGGAAAAAAATATTTTTTGGCGTGCTCCCTACAGAGGGAATCTGTATATTCTCAATATAGTGTATTGGGTAGCTTACCCGTGTATTTTGAGTTATAGAGGAGTCGTTAAAATCTATTTCAGAGTTTTTTACGACCGTGTTTTCAACAAGCGCACCCGCTTTAATTGCATTGAAAATGTCGGGTTCTGATTTTTCATTCAGGTTGATCACTTTTGCATAGCAGCCTCCTTCAAAATTAAAAATAGTGTTATTAGGATCCCATCCGTGTTCATCATCTCCTATAAGTTTGCGTTCAGGGTCTGCAGAAAGCGTGGTCTTTCCTGTGCCTGATAACCCAAAGAATAGTGCGGTATCCTTATCTTTTCCAACATTGGCAGAACAATGCATAGGCAATACATCATGATAAACCGGGAATAAAAAATTTAAAGCAGAGAATATTCCTTTTTTTATTTCTCCCGTGTAGCCTGTGCCACCTATTAATACCGTTTTTTCTTTAAAGCTGATTACCGTAAAGTTTGAGTTGTGGGTACCGTGTATTTCTGGATGTGCCTTAAAACCCGGAGCATTGATAACTGTCCATTCTTTGGTGAAGTTTTTAAGTTCAGATTCTTTCAAACGTAAAAACATATTGTGTATGAATAAATCTGACCATGCATATTCAGATATGAATTCTATATTTAGTCGGTATTTATCAAGTGCACAAGCATAAGCAAAACGTTTATAAATCTTTTTGCCTTCTAAATAATCGAGGATGTCTTTTTTAATGCGGGCAAAATTTTGAGAATTTATGGGTTGGTTGATAGATCCCCAATCTACAGGTTCTTTAGTAATCTCATCTTTTACAATAAAGCGATCTTTAGGGGACCTTCCCGTAAAAGTTCCTGTTTGTATAGCAATACTGCCTGAGGAAGTTTTGACTCCCTCATTATTTTCAATAATAAGTTGACTTAGTTTTTCTGGATCCAACTGAAATGCTACTTGAGCACCATCTAAAACGTTATCGTTCATAATGAGTGTTTTAAATATTTCATGGCAATTTGCTTAAAATATAAATGATAAGTTGTGTTTTAATGAATTTTATTAATTTTTATTAAATTTTAAGCGCGTATTTCATAAATGCATCGAAAAATGATGTGAAGTATAATTCATTATTAAAAGTAATGCCATTTGCGTAAGACTATATAATTTGATGCTGTTTACGGTCTTTTAAGGCGCGCCAAATTTTATATGGGTGATATATAAGACTCAGCTTTTAGTTAAGGCATTTTTAGAAGAGGGCAGTAGTTATTCATCATCTAATGATTGTCTACAGGTACTTTTGATAAACTGCCGGGTTAATTTAAAGGCTTTGGTATAAACTGAGGGAACTCTATTTGTGGTTAACTTGCAAGTAAACTTCATTAAATCTCCTTCCTTAACATCATGAAAATCAATACCTGGTAGTGGACTTTCTGCGCAGTTTATAGGTCGGGAAAAATCTTCTAAACCATTTCTGGCGATTAGATTCAGTTTTTTATTGATAAAAATTACTTTTTCCTCACTTAGTTTATCTTTTAATATATCCTGTGGCACAGGCACTAAATCCCTACCAATAACCTGGCCATCTCTGGAAATGGAATCACCAATGGTGAACCTATTTCTAAATAGTGTATGAACTGTCGCAACTTTTACAAACCGACTGTCCTTATTGAAGTCAAGTGTCTCATAATTGGAACTTTCGCCATTCTTCACATCATTATTGTTCATAAATGTTGATATATTCGATTCGGTCATGTCATACCAGATTTCATGCTTTTGGTATTCATAACCTTCAAGCAAACTACCATCGGGTTCTATATTGATAGCACATCGTGTGTACATTTTTACAGAGGTTGCTTGATAATGAAAGCCATCTGTCTCTATATAGAGTGGGATTTTGTATTTTTTATTTAGTTCCCATTGTCCCTGTAACTTATAACACGGAAAATTACAATCTGCCGGAAGCTCCTCCAATTTAGTGTATGGATTTACGAATTCGGTTTCAAAAGCCCATCTTAACGTGTAATCTCTTGGGTAACCTTCGACATTTGTTTTGGTGGCTTGAAGATCTAAAATTAGTAACGTTAAGGAAATCAATAGTAAAGCGGCCAATATGCCTATTAGCCAGTTCTTTTTTCTTGAAGTCTCAGGTTTGGGTAAATTACTTGTGGTAGCATTTTTCTCCAGTTCTTTAATTTTAAGTACGCGATCTACATTCTGCAAGGTTCTCTCATACTCCCCAGGAGTTGCCGTCCCATTTATTAAACGTGAAAACTGGGCATCACTATAACCAAGGTCACGTGCAATTTTAGAATTACTGGAGTTTTTAAATCTTTTCTTATCAGATTCAAATGTGCCGTAAAGCTTCTCAAGTTTTTCTGTAATTCGTGCGTACAGTTCTTCCATTTTCTGAAACCAATATTAAATTGAGTATCGTTAATATTATTGTACTAATATATGTAAATACCTTATTTTTTGAAGGATATCATTTCTCATTTTTTAAGAAAATGTTAAAGTCTGGATCGCTTTACGATGTCTTTTAGAAAAAATATGGAAGCATATTTACATATTATGATATCTACCAAAGGACTAAGAATTGATACTATTACATCGTAGTACAAATTAAGAGTTACTTTATTTAGATGGAAAATTAATAGATCGCACTTCTCAAATTCCATATAATTTTTCTTTTAACTGAATGAATGGTTAGATGATAACATTTCTTTTCAAAATATGCGCGGCTAATTAAAACTGACGGAGACTGATTATAGGCCAATATGAAAATTGTAGTAACAATTTACATGTGATGATCAATTATAAATTTTACTAAATAATCAATAAATCATCAATAAAATTCATTAAAAATCAATAAAATTCACTGAAATAATATAATACCTAAAAATTATCTATAAAATTGTAGACTCTATAAAAATTTTGCGCTCTTATTGCTTGATCAATAAAGCCGGTTTTTTAGCCTATAGAAAGAGAATGTTCAACAATTTTAATGATCAAACCTATGATTAATGATGTACAGAATATTTCGGGCAATAGAAATCCTGACAGAAAAGAACCGAAAAAGTGGAAAAATTTTACGCTATTGTTGGGGCCTATAATGTTTTGTGTACTACAATTTGTAGAATCTCCGAAAACGTTATCGCCAGAAGCCTTCGAAATTTTGTCTGTTGCAATTTGGATGGCAATTTGGTGGGTTTCTGAAGCTGTTCCTATTGCTGTTACAGCCCTTCTGCCTATCGTGCTGTTTCCATTGACCGGAGCATTAACTTTAGAATCCACAACCCCATCCTATGGTCACAAATATGTATTTCTTTATATAGGAGGTTTCATTTTAGCCTTGGCGATAGAACGGTGGCAGCTTCATAGGCGTATAGCATTAAACATCCTGAATATTGTTGGTTCAAAAGTGAAATATATCATACTGGGCTTTATGGTATCCACTGCATTTTTATCAATGTGGATTTCCAATACGGCAACAGCAGTAATGATGCTTCCCATAGGCGTCGCAATAATTAAACAATTTGGAGCAAAGACAAGTAAAAAGCGTGAGAAGAAGTTAGGTCGTGCACTCATGTTATCTATTGCTTACAGTGCATCTATTGGTGGATTTGCTTCTTTAATAGGAACACCGCCAAATCTGGTTTTAGCAGGAGTAATAGAAGAGCTTTATGGTGTTAAGATCAGTTTTATGCAATGGATGCAATTTGCATTACCTGTCTCAATTTTACTGCTTTTTCTATGCTGGATCTATTTAACAAAGTTTGCCTTTAAGATTAGTGACGAAGTCTTTCCTGGAGGTCATAAAGAAATCAAAAGCATGCTTAAAGATCTGGGTAAGATTTCCTATGAAGAGAAAGCGGTATTAATTGTATTTATTTTGACTGCACTGGCCTGGGTCTTCCGGTCATTTATTCAAATTTTTATCCCCATTATTGATGATACGATCATAGCGACTATTGCTGCGATAACCTTATTTATGATATCGGCCAAATCATCAAATAGGAGGCTATTACTTTGGTCAGAAGCTGTTAAACTACCCTGGGGAATCATTCTACTTTTTGGTGGAGGTATGGCCTTGGCAAAAGGATTTACAGATACAGGTCTTGCGGATTGGATTGCTGCGCAATTTTCCTATTTAAAAGGAATGGAACTTTTCTTTCTTATGCTCATCCTGGTGGCAGCGGTTAATTTTCTTACCGAAATCACCTCTAATCTTGCGACTACTGCCATGTTACTTCCAGTATTAGCTCCTATTGCATTTTCTATGGGGATACATCCCTATATGATTATGGTAGCAGCCACTCTTGCGGCGTCATGCGCGTTTATGTTACCGGTAGCAACTCCACCTAATGCTGTGGTTTTTGGTTCTGGATATCTCAAAATATCGTCAATGGTAAAAGTTGGAGTAGTGATGAATATAGTTTCCATTCTAATCGTAACCCTAATAACCTATTTCCTTCTGCCTTATTTATGGGATATAGATAAGTTTCATTTCCCCCAGGTTTTTAGACAATTTATGGACACCCCGAATCTATAGACTTTCAATTTTAATTTCTTAAAACTGTAAAATTATGATTTTTAAGATTTCTAAAGATTTTAGACAAGGATATGTCATAGCCAGTATAATTTGCATTTTTGGCATCTATAATTTGGTTGCACAACCAAAAACTCTTAATAAAGGAGAGAAAATACTTTCAAGCCTTTCTATAAATGGTTCTGGGCAGCTTTGGTTGCGTTACAGTGATTTAAATCCGGGCACCCAAATTAATAACAACGAAGTACAGGATTTCTGGGATATATCGGTTAGAAGATACCGATTAGGATTCAAAGGAGAGGTTTCAGATAAAATAGATTTTGCTTTATTACTTGGAAACAATAATATAAATATAAAATCCCCTAATACGTCTCCAATATTATTGGAGCTTTATATGAGCTATAAGCTGAGTGATCATATTATAATCACCGCTGGGAAGAATCCCTGGACTGGCTTATCAAGGTATGCGGCACCTTCTTCATCTAATTCTTTGGGACTCGATGTAAATTTTGCTTCTGGACCGTTCCTCAATTTCCAAGATGACCTGTACCGTAAATTCTCAATAGCTGCACATGGTATTGCTGGCAAATTTGATTACCGTGCGGTATTATCAAAACCTATGAACAGGGTTAGTAGCTCATCATTATCAGAAGATGCTAAACTAACCTATAATCCAAATGCAGTGTATACCTCTGCTTATGTGAAGTACCAGTTTAGAGAGCTTGAACCTAGTACTCCATTTAGTGGCGGCACTTATCACGGGACAAAAAATATTCTCAACATAGGTGCGGGATTTACAAGTCAAACCAAGTCGTCTCAAAGCCTTACCTCACAAAATGATACTCTAACCCATGGGGCTAGATCATTTGCAATAGATGCCTATTATGAGCAGGCGCTTACCAATAATCATTCCTGGACTCTTTATGCAGCATATATAAATCACGATATTGGTCCCAACTATGTACGTAACCTGGCGGCTAATAATATAGCAGATGCAGGTACAAGTATTTCTTTTAATGGTGTTGGGAATGCGATTCCTGTAAACGGTACCGGAGACATTTTGGTTTTTCAGGCTGGATATTTACAAAAGTTTCAAAAAGATATGTTTATAGAAGGAGTACAACCTTATTTTTTGACCCAATATTCAGATTTAGAGAAACTTGAAGACCCGATTATGCTTTATGAAGGAGGGGTTAGTTTCTTAATGAATGGTCATAATTCAAAATTTGTTCTGGGGTATCAAAACTGGCCTGTAGTTATGAAAGACTCTTCAATAAAAAACTCAAGGAATTCCCTCGTGGTATTGATGTATCAATTTAAGTTCAAATAACAAATTATCTCTTATTGTGCTTTTGCCGCTTAACGGTCGTTATGCTCGAACAAAAGGGAATTGAAAAGAATTGTTATTGCCTCATAAAACTAGATAAAACCCACCTTTATTCATTGTGATGTGCATGAAAAAAGAATAAACACTATTTAAAATTTGATCTGTTTTAAATTCATTCGAAAATATAACTCCTGATCAATCGTAACCTCTCCCAGTGTAAAAAAGGGGAGAGGTAAGAAGTGATTTAATTGATATATTCTATACTACTCTATTAAAGAAATGGTAAATCATATGAATCGTACGGATAATGGCTTATGCGTATTACATTAATATTATTCTTTTGCATCATTTCACGATTGGTTGTATAGCCTTTATAGGGATGGAGCCCGGTAGGATTCACTGAAATCTTCAAAGCACTATTATAATACTAGTGTTTATTTTTTCAGGTTCGTAATGATAGCAAACGATTACTTTCTGAAATAATTTCAATGAGTTTAAAATAATGCTTTGGAACTTTTAAAAGTTTAATAATTAAAAATTCATCAACGTATTGGATGGTCTAACCACTTCTATTTCATCATTCGAAAAGTTAAGGCTATCAATGGCCAATTCTCTATACAATTTATCACTATTATCGGTTATGCGATGGTATAAAATATAATCCTGACCAGCTTCTGTAAATACACTATGGTGTCCTGGTCCTAAAGTTGATCTATCTTCGGAAGTGGTGGTTAAAACCGGACTATTCTTTCCTTCTGTAAATGGCCCAAATGGATTATCGGATTTGGCATACCTTACTTTATAAGTTTCTGTAGTACATTTTCCATCAGAATACATTAAAAAATAAGTTTCGCCTTTTTTAACCATAAAAGGTGCTTCAAAGTAATTTGGTGGAGTAATGTCTTTGATTTCGGTTTCATCAAAAGAAATCATATCGTCTTTTAAAGGAACCACAAAACAATGTCCATTTACCCAATCGAGCCCAGAGCCCCAATATAAATACACCTGTCCATCATCATCTATAAAAACTTCAGCATCGATCATATGATATTCTGGAAACATGTTGCCTTTAATAAGCGGTGAATTATCTTTTTTAGCATTTTTCCATGGTCCCAACGGATGATCGCTTACTCCTGCCCAAATTTCGCTACCTACAGAAACATACATATAAAATTTTCCATCTTTTGCCTGAATAACCGAAGGCGCCCAAACATTACTTGAATTAGACGTTTCACTGGTACAAAGTTCTTTGCTTGGCCACTTGATGTGTTTTTGCTCCCAATGCACAAAATCATCTGATTCTAATACTCCTAATTCTTCTGCTCCCCAGGGGTCTATCGTAGCGTAGATATAATATTTTCCCTCAAATTTAATGATTGAAGGATCTGCAAAATCGCCATCGATAAGTGGATCTTGTAAAACAATTTCACTTTTCTTTTTTTCCGAACAACTCGTCACCAAAGCAAATAACATTAGTGCGATTATTACCCCATATTTTTTTAAAATGTGTGTCATTATATATAATAATTTTGAATCCAATCTAATTTTTGTAAAACCTGCTAAATTTAAAATCAGAGCGTTTATGTGGTCTTATTTTATATCATCTCAGCTTCCTATTTTAGCAAAGAAATAATATAGGAATATTGATAACTATTATCTTCCAATCGGTACTGTTGATGCGGATACCGTCCCCAGGAATCATCACCACCAAGGCCGCGCTGTTTCAGGTCGATATGTAAAAACACCTTGTCCTGAACCGTAATATCGGTAGGGTGACGTTGGGCTTTCCCTTCCCCCGGATCCAGATCCTCTGTCGATACATTCAATGCGCTAAAGCCCAGGGGTTGTTCCCCGGTAATCTGTAACCCGGCTCCCTTTTTATTTTCTAGTCGAATCCATCTCGCATCAGTTTTATACCCTGCTTCCTGCGGACGAATATACTCCCAGGTAAACTGGTTTTCTACCTGATCTTTATAAACTCCCATAAAAGCAGCGGTATTTCGATCGGAGTAATTCTCCCATGGACCGCGACCGTAATATTCCAGGTTGTCGTAATCTCCCGGCAGTACCATTCGCATTCCAAAACGGGGAAGTTCGGGTAAGTCTTTATCGCTGTCTAAAGTAGCCGTAACTTTAATGTCGCCATTGTTTTCGATAAAATATGCTACGGTATATGGCACGGCTACGCCACCAAGCTGATAGGTCACCGTAATTTGCTGCCCTTCTTTAGCTTTTTTAGCGACTTCAACATGGATCACTGTAGCATTATGAGTCGCCTCTTTCCAGGCTTTTAATTTTTGCGGCATCCCATTCCCAAAATCATTATCGGTAGGTGCCCTCCAAAAATAAGGCTCCGGGAATACCGAGATTGGTGATTGCTGATGATCTTTTAAATGATAGGATTCAAAGCTTCCGGTTTTGGTATTGAAAACACCTTCGATTTTTTCTGTTGAAAACTGAAGCTGATCACCTTTCTTGCTTACATTTAGCTGTCCAGCAGTTGCGATATCAGCAGCATCAAAATAGGTGTTTCCCCCTACTTTGAACTGTTCTCTGGCCATCTCATGACCGGCAGGCACCATGGCTTTGGCCTTTTTGGTATAGCCATAAACACTTAAGAAATACTCTTTATCTCCTAATTCAGGTAAGGCTATCGTCACAGTTTTGGTTTTATTCGGCGCAACATTCAAATTGAATTCCCCGGTTTTTACGACCTGGCCATCGGCAAGTAATTGCCATTTAAAATCAAAAGCATCCAGATTAGTGAAATCGAATTTGTTGGTTACTTGTAGTGAATTCCCATCCAGCTCAAATTTGATGTTTTGGTATACTTTTTTAACTTCCTCTAAAGCCGGGTGCGGGGTACGATCGGCACTTACCAGACCGTTGGCATTAAAGTTTTGATCGTTTTGCAATTTCCCTGCGCCAAGATCACCACCGTAGGCCCAGAATTCCTTTCCGTCTTCAGTTTCCGCACGTAATCCCTGGTCGACCCAATCCCAGATAAAACCTCCTTGCATATGATCACTGCTATCGATAATATCCCAGTATTCCTGGAAGTTCCCGTTGCTGTTCCCCATCGCATGAGAATACTCACACATAATATAAGGACGCTCTTTGCTATCATCTTCGGCATAGGCCTTCATATGGTTAATCCCTGGGTACATCGGGCAAACGATATCGGTATTTCTATTCTCCCCGGCCTGCTCAAACTGCACTTTACGGGTGGTATCGCGCTTTTTGATCCAATCATAAGCATCATAAAATACAGGACCATTTCCACTTTCGTTTCCTAAAGACCAAACAATTATAGAAGGATGGTTTTTATGAAATTCTACCATTCGTACAATGCGGTCCATATGTGCTGGTGCCCATGCTTCCAGATAGGCCGGGTGCTTTGATTTATCGAAGTTGCCCTGCCACTCGGCGCCCATTCCATGGGTTTCGATATTGGCTTCATCGACCACGTACATTCCGTACTCATCGGCCAGTTCGTAGATATACGAATCGTGGGGATAATGGCTCATCCGTATCGCATTGATATTGTTTTTTTGCATCACCTCGATGTCTTTACGCATCATCTCGCGGTCAGGTGTATGGGCTTTATCGGGATGATGTTCGTGCAAATTCACACCATTTACCGTAATGGGCTCGCCATTGACCATGAGTTGGGCATTCTTAATTTCAACTTCACGGAAACCGGTTTTCCCGGCCAGTGCGGCCATCTCGTTCCCTTTTTTGTCTAATAAACTGATCGTGTACTGATAAAGGTTTGGAAATTCATTACTCCATTTTTCAACATGGGGCAGTGTATTTGAAAAGCTTACTTGGGTAGCTTTTTTCCCTAATTCCTTTGTTTGGGTAAAGACTTGTTTTCCTGAAGGATCGAGTAAGGTGAATTTTACTTTTGGCTTCTTGATACTTCCTTTATCAAATTCTTTAAGTTTTACGGTAACTTTTAGCTCGCCATCCTGATAATCATTGCTCAGTCCGCTGGTTACCAAATAATCCCAGAGCGTCGTTTTAGGAACTGCCTGTAGGTACACATTTCGTTCTAAACCACTTAAGCGCCAAAAATCCTGATCTTCCAGATAGCTACCATCATGCCATCTAAAGACCTGTACCGCCAAAAGATTGTCACCTTCTTTTAGTAAGTTGGTGATATCGAATTCTGCCGGGGTTTTAGAGGCCTTGGTCATCCCAGCTTCTTTCCCGTTTACAAAAATCCTTGCATAGCCTGAGATGGAACCAAAACGAAGGATAATCTCATGATCATCCCAGGATGTAGGGATGGTAAATGTTCTGCGATATGTCCCTACCGGGTTATAAATTTCTTCATCCCCATCTTTGGAATTTTTATTGATCACCTCTCCATCTGCTGTTTTCTGATCTGAAGGAAACCCGATATAGGGTGGGTTTTTAGGGTGAGGATAGGTGACATTGGTATAGATAGGAAGATCGAAACCTTCCAGTTCCCAATTGGAAGGCACTTTAATATTCTCCCAGTCACTATCATTTAGAGAGGGGACGTAAAACGCTTTTGGGCGCTCACCAGGGTGTGGTACCACATTAAACTTCCAGGTACCATTTAAGCTTTGGTACAGGGCTGAGGATTGGGGATCGTTTTGTAAAGCTTTTTTTGCGGAAGTGTAGAGTACAAAATCACTTCGGCCATCAAGCTTATGGCGGTCTACTTTAGTGGGATCTTCCCACTCGTTTTGCTGCGTATAGCCCACCGTAAACAATAACAACCCTAGTAGGCTTAAAAAGGTCTTTTTCATAGTTTTAGATTTATCTTTCATTTAAGGTGAATGATTTTTCACCAATTCCCTTTACCTTAACATTGATTGAAACATCCTGATTTTTTGTTCCTTCTGATAGTTTAAGATATGCTCGTAATTTTCCCTGATAAGAACTTCGCTGATTACTTTGGTAATTTTCGTGACTTTTCAAGTCTCCGCTTTCTAATCCCAGCACTTTTATTGATGATGGCAATTCAAAAGTCACCGGGCGATCATCATTTATGATAAGTGTCCCGTTTTTATCTATCAAATCAATATCAACAATAAGAATATTATCCCCCTCAGTTCCAATATCATCTTTGTTATAAGTGATTTTAAAATCTGCTATCGATTCAGGTGTGTGTAATGTATGAGTCGCTATTTCTTTTCCTTCTTTATTATAACCTTTAAGTAATAACGCTCCGCTTTTAAAAGGCACCTTCCAGAAGATCATTTTTCCATCGTATTCGCCTTTTTTCTTTCCTAAAGATTTATTATTTAAAAAAAGCTCAACCGAATCAACATTAGTATATGCGCTCACATATTTTACATCATTTTCAGATCCGCTCCAGCTAGTTGAAATATGGCGTCTCTTGATAACATTCTCTTCAGTTTCAGTTATTCCCATAAAAACCATAGGATCATCATTCCATAAACTTTTTCTAAAATAAAAGTCCGGTTTTGGTTTTCCCGCAAGATCAATAATTCCGGCACCACTACTTCTATAAGGCCATTTTCCAGCCTCCCCGATAAAATCAAATGCTGTCCATAAAAACTGGGAAGCGATAAAATCATTGTTTTTTACGGCATTCCAGGCACTAAGCGCATCCCCATTTTCACTTCCATAGATAATCCTTTCGGGGTATTTGGCATGATCTTCTTTATATCTAAATTCCTGGTAATTATATCCCACAATATCCAGGATCTTAGGGTAGGCTGTAAAGTTAGACATGGTTACACCAGCAAGTGCCGCAGTAACAGGCCTTGTGGTATCAAATTTCTTGACAGCCATACTAAGTTCATTTGCAATTTTACCTAATTGATCTACCGGGGGATGATCGGGCATATATCCTTTGCCGTAAATTTGAGGATTTCGGCCTTCATCTAAAACGGGATGAGTGTAAGGATCATTAGGATAATCAATTTCGTTGCCTATACTCCACATAATTATAGATGGATGGTTCCTATTCCGCCTAACCATATCTTCTACATCTTTAGCACCCCATTGTTCAAAGTCTTTATGGTAACCATCTTTACCGGGTGTTCCTTCATTCCAGCCTTCAATCCACTTATTTTTACCAAATTCCCATTCGTCAAAGGCTTCGTCCTGAACCAGAAAGCCCATTTCATCAGCAAGATCATAAATATAATCCTGATGTGGATAGTGGCTCATTCTAATAGCGTTTGCACCAAGTTCTTTAAGGGTTCTTAACCGCTCTTTCCAAACTTTTTTAGGAACTGCAGCACCTAGAGCTCCGGCATCATGATGGATACAGACCCCTTTAATCAACATGTTTTTTCCATTTAAAAAGAAGCCTTTATTAGCATCAAATTTAAAATCCCTAATACCTACTTTGTTGTTCCAACGTTCCATCAAATCACCATCCACTTCTATACGAATATCTACATTGTAAAGATTGGGATTATCTGGTTCCCATAGTTTTGGGTTATCAACTTTTAAATTAAGTTCAGTAAAATTTTCCCTATTAGGATACAACTGTAATGTAGAGGTGTTCGTGGCTACAATTTTACCTTCGTTATCGCTTATATTGATGATGATAGTTGAGGGGGATAGCTGTCCGGTTAAATTTTCAATTTCCAGCTGGATATTTAATTCTGCCTCATCTTTTTCTATTTTTGGGGTCGTTACAAAAACACCCCATTGTGAAAAATGAATGGGATTTTGCTGAATTAAATAAACATTCCGATAGATTCCGGAGCCGCTATAATATCTGCTATCTGCATAATCGGTATGATTACATTTTATGAGTATTTCGTTTTCTGTTTCATTTAAATATGGCGTTAAATCATATTGAAAGGGTATGAATCCATTAGGTCGTTTACCTAAAAAATGACCGTTTATCCATACCTCACTATTTTTATAAACACCATCAAAGTAAATACTGTATTTTTTATTTGGAGAATAATCCTGAATAACAAAGTTTTTCTTGTACCAGGCGATACCACCGGGAAGAAACCCCGTTCCACTTGCCCACTTGGGATCGAAATCACTTTGAATACTCCAATCATGAGGAAGTGATATATTTTGCCAGTTCACATCACTTTTATTTGTTAATTCTCCCAAATGAAACTGCCAGGATTCATTAAATAGCATCTTAGAATTTTCCTGTGCGCTTATAGCTAACGGAAAGCTTACAACAAGCAAAAGGAGAATTTTTTGCCAATGCAATAGCGTTTTTAAAAAATTTATTGAGTTATACACTTAGTATCTGTTTTATTTGTGACTGATAAAGCGGTTTTTTCGTCACCATTTTTTCCATTGTTTTGTGAAATATAGTTTGCTTTGCCTGCGACCGATTCAACCTGAAGCAGAACT
>Ga0208014_1000175_pt1 | contig 36910 bp, 31 predicted proteins | sample 25_taG_FD_184099 | JGI IMG/M metagenome (GOLD analysis project Ga0208014, IMG submission 184099) | Marine viral communities from Cariaco Basin, Caribbean Sea - 25_WHOI_OMZ (SPAdes) (version 2) | ecosystem: Environmental > Aquatic > Marine > Oceanic | place: Caribbean Sea: Cariaco Basin...
ACGCTGGCCGTACCGCCACCGGCCTCCGGCTTTACGGCAAGTCGTTTGTACTTACGAAATAAGCTAACCTGTCAGACACTTAGCACCAAAAGCCACAAACCGGACTCTGGCGAATGCTGAAGATAAACCGAGAAAACCTTAAATCCAGCCACCAGCTCATCTGGTTCATCATCGATTTTCTGATGCTGGGCCTGCTGATTATCAACCTGGCGTTCATTATCTGGGACTCGATTTACAACTTCGTCGCCATCCAGAATCTGCTCAAAGAACACGCCCCTGCCATTCAGTCCCTGTACCACCCCATCCACGAGCGGTTCATTTTTTACGATCTGGTTTTTGTCAGCATCTTCCTGACCGAGTTTTTTGTCCGCTGGGGCTACGCCATCAAGGCGAAGGTCTATGACCGGTGGTATTTCTACCCGTTCATCCACTGGTACGACCTGGTCGGCTGCATTCCCGTTGGCAGCTTGCGCTTCCTGCGTATTCTCCGGGTGATTTCCATCATCTATCGCCTGCACCAGTACAAGATCATTGATGTTACCAACACCAAAATCTACCGGTTCGTGAACTTCTACTACGAAGCCTTTATGGAGGAGTTGTCAGACCGCATCGTTCTGAAGGTACTGACCGGTGTGCAACAGGAGGTGAAACTGGGCTCACCGCTGTTCGACAAGATCCAGCACGACATCCTCTACCCCCGCCGCGACATGCTCTCAGACTGGATTTCCAAACGCGTGGCCGAGGCCGCCCAGGAGGGCTACGTGCCCAACCGGGGGGCGCTACGGAGCTACCTGGAAGACCGGGTCGACAATGCCCTCAAGCAGAATCTGGAGCTGTCACGACTGAAATACCTGCCGGTGGTCGGCCCCACCATCCAGGAAACCCTGGAGGAGGCGGTGGGGGACATTGTCGCCCACGTTATCCACCAGATTCTGGAAGACCTGGCCTCCGCCTCCAACCACGCCTTTATCGAAGACATCGTAAATGTCTTCCTGCCAACACCCGGCGGGGAAAAGACACCCGAGGCGCAGAACGAAGCACTGATCGACCTGATTATTGAAATCATCGATGCCATCAAGGGCCAGGTGAAGGTAAAACACTGGCGAGCCGAACTGCCCTGAGCGGCGGCCGTGCCAGATGAATCAACAAAAAAAGAGAACATCCATGGATGCACAGCACCCTCAACTGCACTTCCAGCCAGCCCATGAACTCCTGAGCCAACTGGAGGCCGGAACCCTCACCAGCGAAACCCTGGTCACCGCCCTGCTGGCGCGAATCCGTGAGCACAACCCGGCGGTTAACGCCATTGTCACACTGGATGAACAAAAAGCCCTCGCCAGCGCCCGTGCGGCCGATCAACAGCGGGCGGCAAACGCCGTCAAAGGCCCGCTTCACGGATTGCCGCTCACTCTGAAAGATACCTGGGAAGTGGCAGGCATGACCTGTACCGCAGGGGCACCGGCGCTCAGAAACCACACCCCGGAAACCCATGCCGATGTGGTCCAGCGCCTTGAGAATGCCGGAGCGATTATTCTCGGCAAGACCAACGTGCCTATCTACGCCACGGATTTGCAGAGCTACAACAAACTGTTTGGGGTCACCAACAACCCCCACAATCCGGCTCGCACCCCCGGAGGCTCCTCCGGCGGCGCTGCCGCAGCGCTGGCGTCCGGCATGACGCCCCTGGAAGTGGGCAGTGATCTGGCCGGCTCCATTCGAACACCCGCGCATTTCTGCGGCGTATTCGGGCACAAGCCAACCCGGGCGCTGGTCTCTTTCCGGGGCCACATCCCCGGCCCGCCCGGCACCCAGTCCCGGCCGGACCTGGCCGAAGGCGGACCCATGGCCCGCAACGCCCGGGATCTCGAACTCCTGCTGAAGGTTATCGCCGGGCCCCGGCCTTCGGAGGAACGCAGCTGGGCCCTGCACATGGCGCCGTCAAACCTGCAAACCCTCGACCAGGCCCGGGTCGGTTTATGGCTTGAGGATCCACTGTGCCCGGTGGAACAGGAACTCACAGAAGGGTATCGCGCCCTGGGCAGATCTCTTGCCGACCATGGCGCCCTGGTGACCGAGGCCAGCCATCCCCTGCTCAGCCTGGAGCATATTCTGCCTGCGTACTTCAATCTGCTGGGGAGTCTGCTCAGCACCTCGCTCAAACCCGCCCAGCGGCGACAGATGAAATGGATCGCTCTGCTCGAACCCTGGTTGAAGTTCCTGGGTCCGAAGACACCGTTTGTCGGGGAATATGGGCGCGGTGTGAACCAGCCGGTTCACCAGTGGATGGCCTGGAGTGAAATGCGGGAGAAAATGCGGGCGCAGATTGAATCCCTGTTTCGGGAAGTGGATGTCCTGCTCACCCCGGTGACTCCTACCACCGCTATCCGGCACGACCATTCCCACCCGGCATTCAAACGCCGCATCACCGTCGCCGGCCAGCCCCGGGCCTACATGGACCAGTTCTGCTGGATTGCCCTGGCGACGCTGCTCGGATTGCCGGCCACGTCAGTCCCGATAGGCCGGGCAAGGAATGGCCTGCCTTACAACGTGCAAGTGATCGGAGCGCCTGGCATGGATCTGACCACGATCCGGTTTGCCGAATTGCTGGAAAATGAGGGCTTGGCAGGGTTCAATGTGCCGGAGGGGTTCTGACGCCCTCAGGGTTACCAAAGATGAGCGCCTCCACCTGATCCACCGGCAGAGGCGCAAAAAACAGGAAACCTTGGTAGCTCAGACAGTTCTCACTTCTAAGAAAGGCAACCTCTTGCTCTGATTCGACACCTTCCGCGATCGTCTGCATCGAAAGCGTCTTGGCCATGGCAATGATCGCTCTGACAATGCCCTGCTTCTTTTCGTCACAATGCACGTCCTTCACAAAGTCCATATCGATTTTCAGGGTATCGATCGGAAACTCCCTGAGATAGGCCAGGTTGGAGTGCCCTGTTCCAAAATCATCGATGGAGATGATGACACCAAGGGCTTTCAAGCGGTTCAATGTTTCCAGACTATAGCTATAGTCGAGCATCGCAACGTGCTCGGTGATCTCAAGCTCCACCAGCTCCGCAGGCACATCTGCCTGATTGAGCAATGCCATCAGCTCCTCAACAAAACTCGGTCGGGAAAACAGGCGAGCCGAGACATTGATGGAGGTGGGCACGACCCGGTCGGGATGGACCGACCGCCAGCGCTTTAACTGACCAACAACGTTGGAAAGCACCCAGCGATCTATTTCCACGATCTGGCCATTGCTCTCAGCAGCCGGAATAAAAATCCCCGGCGAGATCAAACCTTCGTCCGGGTGATTCCAACGTACCAAGGCTTCCAGTCCGACAATCCGTCGGGCGTTTCCGTCATCGGCAATCTTGGGCTGATACACCAGATATAACTGGTTTTCCGAGATGGCTTTCTGTAATCCCCTGCGCAGAATGAGCTTGTGCTGTGCATCGTCCTTCATCCCGGGGGTAAAGAAACAATATCGACCACCGCCGTCGGACTTGGCCCGATACATGGCGGTATCGGCAGCCTGCACCAGAGTGCCCAGTGAGCTGCCGTTTTCCGGCCTCATCGCGACACCCACACTGCTGTCGATGTGAATGTCCTGATCAAAGATTCGATAGGGCTTTCTCACGGCTTCGATCAGCCGTTCTGCCAGCATTTCGGCCCGACTACGATCTCCGGTCATGAAAAGGACGAATTCGTCGCCACCGAAGCGGCATAGGGTATCCGTTTCACGAACACAGCCTCTCATTCTGCCGGCCGCCTGCTTGAGCAGCTCGTCCCCATAATGGTGACCCAATGCATCGTTGACCTGTTTAAAGCCATCCATATCGACGAACAAAAGAGCCCAGCGGGTCTGTTTGTTCATGGACTTGCATGCCTGTTTGAACCGGGTTCGCAAAAACGAGCGGTTGGGGAGCCCTGTCAGGGAGTCAAAGTTGATGAGTTGTTCGATTTGTTTCTCATATTTCACCTGCTCCGAGACATCCTCCATGATTGAAATCAAATGCTGGATCCTTCCGACTGGGTCCAGCACGGCAGAAATCGTACCCCTTAACGGAAAAACCTCTCCATCCTTACGCCTGTCCCAGATTTGCCCGGCCCAGAAACCACCGTCGCCAATCTGCCTGTATAGGGATTCATAGAAGCGATGGTCATGATAGCCGGAGCTGAGCAACCGGGGATTGTTTCCGAGAACCTCCCCCTTCTGATAGCCCGTTATCTTTGTAAACGCCGGATTCACATCGAGGATGACACCCTGGCCATCGGTGATCATGATCGATTCGCGGGTATGATGAAAAACCTCCGCTGTCTGTTTCAGTTTCAGCTGGACGTCGTAAGTCGCCAGGGCAAAGCCGATATCATCGACCATTTCTTGCACTAACCTGACCATCGACGTGTCGAAGACGGTTGAATAGGCCGAGTACAGCGTCAGGGTTGCAACCCGGTGATCCTGCATGAACAGAGGAAAAGCCCCTGCAGTACAGCTGCTCGCCGACTCGTTCCAAGGTCTGTTTTCCTCGATGCAGGAATAGAAAACCGGAGTTCTCGCTGCACGACTACCCGCCCCTGAGTGCACATCCTTGCTACAATCGTTAGCCCGATAAGAGAGGCGCTCACCCTCAAGAGTGGCGCAGACCGTGCCAGCTTCACCTTCCTGTTGGCCTGGCAAGGCCTCCGATATGCAGGCCCGGAAAAAGATTTTCTCCTCCACAATGATCCGGCAGACGTTTTCGTACACCTGGCGCCTGTATTGTCCCCGCCCTTCCTTGATCAGGAACTGATTGACCCGGCTCAGCATTTCAAACATGGCGCGCTGTTTGGTGACCTTCGCCAGCATTTCGCGCTTCTCGAAAACCAGGGCACCCAACATCCAGACGACAATGCCGTTGATCACAAGGAAAATGGACAGCGCCAACATGCTGTTTCTTGCCAGCTCAAAAACCAGGGGATTCCGCGAGTCCACCCAATAGATGGCACAGGTGACAAAGAGCACGATCGACAGGCTCTTCACGAGAGGGAAGGTTAAGGAAAGTGCCACCAGAATCGGAATCAACAAATAGCTGTAGGTAGGTAAAACCTTTCCGCCATGATTCTCGATGCCAAAAACCAGTGCCGCAAACAGACCGGTCAGCCAAAGCGCCAGAATAAACCAGTAGTCAATCCTTAAGTTGATCACTGATGATTCAGTCTCCCGAAGTCGCCTCAGAAACAGCAATACCAGGGGGGCAACCAGCACGAGAGAAGTCAAACGTCTTACCCACCACCAGATCCAGAGGGTGAAGCTCTCCGACAGATTATGGACCGCGACGCTGTCGCTTTTCAGGAACAGCACCATGAGTGCCGTGGACGCAAGCGAAGGGATCATCGCGCCATACAGCAAAAAGCTCAGTACTTTCCTCAGAGTATTGGGAGTGCGTGCCCATGGCGCATTCAGTTCAATGAGCCAGCCACCCGCCCAGGCCTGAAATATCAGTGTAACGCTGGCCACAAATGCGGTTAGCAGGTCCTCCTGGGCGATGATGAGTTTGATCGCCAGATCGAATAAAAGAGAAAAAAACAAAAAGTGATAAAGGTGACGGTTCCTTGTTTCCAATAGCACGATGACGGCCGATAACAGGAAGCCGCCATTGACCAGATACAAAGCAAACCCGTAACTGGCGTCCAGGCCAATGTGGCCCAGCAACGACAAAACAACGTAGGAAACAAGCCAGGTACTCCACCCCGGAAGGTCGCTCTTCTCCACAGAGGCCGCACTTTCAATCCTGTTCATGTGGTTCCCTCACACTGTGGTTTCAGACTCAGACGCTGAAGTGCGAAACTTTCCCGGCCAGGTTCTGGGCAAGTTCCGACAGGTTCTGACTGGCCTGGGCAATCTGGCTGGAGGACGTTGCGTTGTGGTCGGCCACCCCGGATATCCTCTCAATATTCCTGCCCATTTCCCCGGCAACTGACGACTGCTGCTCTGTCGCACTGGCAATCTGCTGCCCCATCTCGGAAATGCGTGCAACGCTGGTAATAATCGCCTTGAACGAGGACGCCGTTGTTTCTGCCAGACGAACAGATGCCTCGCTTTCCTCTTGACTGCTTGCGATATCACGAACCGCTGTTTGTGAACCTTCCTGCAGCCGCAAAATGGTACTTCGGATCTGATCGGTGGAAGCCTGGGTTCTCGCGGCAAGGGACCGCACTTCGTCAGCGACCACCGCAAACCCTCGCCCACTGTCGCCCGCCCTGGCAGCTTCAATGGCCGCGTTGAGTGCGAGCAGGTTGGTTTGCTCCGCAATATCACTGATCACCTGAAGAACGGAACCGATCCCCTCACTGTGCTTGTTCAGGGCGACTACCGTCTCTGATGACTGGCGCAGGCCATTCGCCAGACCGGAAATCTGGCTTGCCATCTGACCAAGCACCCGATTCCCCTCTCCAGCCTCCTGATCCGCTCCCGCTGCTGCTTCAGCAGCAGATGCTGCATTGGATGCCACCTCACGCACTGTCGCAGAGAGCTGGTTCATGGCCGAGGCGATCTGGTCAATTTCGTGCTTTTGTCGCTGAACCCCCTCTGCACTCTCGTCAGTAACCGCTGACAGCTCCTCCGAAGCCTGGGCCATCTGTTCGGCCGACGTTGACACCTCTCTCACGATCGCCTGAAACTGCTCGGCCATCTCATTGAGCGATCGGGAGACAGCTGTCAGTTCGTCACGCCCGACAATCCTGGCCCGGCAGGTCAGATCGCCCCGGGCAAGCGCTCCAGTGACATGCATCAGGTTTCCGATGCTTGCTTTCACCCCCCAGTAAAACGAAGAAAACAGATAGACCATCAACGCCAGAACGACGATGAGCATCCCGATGGTCGACCGGTGAACCAGTGCAGCGTGACTCTCACGTGCAGCCAATGCCTGATCTACCAGAGGTATCAGTCTGTCGAATTCCTGGTAGATCTCATCGATTGCAGCCGTCGCCGTTTCGGTGATCTCCGCGGCCGAGACGGAAATGCCATCGGACTGGAGGAACTTCGCCTGCAGAAGCGACGCGAACCTTGCGACAACCCGGCTTATTTCTTCAGCCGACTGCCCCAGCTCGTTCCTGAATTCCGGCTTCTTGTCCATGGCTCGCTGAAAATTGAATTGGATATCATCAAGGTGCTGGCTGATTCGGTCCTGGCGGTTTGCCAGCGTTATCATACTGCCCCCCTGGTGGGAGCCCCTGGCCGCCACCCCGGTGGCAATGCCTCTGGCCTGAGCCATGGCTTCAGCAATTTTCGGAAAGGAATCAGTGACGATCGTAATGAGGTAGTAGGTGTCAGCAGAAGAATCCAGAATCAGGTTGGACTGCTCACCAATCTCATCGATCAGGCCGAGAAGCCGGTTCACCAGATCGGTGTGTCGGCGGAAACTCTGTTCCTGGCTCAGTTGGGATAGCCGTTCCGAGAGTTGACGCCAATCACGCTGAATACTCGCATCAATACCTGGCAGCGTCAGGTTATCGAGCCCTGCCAAAGCTTGCTGGACGTTCCCTTCCAGTTCCCGCATGGGCGCGGCAAAGTCTTTGGCGCCGTTGAGAAATGCCGCAGCCATCCCACGGTGCGCCTGCACCAGTTGAACAGCAGATCGAACCTGAGACAATTCATGCAAGCCTGTCCGCTGGCTTGCCGTAAATTCCATGGTTCTGGCCATTTCCTGCTGCAACAGAAAACTGATACTCAGAAGTGGAAACAGAAAAACGACACCAATAACCATGAATTTTTTGTGGTATTTCAGGCGTCGCAGATAGCGGATGCCGGGCGTAAAGAGCGTCTTCAGCATAAAATTTGCCTTCCTGAACAGCTTATTTTTCTTCTTGAATATGCTGTTAACAGCACCTACCCAATTTAAGGGCTCCCACCCATATAACTCCTTGACATATGATAATGAGAGAAATGGGGAGTTTCGGTAGGAAGTAGGCTGGTGGATTAGGCATAAAAAAAGCAGATCAGCCTTCGACTGACCTGCTTTTAAAGTGGTGGCGAGGAGCGGACGCGATCAAGCGTTCGCGGCGCCGACAAAGCAGCACGCAGTGCTGGAAAAGAGTCGGCGACTCAAAAGCCCCCGCTTAAAAGCAACAAAGCCGGCGTATAGCCGGCTTTGTTTCAAAAATGGTAGCGGGGGCTGGATTCGAACCAACGACCTCCGGGTTATGAGCCCGACGAGCTACCAGACTGCTCTACCCCGCATCAAACTGGTTGTTTCTCAGGGAACCCCTGATCAACGTGGCGCGCATGTTAAGGGCTGAGCCGGCACTTGTCAAAGGAAAGTTCCGGTTTTCGAAACCTTATCGCTCCAGGATGGCCGTTACGCCCTGCCCACCCGCTGCGCAAATGGAAATCAGGCCGCGGCCGCTGCCTTTTTCCTCCAACAACTTGGCCAGCGTGGCCAGGATACGTCCGCCGGTGGCCGCAAATGGATGGCCCGTGGCCAGGCTGCTGCCCTTCACATTAAGCCTGTCCCGATCAATGCTGCCCAGCGGCTTGTCCAGCCCAAGACGCTCCTTACAGAAGGCGGGATCTTCCCAGGCCTTCAGGGTACACAGCACCTGAGCGGCAAAGGCCTCGTGAATCTCGTAGAAATCGAAGTCCTGAAGCGAGAGGCCCGCCTTCTCCAGCATCCGGGGCACAGCGTAGGTCGGAGCCATAAGAAGCCCCTCTTTCTTGTCCACGAAATCCACCGCAGCGACTTCGGAGAACGTCAGCCAGGCCTTGATCTCGTGGTTATTGGCCTTCGCCCATTCCTCACTGGCCAAAAGCACGCAAGACGCGCCATCCGTCAACGCCGTGCTGTTGGCCGCCGTCATGGTGCCGTTTTCCCGATCGAACACCGGCTTGAGCGTTGCCAGTTTCTCCAGGGTTGTGTCCGGCCGCAGAATATTATCCTTCTCCAGCCCCGCCAGCGGCGTCAACAAATCGGCAAAAAACCCTTCGTCATAGGCTTTTGCCAGCTTCTGGTGGCTCTCCCAGGCGAGCTGGTCCTGGTCTTCCCGGGGAATATCCCACTCCTTCGCCGTCACCTGGGCATGCTCCCCCATGGACATCCCGGTGCGGGGCTCACTGTTCTCCGGCACCTCCGGCTTCAAATGCCCCGGCCGGAACCGCGCCAGAACCTTCAACCGCTCGCCCGTCGTCTTGGCCCGGTTCAGATCCAGCAAAATCTGCCGCAGCCCCTCACCAACACCAATCGGTGCATCAGAGGTAGTGTCCGTGCCGCCGGCAATCCCACATTCGATCTGACCCAGGGCGATCTTGTTGGCCACCAGAATAGCCGCCTCCAATCCCGTGCCACAGGCCTGCTGAACATCATAGGCCGGCGTCTCCGGCGCCAGCCCGCAACTCATCACCGACTCCCGGGTGAGATTGAAATCCCGGGAATGCTTGATCACCGCCCCGGCCGCGACCTCACCCAACCGTTCGCCCTGCAGACCATACCGGTCCACCAGCCCCCGAAGCGCCGAGGTGAGCAACTCCTGGTTACTGATCTTGCTGTAGGCGGTATTGGAACGCGCAAACGGAATCCGATTGCCGCCGATCACCGCTACACGGCGGATACCCGTGGCAGTACTGCCGGACCGTTTGGAAGTTGTTGTTTTCTTTTCAGGAGTTTTCGGTGCTTCTGCCATGTTAATGTCCTTTTTCAGAGTTTTCCCAAAAGCGCTGGGGGCATTGGGGAATCATTTTCCAAAATCGTGCGGAGGCATGGATGCCGGAGCCGAGCGTACAGGGACGTATTTACAGCGTATTTTGGAAAATGATTCCCCAATGCCCTTGCACCAAAGCCGGAAACCAGTTTAGCGACAACCCAAAATGCCTCATTGGCACCCCTGACAACACCCTACAGGCATTGAGTCAATCCAAAAACTAGCCGATTCTTTACCCTGTAGGACGATTCGCATCTCCAACCCCGAATGCAACCACAAGGAAGCCCCCCATGTCTGACCTCTATCTTAGAATAGTTAACACCCCAGTGGGCAAAACTGCCGCCCAAACCCTGGGCCTGCCCGCACCGGTGCCCCTGAAGCGCCTCAAGCGCACCGACCAGCCCTTTATCGAGGGCAACGTGCTCGTCGGCGCCGCCAGCGGTGGTAAAGCCATCGCCCAGCTTGGCAGCATCCTCAGCGCCAGCGCCGCCACCGTCCACCATGCCAGCGGCATCGACAGCCTGAACGACTCCACCAAAGCTGGAAACAAGGCCCGACCAATGGACCTGGGGGCGGAATCCGAACAGAAATTCTCAGCCCTGGTGTTCGACGCCACCGGCCTCAAAGGCCCCGGCGAACTTCGGGCCCTGTACGATTTTTTCCATCCCACCATAAAAAAACTGGGCAGCAACGCCCGCGTGCTGGTTATCGGCCAGACCCCCGCCAGCTGCCGCAAGGCACCGCACGCCGCCGCCCAGCAAGCCCTTGAAGGCTTTGTCCGCAGCGTCGGCAAAGAAATCGGCAAGAAGGGCGCCATCGCCAACCTGTTGTGGATGGCGCCCGGAGCCGAGAAGCAGCTGGATTCCAGTGTGCGCTTTTTCCTGTCACCCCGCTCCGCTTATGTATCCGGACAGGTGGTGAAAATCGGCAAAAGCGATGCGGCAAGTGCAACCAATCCCGTGGCGCCATTGACCGGCAAAGTGGCCCTGGTGACTGGCGCCTCCCGGGGCATCGGCGCAGCCATAGCTGAAACCCTGGCCCGGGACGGGGCCACCGTCGTCGGCCTGGATATCCCACCGGCCATGGAAGAACTGGAGAAAGTCACCAGCGCCATCAACGGCAAAGCGCTCGCCTGCGATATCACCGACGACCAGGCTCCGACCCTGATTGGCGATTTTCTCGAGGAGCATTTTGGTGGTGTCGACTTCGTCATTCACAATGCCGGCATTACCCGGGACAAAACCCTTGGCAATATGCCAGAGCACTTCTGGGATATGACCATTGCCGTGAATCTGAGTGCCGAGGAACTGATTGATGAGGAACTGAGGCACCGGGACCTGCTGAAAGAGAATGGTCGCATCGTCTGCATTTCCTCTATCAGCGGTATCGCAGGTAATTTCGGCCAGACCAACTACTCCACCGCCAAGTGCGGTGTCATTGGCTATGTAGAGGCCATGGCCCGGCAGGTGAAAAATGGCGTCACCATCAACGCCGTCGCGCCCGGGTTTATCGAAACCCAGATGACTGCCGCCATGCCCATCACCATCCGTGAGGCCGGCCGGCGAATGAATAGCCTGTCTCAGGGCGGGCTGCCGGTCGACGTCGCCGAAACCATCGCCTGGTATTGCAGTCCTGCGTCCAATGGGGTGAACGGGAATGTGGTGCGGGTGTGCGGGCAGTCTTTAATCGGTAAATAAGGATCGACGGGACCTGGGTGTCGGATTACGCCTTCGGCTAATCCGACCTACAGAGGTGTCAATGTCGACCTGCGGAGTTATCAATGTAGTTGGATTAGCCAAAGGCGTAATCCGACATCACGAACACAAAAAAAGGCCGATCCTCGCGGATCGGCCTTTTTAGAATTCTGGTGGGTGGTACTGGGATCGAACCAGTGACCCTCGCCTTGTAAGGGCGATGCTCTCCCAGCTGAGCTAACCACCCGGGAAGAAAAATGGCGGAGCGGACGGGACTCGAACCCGCGACCCCCGGCGTGACAGGCCGGTATTCTAACCAACTGAACTACCGCTCCGCATCAATTCCGGCCCGTGGGCCTGAACCTGAAACCGGATGGGGTGATCCGGTGATGCTTTTGAAAGTGGTGGGTGGTACTGGGATCGAACCAGTGACCCTCGCCTTGTAAGGGCGATGCTCTCCCAGCTGAGCTAACCACCCACTTTCAAGCCTTCAAAAGGCGCTCACCTGATTGCCAGCGTTGCTGTCTCAACCAAGTGAGAGGCGCATTTTAAGCATTTGGCTGGCGGTGTCAAATATTTTCCGGGATTTTTCTGAAAAAAGCTGCAAGTCACTCAAACTCGGACAGTTTTTGAGCAATTCTACTTTTTCCGGGCGGCCTTGCCCGCGGCTTTTACGGCCCGAATTGCCGGACGGTTCTGGCCCGCCTGCTGCGCCTTCTCCTGCAGCGACAATTCACTGACACGGCCACGCCTGTTCTCCGGAACCGCTCGATTGGCCAGTGAACAGTTCAGATCGTCAATACGCTTCTGGAGGTCACCCCAGCTATCCAGAAGCTGGGGCACCACATCATCGGCCAGTTTTTCAAACCTGAGACGAAGAGAATCCTTGAGAGCCATTGTTTGTTAACTTCCCGAGTTTTTTCACCTGCTGTCAGTGTAGTCAGCACTCAGAAAATCCACCAGCCGCCACCGGATTCGGCTTCCTCCCGACGCTCCCGTTCGCGCTCCAGCCGGGCGTATTCCTTTTCCAGCTTTTCGATCTTGCGGTCGGTTTCCAGGGGCACCGTCGGGCCGCCGCCAAACGGCCAGAACCAGGAAGCCGATTCATACTTGCCCTCTTCCTTCAGGCGCTCGATTTCAATCTCGCGCTCTTCCTCGAGCAGCGCCAGCCGACGTTCATAATCCACATCCTCAGTGGCTTCGACGATCGACGTGGCGGCATGGTTGGGGGCCAGCAGATCACTGTTCAGGAAACGGGTGGAGACAATCTCCTCCGCCTGCATCGCGTAATCCCGAGTTACCAGCTGCAGTTCGCCCTGGGCAAGGGGATGTTCCGGATCCAGCTCCGGATGCCGTTTTTCGGGTTCCGAGAGTTCATTGTAACGCAGGTAATAGATCTGCCCCGGCTCAACCTGAAGCGTGGCATCGGCAATCAGGCTCAGACTGAAAGAATTGAGCCCTTCCAGGCCCAGCAATGGCCGACGCATGGCGATGTGCCGTTCACCCGGGCTGACCTCGAGCCAGGTATAACTGTCATTGCGGATATTGAAGTAGTGCTTGTCATCAATGTAGACGCTCGGCGCTTCGATTTCATCGGCCGCCCACTGGGAGTGCGGCCGGTAGAAATACAGCAACGCATTCCGGCGGTCCCACTTGTCGTTGGCAATATGCACGAAGTCAGGGCCGGAGACCGGATGCAGGTAGGAACCAACACTCTTGCCGATCGACTGGTAAACCGTACAACCCGACAACGCCAGCAACAGAAACACCACAGCCAGCGGCCGGAGAAAGGACAGAACAGAAGGCACTCGGGTTTTCATTGTTGTTAACTCTTCATCCTGATTGCGAGTTGCCTGATCATAACAACTGCAAAAACCCAGAACTGAGAGCTACCGCAAGGGATGACTACAAACCGTTACAAAACCCGAAATGCCCGATACTGCTCAACCGAAAAGCCCGCCTACTGACGGCTTACCTGAGTCCGAAGCTGATTCACCTCCTCGGAAAGCCGAACTAGCCGGGAAGTCAGCTGCGAGCGTGATGCATCAATCGATTCCACCGTCCGCTTCAAACTTGCCAACTCATTCCGGAGCGCCTGAACCCGGCCATCATCAGAGAGCTGATCGGTCTCCCGCTCAAGGGCCGAAATCCGCCCCTCCATGCCACTGATCCCCAGCTTCTGCTCCTGCTCAAACCGCCGGATCCGGCTTTCGATCACCTGATCCACATCCGCCAGCTGCTGACTCAGCCTGGTAAGCTGCTCCGTTGCCTGCCGGTTTGCATCCTGCAGCGCCGTTATCGACGTCTGCGTCTGCTGCTTCAGAGAAGCAATATCTGCCGACAGGGAGGTCTGAACCTTTTCAACGGAGGCTTCCAGTGCGCCAATCGCCTTGCGTCCCTCAGCCAGTCCGGTTTCCAGAGCAGCGATCCGCTCCTGATGCTCATCCAGGCGCTTCTTGTTACGCTCATTGGCAATCGCCCAGAGTTTACGGATCTCACTATCTGCCGTATCCAGCCGCTTCTTCTGCGCCGCGAGCTGATCCTCCAGCGATGCCCCCCGCTCCTGAAGCGTCTCACCCGTCTCGGAAAGATCCCCCTGGAACCGCGCCAACGCCAGCTTGCTCTGCCGCGCCCAATAATCGGCCTCCTCAAGCTGACTCTCGAGAACCTGCATCCGCTGGTACTGGGAATACCAGGCCACCCCAGCTCCGACAGCCACGACAATCACCAACAGCCAGAGCACCGCCAGACTGCCACGACCACTACCCCCGTTACCTCCCTTGCCACCGTTACCACCGCCAGCCGGCCGCTCGCGCCGCGGTGGCTCGCCCTTCCCGGCGGCAGATGGCTTCGGCTTTCTCTCCGCCGCAGCCCTGGGCTCGGCACTACCTATCGGTCGTTCGGCTCTCAGCTCATCATCATCTGGACGGATGGGTTCCATTACAGCTCCTGACTATGGACGGTTTAAACAATAAGGATCGATAATACCTGCACTTGTTCGCATGTGAAAATGAAGCCGGGCTAAGGCTGCCACTACCACAAAGTTCAGGGGGCAGGATGGAGGCTCTTTCCGGAAATGTCTGAAGCCATGGATGGCTTCAGTCAAGCGCACAGGGATGTGCTCGTAGCGGTTTCCGGAAAGAGCCTCCATCCTGCCCTGCCTCCGAAGCCAGAAGTTTGCATGGTAGGTAGCCAAAACATACAATGGCCGGCTTTCCAATTATCACAGGACTGTTGCATATGCAGCCGCTTGTAGGTCTCATCATGGGCTCCAAATCCGACTGGCCCACCATGGAACACGCCGCCAACATGCTAGAAAAACTTGGCGTACCCTATGAAACCAAAGTCGTCTCGGCCCACCGCACCCCGGATCTGCTGTTTGACTACGCCAAAACCGCCGCAGACCGTGGCCTGAAAGTCATCATCGCCGGCGCCGGCGGCGCAGCGCACCTGCCGGGCATGGTTGCCTCACAAACCGCCCTGCCCGTTCTGGGCGTGCCGGTTCAGTCCAAAGCCCTGAATGGCCTCGATTCCCTGCTATCCATCGTCCAGATGCCCGGCGGCATTGCCGTTGGCACACTGGCCATCGGCAAAGCCGGGGCCACCAACGCTGGCCTACTGGCCGCACAGATTATCGGCACCTCCGACGACAACGTCCGGAAAGCCGTCGAACAGTTCCGGGCAACACAGACCCGAACGATCCTGGACAATCCTGATCCGCAGGACCAGTAACGCAATATTCGGAGCAAGAAGCGGGCGGGACCTTGTGTCCAAAACACGCTACGAGCACATCCATGTGCGCTTGTTTCGGGCCGTCCCTGGCCCTCAACAGTTTTGGACACAAGGTCCCGCCCGCTTCCCGGACTTTTGAACCACGCCGTTCAGTGGCAAGATCAACCACTGATCAGGAAATTTGCCAATCTCGGTGTTGAAATGTGGTTCAAGGTTTAGCACCAGAGCTTGATGATCGGGTTGGGGAGCGCTTTCCAAAACTGTGCGGAGCCATGGATGGCGGAGCCCAAGCGTCACAGGGATGTGCCGCAAGGAGCGTGTTTTGGAAAGCGCTCCCCAACCCGATCACACCACCCAAGTTAATTGCCGAACATAAGGCAGGAGAACACAAATGAGAATTGGTGTACTGGGCGCCGGCCAACTGGGAAGAATGCTGGCGCTGGCCGGATACCCACTGGCCAAGACCTTTGTCTTCTATGACATGTCCGGCAGCCCCAGCGCCGGCCTTGGTGAAGTCATCATCGACCGCGATGGCGAATACCTGGACGACTTCCTCTCCCGGGTTGACCGCGTAACCTACGAATTTGAACACCTGCCGGTCGAGGTAGCCGAGAAAATTGCCGCCCACAAACCCGTGCACCCGTGCCCCCGGGCCCTTCAGGTTTGCCAGAACCGCGAGGCGGAAAAAACCCTGTTCGGGCAACTGGGCATTCCCACGCCGGAGTGGAAAATTGCCGACAGCGCCGCGTCCCTGAAAGCCGCTGCCGAAGAGCTTGGCTGCCCGGTGGTCGCGAAGTCCAATACCGAAGGGTACGACGGCAAAGGCCAGGCCGTGCTCAGAAGCCCGGAAGACGCAGCGGCCGCCTGGGAATCCATCGGTCATCCGCGGCTGATCGTGGAAAAGTTTGTCGACTTCCAGCGGGAAGTATCGATCATCGCGGTCAGAGCCGAAGACGGCGAACTGGCGTTCTACCCGATGGCGGAGAATACCCACCACGAAGGCATCCTTCGCTATTCGATTGCGCCGGCTCCCGGGCTTGAGAGGCATATCCAGGAAGACGCCGAGCGGTACATCAAGGCACTACTGAACGAATTGGACTATGTTGGCGTATTGACCCTCGAGCTGTTCGAGACGAACGAAGGCGTGGTGGCCAACGAGATGGCCCCGAGGGTTCACAATTCCGGGCACTGGACCATCGAAGGCGCCATGACCAGCCAGTTCGAGAACCATATCCGCGCGGTTAGCGGCCACCCCCTGGGGAATGTCGCGCCCCGCGGCGTGAGCTGCATGATCAATATCATTGGCGAGCATGGCGACATCGAGCGCATCCTTGAACTGCCTTATGCCCACGTTCACCTCTATAATAAAGGTGAACGGCCCGGCCGGAAGCTGGGCCATGTCAACATTCTTGCAGACAGCTACGAAGAACTGGTGTGGCGGGTGAAGAACTGCGCGCAGTTTCTGCCCGGCAGTCCCGAGTTTAAAAGTTCTTTAACAGCAAAGGGTTGATCTGGCTCAGATCGACCCTATATTAAGGCGATGTACATCCACATAAACAGAGAGACAGGGAGAACGACCTCATGGCATTTGAACTTCCCGCACTGCCTTATGAAAAAAACGCACTGGAACCGCACATCTCTCAGGAAACCCTTGAGTACCATTACGGCAAGCATCACAACACCTATGTGACCAAGCTGAATGGTCTGATCGAAGGCACAGACAACGCCAACAAGTCGCTTGAGGAAATCATCAAGAGCGCAAGCGGCCCGCTGTTCAACAACGCCGCGCAGGTATGGAACCACACGTTCTACTGGCACTGCATGAGCCCGAATGGTGGTGGTGAGCCCACTGGTGCTGCCAAGGAAGCCATTGAGAAAGCCTTCGGTTCTTTCGAAGACTTCAAGAAAGAGTTCAACGACAAGGCCGCCAACAACTTCGGTTCCGGCTGGACCTGGCTGGTGAAGAAGGCTGACGGCAGTGTTGGTATCGTCAACACCAGCAATGCGGAAACTCCGCTGACCGGTGCCGACAAGCCGGTACTGACTGTCGATATCTGGGAGCATGCGTACTACATCGATTACCGCAATTCCCGTCCGAACTACCTGGAAGCCTTCTGGAACCTGGTCAACTGGGATTTCGTCAACGAAAACCTGGCCTGATCGGAAGCCGACTTCCGTATGCAGCCGTGAAACGCTGCAGTAAGAACGCCCGCCCTGCGCGGGCGTTCTTGTGTCTGTCATACCAAAGCAATTACAAATTGATACAACCGCACCCTGTAATCTTTGAAAAAATCGCCGATACTCAATGCAGTTAGCGCAGCTGTAAACCATACTAACAAGCGACTTTCAGGGTAAGCCCCCACACGCATCGCCCCGTCTGCGATGGCGTTACCCTGACGAAACCGGATGTAAAGACAGGCCTGAATGCAGAAATCCTTCGAGGTTGAACATCGCCTGGGCTATCGAATCTTACGGTGGATTCTCTCAGTGGCCCTAATCAGCGGCATCATTGTCAGCACGGTACAGGTGATCCTGGATGCCCAGCGCGTGTCTGCGGGCCTGGACAACGAAGCCAACCAGACGATTGCCATGGTGAAGGATGCAGCCACCCAGGCCGTGTTCAGCATTGATGCCGAACTGGCGCAGCAGGTGGTCGACGGCCTGTTTGCCAAACAAGCGGTACACATGGCACGAATCGCCCATCCGGATGGCGAGCCCCTGGGCAATCGCAGCCGCCCCCTCCAGGAAACGACCTTCCGGCCCGTAACCGATCCGATTTTCGGCGCCGAACGCCTGTTCCGGGAGCCACTGTTCAGAGAGGGCAACCCCGAGACAATTTACGGCTACCTGGATGTTCACTACGACACCGCACCGGCAGCCGGCACCTGGCTCGACCGGGCCGCTGTTACCTTCGCCTCGGGAATAGCCACCGCGCTCATTCTGGGCATGGTGCTGTTCTACGTGTTCCACCTGCTGCTCACCCGGCCGCTGTTGAGAATTGTCCGTTCGGTCAAACAGGTTGATCCGGCCCATCCGGATGATCGCCTGGTAACTGTTCCCGCCGGCCACCAGAGTGATGAACTGGGGCTGTGGGTGAATGCCACCAACAACCTGCTGGTCGCCATCGGTGATAGCCAGAAGCGCCACCGGGAGGCTGAAGACCGGGTCAGCCGACTGTCCCGCTATGACCAGCTGACCGGTTTGCCCAGCCGCGATACCTTCATGGAGCTGCTGGGCAGAGACATCGAAGACGCCGACAAACGGAACACGCTGCTGTCTCTGATTGTCTGTGGCATTGACGATTTCAAGTCCGTGAACGAACAGTGCGGTTTCCGTACCGGTGATCTTATCCTGCAAACGGTGGCAGACCGGCTTACCAGCAAACTGGATAATGCCCGCTTCACCCTGGCCCGCCTGGGCAGTGACCAGTTCGTGATTGTCGAGAAAGGCCTCCGGGACGGCTTCCAGGCCGCCGACACTGCCGAACGCATCCTCGACTGCATCAGCACCCCCATGCTGGTTGACGATCAGACCATCGCCATGACAGCAACCATGGGCGTTGCCCTGTTCCCGTCGGACACCGATCAGGCCGACCGGCTTCTGCAGAGTGCCGAACAGACCATGACCCTGGCCAAGCAGAATGGCCATAATCACTTCCAGTTCTACGTCGCCAGCATCGACCAGGAAATCCGGGACCGGAAACAGCTCGAGAAGGACCTTTCCCAGGCCCTCGCAAACCATCAGTTCCATCTTGTCTACCAGCCCCAGATCAATCTGGAGAGCAAACGGGTCATCGGGGCGGAGGCCTTGCTGAGGTGGGAGCACCCCACCCGCGGGCTGGTGCCACCGGACTTTTTCATTCCCGTGGCGGAATCCAACGGCTCCATCGTCGAGATCGGCCAATGGGTCCTCGATCAGGCCTGCTGGCAGGCCTCCCGCTGGGCCTCTGATGGCTCGCCACTGCGCATTGCGGTAAACCTCTCAGCCGTTCAGCTACGGCAGGCAACCATCGTTGATGACATCCTCGACACCCTTAAACGACACCGGATCCCGGCCGGGCGACTGGAACTGGAAGTAACCGAAACCAGCTTCATGACCAACCTGTCCGACGCCGTGGCCAAACTGCACCGCCTGCACAAGGCCGGCATCAGCATCGCGGTGGACGATTTCGGCACCGGTTATTCGTCCCTCACCTATCTCAAGCAGATGCCGGTCCAGCACCTGAAAATCGACAAGCAGTTTATTCGCGACCTGCTGGTGAACGAGGAAGACACCCGAATAGCCAACACCATTATCGATCTGGGCAAGAGCCTGAACCTGTCGGTGGTGGCCGAGGGCGTGGAGACGGCCGAGCAGGAATACTATCTCAGCCAGCGTGGCTGCCAGTTGGCCCAGGGCTACTATTTCAGCAAACCGCTGTTACCGAAAGAATTTGAGACTTTCGTAAAAGGTTTTCACGAGCAAATCGTGGAGAATAATGCCTGATTCACCACCCTGAGGAGTTGCCATGGGAACTACCGTGATTGGCCTGATTGTTATTGCTGTTGTCGTATTCTATCTGGTCTTTATCTACAACCGCCTGGTTTCCCTGCGTAACCAGTTCAAAAACGGCTTTGCCCAGATTGATGTGCAGCTGCAGCGTCGCCACGACCTGATTCCTAACCTGGTAGAAGCTGCCAAGGCCTACCTTTCCCATGAGAAGAACACCCTCACCCAGGTCATGGAAGCCCGTAACAATGCGGTCAGTGCCCAGAAAGACGCAGCCAGGGATCCCGGTGACGGCACCAAGATCCAAAGGCTCGGCAGTGCGGAAAACCTTCTGACCAAAGCACTCGCCAACTTCTATGCGGTTGCCGAGAACTATCCGGAACTGAAAGCCAACGAAACCATCCAGCAGCTGATGGAAGAGCTCTCCAGCACCGAGAACCGGGTTGCCTTCGCCCGCCAGGCCTATAACGATGGCGTCATGAGCTACAACATTTTCCGGGAGCAGTTCCCGAACAACTTCATTGCCGGCATGTTTGCCTTCAAGGAAACGGCCCAGCTGGAACTGGATTCGCCGGAAGCCCGCCAGGCCCCGAAAGTGGCCTTCTGAGGCCCTGAGGCATGGCTCATCCCGGTTTCTTTCAGCGCCAGGCTCATGCCCGGCGCAACACCAGCCTGCTGGTGCTCCTGTTCCTGACAGCGGTCGCAATGATCACCCTGGCGGTGTGTCTGGTGGGTTACTTTGTGACCCGCAGCGAATCCTCCGGGCTTGCCTTTCACCACTGGCTGCTTTCCAACCACGGGCTGTTAACCGGCGCCACCGTTGTGCTGCTGATTGGGCTTGGCTCCCTGCTTCGCTGGATTGATCTGGCGGGCGGCGGCAGCCGGGTGGCAAAAATGGTGGGCGCGCGGCCCATAGACCCGGACACCCGCGACAGCGACGAGCGCAAGCTGCGCAATATTGTTGAAGAAATGGCCATTGCCAGCGGCGTTCCGGTACCGGAACTCTATGTGATGGATCAGGAAACCGGCATCAACGCCTTCGTGGCCGGCTACACCGCCAACGAAGCGGTGATGGTCGTTACCCACGGCGCCATTACCCAGCTGTCACGGGACGAGCTCCAGGGTGTCGTCGCCCACGAGTTCAGCCACATCTTCAACGGCGACATGCGTCTTAATGTTCGCCTGATTGCCCTGCTTGCCGGCATTCTGATGATTGGTCAGATCGGCGGCTTCCTGCTCCGGGCCTCATTCTACCGGGGCCACCGCGTCGGACGGTCCCGGGACGGGCGCGCACAGGCCGCCATGGGCATTATCGGCCTGGCGCTGTTTGTGATCGGTTATGTCGGCGTTTTCTTCGGCCGGCTGATTCAGGCCGCCGTCTCCCGGCAACGGGAGATGCTGGCCGACGCCTCGTCGGTTCAGTTCACCCGCAATCCCGAGGGCATCGCCGGCGCCCTGTTCAAGATTGGCCTTAAGGGTGGCTTTCTGGACACCACCAGCCATGCCAGCGACATGAACCATATGTGCTTTGGCGAAAGCGCCCGGATGAAGTTCACCTCCCTGCTGGCCTCCCACCCACCTATCGATGAGCGTATCAACGCCATTCAGCCGGGCATGCTGGCCAGACTGCGCAGCCGGCTCCGGGATACCGAGCCCGGTGCTGATCTTTACCAGGGTCCAACCCCGACGCCCGGCGCTGCCGCATCCGGATTCACCGGCGCAGCCTCAGAGATTCTCAGCCCCGTTACCGGCAAGGGCACAAGAACCTCGCCGCTGGCGTCCGGCCAGGCCACCACACCGGCCAGCAAGTTTTCAGATCAGGTCGGCACCATCAACCGGAAGAGTGAAGATTTTGCCCTCCGCTTCCTGGACCGGCTGCCGGCAACCTTCCGGAACCTGTTGTACACCCGCGCCGGCGCGGTGCAACTCTGTTATGCCATGCTGATCAGTGAACTGCCCCGGGAACAGCAGGAGCAACGGCTCGGCCTGCTGGCCTCACACCCGGTGCTGGGAAGCCAGCCGGACCTGCTGGAAAAGCTGCTACCGGCCCTGAAGACCATTGGCGACGGCGTCCGGTTCCCGGCCCTCGAGCTGGCCATGCCGGCCCTTCGCAAGCTGGATCCAGAGGAACGCGAAACACTGATTACCAATGTCCAGAAACTGGTGGCGGCGGATAACCGGGTCAGTCTGTTCGAGCTGGCTTTGACCAGCTTTCTGTCCCGGCACCTCGGTACGGAGGCAGACAAAGCGGTTCCGGTTCGCTACAAGAGTTACCGACCGGTACTGCCGGCCCTGCAAAGGCTTCTGAGCCTGCTGGCTCGTGCCGGCTCAGCCTCCCGGGCTGATGCCGAAGCGCTTTACAGGGAAGCCATGGCGGGCTTTATGGATGCCCGCAATGGTGCCGAGCCAGTGTTGGAAAAGGTGACCATGCGCCAGCTACGGGAAGCGTTGACCGCATTGAACGGCCTGTCCCCACTCCTGAAACCGGCGGTCATCGATGCCTGCGGCCACTGCATTACCCACGATAGCAAGGTTGAAACCCGGGAATACGAATTGATGCGGCTGGTGGCGGACCAGATGGACTGCCCGATGCCGCCACTGATGGTCTAGGTCTAGGTCTAGACTCTTACTGCAACCGTTCACTGCTGCCCGCGTCAAACAGGTCGTCAATCGGCGGCTGAGAACCATCCTTCGGTAACCCGAGTTTCTCACGGATATCAAGGTTGACGTCCCACAGGGCCCGGTACTTGATTTCCGTGGCCGCCACCGCGTCCGATTTACCGAGCATGATGGTCGGCTTGAGGAACACCAGCAGATTGCGTTTGATCCGGCTGGTGTTTTCAGACGAGAACAGACGACCGATGAAGGGAATATCCCCGAGCAGCGGCACCTTGCTTCTGGTGACCTGAGTGTCCTCCCGGATCAGCCCGCCCAGCACAATGGTCTCGCCATCATCCGCCAGAACCGTGGTCTTGATCTCGCGCTTGTTGGTGACGATGTCAGAGGCATTTTCAATGCTGTCTGCCACGCTCTCGGTGGTCTGCTCAACCACAAGGCGCACCAGACCGTCGGCACTGATGGTCGGAGTCACCTTCAGGGTGAGGCCCACATCCCGGCGTTCGATGGTGGTGAAAGGATTGGTGGCACCATCGGCATTGGCCGTGTACTGGCCGGTCCGGAAGGGCACATTCTGGCCCACGGTAATCTCGGACTCCTGATTATCCAGGGTAATGATACTCGGCGTGGACAGCAGGTTGGCTGCGGTCGAGGTCGAGAGCGCCTGCAACAACACGCCCCAGCTCACACCGTTCTCATTCCGCTCCCCGGCCCCAATGGTGATACCGCCCACGGCCGGCGCAATCGGGCTGTCCGTCAGGATGGCTGTCAACACATCGCCCAGGCTACGACCGACGTTGCCGAAGCTGGTGCCGAGGACGGGGGTGGATCCGCCCGATTCGTCGCCAGCGGCCAGCTGAACCCCAAGATCCCGGCCCATTTCATCACTGATTTCAACTATGGCCGCTTCAATCATCACCTGGGCCCGGCGCACATCAAGGGCCGCCACAATCTGCTCGGCTTCCTGCATCAGCGACGGTTCACCACGGACCACCAGGGCGTTCAGGCCCTCGTCAGCGAACACGGTAAAGGCGCCGCCGGCATTGCTGCCGCCGGAAGCCGATGCTGCGCCGCCGGCGCCTTCTTTCGCCACCTCACCCATCACACCTTTGAGAATTTCGGCCAGGCTCTTGGCATCGGCATGCTTGAGGCGCAGAACCTTGGTGGTGCCACCGGTGGCCGAAGGTTGATCGAGTTGTTCGATCAGCGCTCGCATCTTGTCACGAAATGGCTCATCGCCCCTCAGGATAAGACGGTTCGAACGCTCATCAGCGGTAACGCTATAGTCCTTGGCCCCGGCTTCTCCGGCGCCCTTACCCAATTGCCCAGGCGCCAGCTCCTGCAGCAGGGTTACCATATCGCCCACCCAGGCTTCTTCCAGCTGAATGACCTCCACTTCGTATTCCGGCGGGGTGTCCAGCTCCTCTACGATCTGTTCGATCCGCTCAATATTGGAGGAGTGGTCGCTGATGATCAGGGCATTAGCCGCCGCCACGCCGGCCAGATGTCCGTACTTCGCCACCAGCGGCCGAAGAATCGGCACCAGTTCCAGGGCGTTGGCGTTATCGATCTGGATAACCCGGGTAATCAGCTGTTCCGAGGGGGTTTCCGTGAACCGGGACAGAATTTCGGCAGACTGCTTCGCGTCCACCTGCTGCACCACCTTGATGACCTCTTCGCCGGGAATGGCGGTAAAGCCGTGCACATTCAGGACCGCCAGGAACAGATCGTAAATCTCGTCCTTGTTCATGGGTGCACTGGAGAGCACCGTCACCTTGCCTTTAACCCGTGGGTCCACCACAAAGCTGTAACCGGTAATGTCTGCCACCTGGGTGACGAAGGCCCGAATGTCCGCATCCTTCAGATTCAGCCGCCAGGTCTCTTCCTGCCCATACGCCAATGACATCATCGGTACCAGAATAAGCAGAGCAATGGCCCGTAACAGATTGGTCTTGTGGTTATACATCTGGCGATTTCTTCCTGTTTCAGTGAACCCGGTCAGCGCCACTGCTCGGGTATGGCATAACTGATAGTGAGGATGGATCCGTCACGCTCGATTTCTATCTCCAGCCGGGACTGGTCCCGCCAGTTCTCAAGCAGCGCCTTATCCTGCCTGATGTCCCCCAGGCGCTGGCCATTAATGGCGGTAATCACGTCGCCGGCTTGCAGATTGACGGCATTCAGCATGGCATTGGAGCCATCATATACATACCCGGACATGCCGCTGTCATCCACGGGGCTGAGCCCGAAGGGTGCCAGAGCGGCAATGCCCTGGCTATCGATCTGTTCGCGGGCGTTGGCCAGGAACGCATCGGGTGACGACTCTGCCGGCACCTCCGCCACCTCTGCAACCAGGTCTGAGGACTCTGATTCCTCAAAGGTCAGCGATTCGAAACGCCCACCCCGGCGGATCAGAACCCGCCCCGGTTCCACCTCGGCCAGTTCGGCATTACCGGGCAGCACATCGCCCACCTTGTAATAGGCGGTTTCACCATTGCTTCCTGCAACTATAGCACCGGAGTCTTCCGGACGCTGCGCTACCAACACCCCCTCTAGCCGGAGCCTGAGACGGGTTTCCGGTGCCGACCGGCGAACCGCCTCAGCAACCTCCACGGGTTGCGCCGAGCGACCAAAGAAGTCGTAGATGGCCATGGACCCGGCCAGACGCCCTCCGACGGACGGTCCGCCGGCACTGCCGGAGACCGGTGCACTGGGAACCGGTTTGTCGTCCCACGCCATCAGCCAGGTAACCCGGGCCATGGTCACGCCGAGGTAAACGACTAGCGCCAGCAGCAACAGGTTGGCGACCGTCCGGGCAATCCGGCTCTGGGCCTGAACGCTCAGCAGGGCCATGTCATCGTGCTCCCGGAATGAGTGGCTGCCGAACCCGGAAGATCACATCGCCCGGGGCCGCCGAATCCGGCCATGGCTGATCCGCCAGATCCACCATGCGCTTGTAGACACGAAGCTCCATCATGCCGTTCCAGGTTATGGTTGCGTCCGCCGCCGGCCCCTCTCCGCCCTGCTCGGCAATGGTCAGGGCGACTCCGCCCTGGCCGGAATCGACAGTGTCTAGCGTCGCCTGCATCGGCGGAAATTCGGCCTGGCCGCGCTGGTCGCCCATGGGCCAGGTCACCAACCCGCCTTCCCAACGCGCGAAACCGTCTGCACGGGTGATCCGATTGTCGGCCCAGGCCATCTCCAACCGGTCGATAATCACATCGCCCTCAATCATCGCCCCGCCACTCTGGCGGATAAGCTCCTCGAACTCGGCAACCGTCACTCGACCATTTGCAGTCAGCCGGGCACTGGCCGGCCAACCGATCGCCACATCACCCTCAAGCGAAGACTGTGACGATTCAATTTGAATGCTCAGGGGTAACTCCAGGCGGGTCAAAGACGGCAGATGCAGGCGCCAGTCGACACGTAACGGAAAGCCCGCCACGACAACACCAGCTTCGCCATCCCAAAGTCTGCCAGCCACCTGCCCAACCTGCACCTGAGCTGGCAGCGGGACATGGGCAGACGCCTGTTGCCAGACCCAGCCCGCAGGTACCAGAAACACCAGTGACAGCAGGTAAACCAGAGCGCCCAGCGCCACAAGCAGAAACACCTTGCCGGGGCGGAGAAAAGACTTTGGTTCAGCGTCACTCATTCAACTACACACAGAAAATGGACCGGAAGCCGAGTCTAGCAAAGGCATGGGGCAAGTTCATGACAAAAAAACAAAAACCCCGCGTTAGCGTGAACTAACGCGGGGTTTTTTTGGGCCGAGGCTTCAGGCAGGCATTACATCATGCCGCCCATGCCTCCCATTCCGCCCATACCACCCATGTCGGGCATACCGCCGCCGGCTTTGTCGTCTTCCGGCTCATCCGCAATCATCGCCTCGGTGGTGATGATCAGGGAAGCCACGGAAGCGGCAGCCTGCAGCGCGGAACGGGTTACCTTGGCAGGATCCAGGATGCCCATTTCCAGCATGTCGCCATAGGCTTCGGTCGCAGCGTTGTAACCGAAGGAGCCTTCGCCTTCGCGAACCTTGGCAACCACCACGGAAGACTCACCGCCTGCGTTGTAAACGATCTGACGCAGAGGAGCTTCCATGGCACGGCGCAGGATGTTCACACCGGCTTTCTGCTCTTCGTTGATGGCGTCCACCTTGTCCAGAGCCGCGATGGCACGGATCAGGGTCACACCGCCGCCGGGCACGATGCCCTCTTCAACCGCAGCACGGGTGGAGTGCAGCGCGTCTTCAACACGGGCCTTCTTCTCTTTCATTTCCACTTCGGAACCGGCACCAACCTTGATGACGGCAACGCCGCCGGCCAGCTTGGCAACACGCTCCTGCAGCTTTTCCTTGTCGTAATCGGAAGAGCTGTCTTCGATCTGCTTGCGGATCTGCTCAACGCGAGCTTCGATGTCCGCCTGTGCACCCGCACCGCCGATGATGGTGGTGTTTTCCTTGGTGACGTTAACACGCTTGGCTGTGCCCAGGTCATCCAGGGTGGTGTTCTCAAGCGTCAGGCCGACTTCTTCAGAAATCACGGTACCGCCGGAAAGGATTGCGATGTCCTGCAGCATCTCCTTGCGACGGTCACCAAAGCCAGGCGCCTTAACAGCGTTGACCTTCACAATGCCGCGCATGTTGTTCACGACCAGAGTGGCAAGCGCCTCGCCTTCGATATCTTCAGCGATGATCTGCAGCGGCTTGCCCGCCTTGGCAACAGATTCCAGCACCGGCAGCAGTTCGCGGATGTTGGAGATCTTCTTGTCGACCAGAAGAATGTACGGGTCTTCCAGCTCGGCAGACATGTTGTCCTGGTTGTTGATGAAGTACGGGCTCAGGAAGCCACGGTCGAACTGCATACCTTCAACCACGTCCAGCTCGTCTTCCAGGCCACGGCCTTCTTCAACGGTAATGACGCCTTCCTTGCCAACTTTCTGCATCGCATCGGCGATGATCTTGCCGATGGTCTCGTCGCCGTTGGCAGAGATGGTGCCAACCTGGGCAATCATCTTGCTGTCGTCGCAGGGCTTGGCCATCTCGCGGATCGCCTTCACAGCTTCGGTAGTGGCCTTGTCGATACCACGCTTCAGGTCCATCGGGTTCATGCCGGCGGTAACAGCCTTCACACCCTCGTTAACGATGGACTGGGCCAGAACGGTTGCGGTGGTGGTACCGTCACCGGCGGTGTCGTTGGTCTGGGAAGCCACTTCCTTGACCATCTGGGCGCCCATGTTCTCGAACTTGTCTTTCAGCTCGATTTCCTTGGCCACGGAAACACCATCTTTGGTGATGGTCGGCGCTCCGAAGGATTTTTCCAGAACCACGTTACGGCCTTTCGGGCCGAGGGTCACTTTAACCGCGTCTGCCAGAACGTTGACGCCCGCGACCATGCGCTTACGCGCGCTATCACCGAATTTAACGTCTTTTGCTGCCATGTCTTCTTTTCCTGTTCGTTAAACCGAAATCGTTGAATCAATCGGATTAATGAGAGTTCGTGCGATTCGCCTCAGCGATCACTCAAGCACGCCGTAGATGTCGCTCTCGCTCATGATGAGCAGCTCTTCGCCGTCGATCTTGACGGTGTTACCGGCATACTGACCGAAGACCACTTTGTCACCCACCTTGACCGCAAGAGCGCGGGTTTCGCCATTTTCGAGGATACGACCATTGCCCACGGCAATTACCTCACCCTGGGACGGCTTTTCCTTGGCATTGCCCGGCAGCACGATGCCACCAGCGGTTTTCTCTTCTTCTTCCTTACGGCGCACGACAACACGATCGTGTAGCGGACGAATTTTCATTGCTCGGTTTCTCCAATAGTCAGATTAATGTGGCAATGACATTGTTGATGTAGGTCGGATTAGCGAAGCGTAATCCGACAAATTGCCCGGCTTGATAACCAACTGTTTTCAGTGGAAATCAGCCCGCAGCGAACTTGTGGTTCCTATTTGGGGTAGCAGGTAGGGGTTTTCAACACCCCGGAGGAAAATTTTTTCACTTTTTTTCGATGCGGTCCCTGTCGGATTCCGTCTCGTCTTCGTACTCGCCCTCGATGATATTGCCCTCGCTGTCGCGATCGAACGGACGCTGCTCGCCAAAGGGATTCTCCCGGCCACCAAACGGATCCTGCCCGAACGGGTTCGAGCCGCCGCCGGCACGGAAGTAAAAGCCCTTGCTTCGGTTTTGACCGGCCACAACCATACGCTTGAGCACCTGGCCTGCGAGCCAGTGACGGGTTCCCGGGATCAGGCACAAAAAGCCGACGGTATCCGTGATGAACCCCGGAGTAAGCAACAATGCGCCACCGACGGCCAGAATCAGCCCCTCGGCAACCTCCCTGGCCGGCAATTCACCGCTGTTCAGGCGCTGATTGGCCCGCAACAGCGTCGCCAGACCCTGCTGGCGAAGCAGCCAGGCACCGATAACAGCCGTCAGCAACACCAGGCCGATGGTGTTGAGCACACCAATCATGCCGCCTACCTGGATCAATACCGCCATCTCGGCGACTGGCATGACAATAAAAAGAAAAAGAAACACAGACATCAGGCCCTCGCGGTCTGAACAGGAATTTCGGAAGGTCTGGTATACTCGCAGCCCTTCAGTTTTTAACAAGAAGCCACGCACATGGCTCGACGCACCAGTGACACCGGGCCTCCGTGGAATGTTGGAGGCCATGGATGGCCGGAAACAAGCGCACATGGACGTGCTCGTAGCGGTTCCACGGAGGCCCGGTGTCACTGGTGCCAGCACCCAACCCGCAAGGCAAAGGGCAAAAGGACGCACAGCAACCGTAAACCACCTGATAACAGTAATTAGGGCAAAACATGAAATTTCAAGATTCCGTGATTGCAATTACCGGCGGCGGCCAGGGCCTTGGCCGTGCCATGGCCGAATACCTTGCCTCCAAAGGGGCAAAAGTCGCGCTCATCGACCTGATGCCGGAGAAACTGGACGAAGCCGTCACCGCCTGCGTGGCCGCCGGCTCAGAAGCCAGAAGCTACGTTTGCAACGTGGCCAAAGAAGAAGACGTCGAGAAAACCTTCGAGGCCATCGTAAACGACTTCGGACACCTGAACGGCCTGGTCAATAACGCCGGCATCCTCCGGGATGGCCTGATGGTCAAAGTGAAGGATGGCGAAGTTGAGCGCCGCATGGAGCTGTCCCAGTGGCAGGCCGTTATCGACGTCAACCTCACCGGTGTGTTCCTCTGTGGCCGCGAAGCCGCCACCCAGATGATCAAGAACGGCGACCAGGGCGTGATCATCAACATCGCCTCCATCTCACGCGCCGGCAACATGGGCCAGAGCAACTACTCCGCCGCCAAAGCCGGCGTCTCCGCCCTGGTGCCGGTCTGGGCCAAAGAACTCGCCCGCTACGGCATCCGCTGCGCCGGCATCGCCCCGGGCTTCATCGAAACCGAAATGACCGCTTCCATGAAACCCGAAGCCCTGGAGAAAATGACCGCCGGCATTCCGCTCAAGCGCATGGGCAAACCGGAAGAGATCGCCTCGGCCGCGGCGTTCATCTTTGAGAACGATTACGTATCCGGCCGGATGATTGAAGTGGATGGGGCTTTGAGACTGTAATCAATCGTAACCACCAGAGAAGTGAGCCGGCTCAAGGACGAGTCGGGATTAAGCTAAAATACTTTACATTTCGTGCCAATCGACCAATAATGTAAATTATTTTAGCCAAATCGAGCTATCAATGGATTTCCAAACCCTCGGTCATGACATCTCACAGTTCCGCCAACAGCAAGGCGTCTCCCAGCAAAAAATGGCAGACCACCTTGGCATCTCCCGCGCCACCATCAATGCCCTGGAAAACGGCAGGTCTGGCGACATCGGCATCCGCAAGGTCATGAAAATTCTCGACTACCTGGACAAGGAACTGGCCATCCGGGACAAATCTCCATTCCCGACTCTGGAGGAGCTGCGTGATGAGCGATGAGCTGGACGTTCATGTGGATCATAAGCCTGCCGGGAAACTGTTCCGCGAATCCGGCGAATACGTCTTCAGCTACTCAGAGAAAGCCAGCCCAGGCGCCTTCGTCTCGCTGACCATGCCGGTGCGCCAAAAAGACTATAGCCATCCGCAGCTGCACCCGGTTTTCGAGATGCATCTGCCGGAGGGCTATCTGCTCGCAGTAATCAAAAAGCAGTTTGCCAAAGTTACGGATACCGACGACTTTGGTCTTCTTCGACTGCTGGCGCCAAACATACGTGGCCGGGTCGAGTTCAACCGTGATGACCACCCCGATGAGAGGCAATTAAGTCTCGAAAAGCTCTTACATTCAGACAACCCCGCCCTGTTCGAGGAACTGGTGTCACGGTTTGCGCTTCGCTCCGCACTGAGTGGTGTACAGCCCAAAGTCCTGGCGACACTGGAAAACAAGGCCACGCTCCGCCTTGAAGACTATATTGTCAAAGCTTGGGGCCCGGATTATCCGGAACTCGCTCTCAACGAATATTGCTGCATGCAGGCCTGCCGGAATGCCGGCATTCCCGTTCCGGAATTCTATCTCTCGGACGACGAGTCCTTGTTCATCATGAAGCGGTTCGATCTGAAAGACAGCGGTGAAACCCTTGGCTTTGAGGATATGTGTGTGCTTCAGGCAAAACAACGGGAAGAAAAATACACCGGCAGCTACGAGCAAGTCGCCAAAACCATCAAAACCTTCGTCAGCAAGGAAAACAAGACAGCCTCGCTTGAGCAGTTTTTCAAGATGATGGTGCTGAACAATATCCTGCAAAATGGCGACGCTCACCTGAAGAACTTTGGCCTAGTCTACGAGAACATCGATTCCATCAGACTGGCCCCCGCCTACGATGTTGTGTGCACAACCGCCTACATCAAGCAGGATATCTCGGCTCTCACCCTCATGGGCAGCAAGAAATGGTGGCCAAGAAGACATCTGGAACGGTTTGGCGTTCAGGTCTGTGACCTGAGCGCGGCGAAATCGCGAGAATTGTACGAAGAATGCCTGAGGGCAATTGAGAAGGTTCAGTTTTATATCGAAGACCAGCTTTCACGACAACCGGGCGGCGCGAAAGCAGACCTGCTGGATCATCTCCATACTCTCATTGCCACCGAAACCGGGACATCGAAACCCGACCGTTGATGACCTCCACACCCTCGGCTTCAAGCCGGCTTACCTGTTCCCGGAAAATATCTGATCCTTCGGGGAAGGCAATCTGGCCGTTGCTGCGAATCACCCGATACCAGGGCACCGAATGGCCGGCGGGCAACTTGCCCAACGCACGGCCTATGTAGCGAGCCTGTCGGCCAAGACCAGCCATTTCCGCAACCTGACCATAACTGACCACCCTACCCTCAGGAACCGCCAGCACCACTTGCCAGATTTTCTGGTCTTTGGTGGGTTCGGACATTCAGCCTCCTTCATCTGCCCCCTCTTCGTGCTTTGGCGCCAGGGCATCCAAGCGCCTGCCCTGGCGGATCATGAACATGGCCAGCAGAACTGCCGGTACGCCCATTGCGGCTGAGACCAGGAAGAATTCCGCGTAGCCAAACCCGGCCACCACAATGCCGGAGAAGCCGCCGAGAAATTTGCCCGGCAGGGTCATCAAGGAACTGAACAGTGCGTACTGGGTGGCGGTAAATGACGCGCTGGTCATGCTCGAGAGCCAGGCGATCAGTGCCACATTGGCGATGCCGCCGCTCAGGTTATCGGCACTGACCACCGCCGCCAGCGTCACGAGATTGGGCGGATACTGGGCCAGCAGAACAAACAGGAGGTTGGTGGCAGCGGTCATGATGGCGCCCAGCAGAAGGATGCGCCGCACGCCGTAGCGAACCACCATCACGCCACCAAGCAACGAACCGGCGATGGTCATAAAGAAGCCAAAGATCTTGGTCACATCGGCCACTTCGGTTTTACTGAACCCCATGAAATCCAGGTAGAACGGATTCGCCATCACCCCCATGGCGATGTCCGCAATCCGATAAACTGCCACCATCAGCAGAATGGCGATGGCCAGTTCTTTATAACGGCGAAAGAAATCCAGGAAGGGCCCGGCCACGGCGGCATAAAACCAGCCAATCAGCCTCGCCAGACGGGGATTGAGATGGGTGCGCTTGCTGGCCTCCTGCTCGATCTTGTGGGCAATGTCCTGAGCGGCAGCAAAATGGTTTACCCGGGGTTCGCGCACAATCAGAACCGTCAGGGCACCGACCCCCACCAGGGCCGCCATCACCTCATAAGACACCTGCCAGGACCAGAATTCCGCCAGATACAGGGCGCCGGCACCGGCCACCAGCAACGCCAGCCGGTAACCAAAGATATAGGTCGCAGCCAGCGCCGCCTGCAGCCGCTCGCCGGCAATCTCAATACGGTAAGCATCAATGGCCACATCCTGGGTGGCGGAGGAAAAGGCCACCAGCAACCCGCACAGGGCCATCATCTCCGGTGCCACCGTGGCATCCACATGGGCCATCAGGTAAAGCCCAGTGGCGATGCCGGCCTGGGCGAAGATAATCCAGCTCCGCCGCTTGCCCAGTACTCGATCCAGCAACGGCAATTTCAGGCGATCCACCACCGGGGCCCAGAACACCTTGATGGAGTAGGTAATCCCGAGCCAGCTGAAGAACCCGATGGTGGCCGTTTCCACCCCCACATCCGCCAGCCGGGCATTCAGAGTGGAGAACACCAGCAAAAACGGCAGACCGGCGGAAAAACCCAGGAACAGCAGCGCAATCACCTGCCAGCGAGTGTAGGTGTATAGCGTGTCCCGGATCAGGGAAAGGCGGGTGCCTGTGTAGATGGTGAAACCCCCGGGTCAGTCGCGGAAATTATTGAACTGCAGCGGGATATCCAGCTCAGCTTCGCGCAGCATGGCGATGGCTTCCTGGAGATCGTCCCGCTTCTTGCCGGTCACCCGCACCTTGTCGCCCTGGATACTGGCCTGGACCTTCATTTTCTGATCCTTGATCATCTTCACAATCTTCTTGGCCATATCGGTTTCAATGCCCTGCTTCAGCAGTAGATGCTGTTTCACCAGCTTGCCGGACTTGCTGTCGCCGTCCTCGGCCAGCGCACGGGAATCAATGTTCCGTTTGGCAAAGGCCATCCGCAGCATATCCAGCAACTGCTCAAGCTGGAACTCCTGCTCGGCACTGATAGTGATGCCCTTGTCATCCAGTTCGATGTCCGCCTCAACGTTCTTGAAATCCCAGCGATTGCCCAGCTCCCGCTTGGCCTGGTCCACCGCGTTGGTGACTTCGTGCATATCGATTTCTGAAACAATGTCAAAAGAAGGCATGGTCGTTATTCTCCATCAGGGGGAAGAAGGTATACTTCTTTAATTTGCAGGGGATGATACCAACCCCTGACGACTCCCGCACCTGACAACGGACTGGTAAAAAGTAGATAACAATGCCAAATCTGGACCTTCCCATCCTTGTAGTAGACGACGCGAAATTCAGCAGTATGGTGGTTGGACGCACCCTGCGAAATGCCGGATATCGCGACGTACGCATCGTCAACAATGCCCCGGAAGCCCTGCAGCTGATCGAACAGCGCCCGGTAAGCGTGCTGATCGCCGACTGGCTGATGCCGGAAATGGATGGGCTGGAGCTGACCGACCAGGTACGCCAGCAGGACGAGCAAAATAACCACTACACCTACGTGATCCTGCTCACCGCCCGGGAGAGCGTCGAGGCCCTTTCGGAAGCTTTCGACCGGGGCGTGGACGATTTCATCTACAAATCCGATATGACCAAGCAGCTGATCCCCCGCATCTTCGCGGCGGACCGCATGGCCGACCGACAGAATACCCTGCTGCGGGCCAACTCCCTACTGATCGAGAATAACCGGGAACTGGAATCCACCAACATCATTGATCTGGAAACCGGCCTCTGCAACACCAAATACGGCCGTGAGCGCCTGGCCAAGATGCTGCGCCACGCCGAATCCCGGGGCGGCTCCTCAGCCTATGTGCTCTGCGGCATCCGCAACTGGCAGGAACTCAAGCGCAAACACCCGCCCACCGTCATGAGCGAGCTGGCCATCGGCATCGCCCGCCGCCTGAGCACCCTCATTCGCCCCATTGATGCCCTGTGCCGGGTAGGCGATAACCAGTTCGCCATCATTGCCTACTTTCCGAACAGCGACCACTGCACGAACACCGCCTTCCGGCGAGTGTTCGACGGCATCAACCACAAGGCCCTGAAAACCACCGCCGGCTATATCTCCGTGGAAGCCGGCATGGCGCTGTGCAAAGCCGACGCCCAGAACGGCACGCCCTCCATCCAGGATGTGGAGCGGGCTGCGGTGCAGGGGCTGGTAGATGCGTACGATACACGGCGGTTTACCGAGACTGCGCCAGAAGTTAGTGCAACGGCATAACCAGGTTTGTCGGATTACGGCTTCGCCTAATCCGACCTACCCTTCCTCCGAAATTGAGTGCTGCACGTAGGTCGGATTAGCAAAGCGTAATCCGACAACTAATCCGCCAATCAAGCTCCATTTCAGCGACACACTCAGTAACACTGCGACACACTTCACAAACAGACAGGAAGGCGCGGAAGACTTATTCTGCAATTGTGGATTTAAGCAGTATCCCCCATGGCGGAGGAGCCGAGTAGTACCTCCGCCGCCATATGGGGAAACGAATCCACCGAATTAACGAATTTTTCAGGCACTTTCGTTCTTTCCTTGTTTTTTGGCCAGCTTTTTAGCTGGCCTTTTTATTTTCCACTCCAGACGTTCCCGCACCAGTTCCGTTATACTCCCGCTATAACGACTCCAAAAACAGTGCTGTAACCATGAAAACCCTCGGAACCGCCTCCGTCGCTGCCCTGCGCCAATACGTTCGTGCAGCCGAATCCGCCGGCATGGACATCAATCGGCTTTTTGATCAGGCCGAACTGGACCAGAACATCCTCGATACGGATGACGGCCGCATTAATGGCGAGCAGTTTCAGAACTTTATCCGTTTATTGTGCGAACAAACCGGCAACCCGATTCTGGGCCTGGAAACCGGGGATTTTGTTCAGCCGGGTTCCTACAGCGTACTTGGCTACATCACCATGAGCTGCGCCACCCTGGGCGAGGCCGTGGCACGCATTGCGCCGTTCGAAAAACTCGTCGGCGATATGGGCACCACCAGCCTCGCCATGAAAGGCGAAGACATCAAACTGACCTGGAACTGCAACTACACCGATCCCGTCGTCCGGCCGCAACTGGTCGATAACGTGTTTGCCTCCTGGGTGAACTACGCCCGCTGGCTTGCAGATAATCAGGAGGCGTCACCCAGCTCGGTAAAACTCCGCCGATCCTCGCCGGGTTCAGAGTTTGAAACTGCCTACCAGGAGCGCTGGCACTGCCCAGTCGCTTTCTCAGCGGATGAAAACAGCCTTACCCTCAAGAAAAGCCTGCTGGAAATCCGCCTGAGACAACCCGACCCCCTGCTCCGCAAAACCCTGGAAGCCCACGCCCTGAGCCAGCTGGCCTCTCTGGATACCGACAGCGACTTAACCTCTAAGGTGCGCCACAGCATCCAGCAACAGCTGATGCAGGGTATTACACGGCAGGACATGGTGGCCGAAGACCTGGGCATGACCAGCCGAACGCTGCAGCGAAAGCTGAGCCAGGAAGGCGTGTCTTACCAGAAACTGTTAGATGAGGTGCGGCAAAAAATGGCCGAGGACTATCTTCGCAACAGCGAGTTGGCCATTCCGGATATTGCACTGCGGCTGGGATACAGTGAAACCACGTCGTTTCACCGGAAGTTCAAGGCGGTCACGGGGAAGACGCCCGGAGAGTTTCGCCAATTGGAGGAAAACCCAAAAACCTGAACGACCAAGGCCGGTGCAAGCTTCCAGAAACGTGGAGCGCCAGGGATGGCGCGACCGAGCCCTACATGGACGTATTTACGGGCGTTTTCTGGAAGCTTGCACCGGCCTTGGTCCGGCACGAAGCCTCAGTCTTATAGCTTGCGGCCTTTGCCAGCAGCAATCCGCAGACGCAGCGCATTCAGCTTGATAAAGCCTTCCGCATCCTTCTGATCGTACGCACCCTGATCTTCCTCAAAGGTGGCAATCTTCTCGTCGAACAGAGAATCCTCAGACTTACGGCCAACCACATCCACATTGCCCTTGTAGAGCTTCAAGCGAACGGTGCCGTTCACATAGTGCTGGGTCTGATCAATCAGCGCCTGCAGCGCCTCACGCTCCGGGGACCACCAGTAACCGTTGTAGATCACCTCGGCGTAGCGCGGCATGATGCTGTCTTTCAGATGCGCCACTTCGCGATCCAGCGTGATGGACTCGATGGCACGATGGGCACGCAGCATAATGGTTCCGCCCGGGGTCTCGTAACAGCCGCGGGACTTCATGCCCACGTAGCGGTTCTCGACGATGTCCAGACGGCCAATACCATTGGCACCGGCCAACTTGTTCAGGGTTTCCAGAACCACGTGGGGCTTCATGTCCTGACCATCAATGGCAACAATGTCGCCCTTCTTGTAGGTCAGCTCAACGTAGGTCGGCTCATCCGGCGCGGCTTCCGGAGACACACTCCAGCGCCACATATCTTCCTCGGCTTCCGCCCAGGGATCTTCCAGATTGATGCCTTCGTAGGAAATGTGCAGCAGGTTGGCATCCATGGAGTACGGGCTCTTGCCCTTCTTCTTCTCCACCGGAATGTTGCGCTCATCGCAGTAGGCCAGCAGCTTCTCGCGGGAATTCAGAT